>Ga0055584_100006281_pt1 | contig 11656 bp, 8 predicted proteins | sample OSDHelmetaG_FD_58716 | JGI IMG/M metagenome (GOLD analysis project Ga0055584, IMG submission 58716) | Pelagic marine sediment microbial communities from the LTER site Helgoland, North Sea, for post-phytoplankton bloom and carbon turnover... | ecosystem: Environmental > Aquatic > Marine >... | reverse complement strand
GTCTGTCGTGTAGCTCGCGGTTTCCGGCGGCGGAAAGGGATAATCGACCTCCCAGGTCTGGGTGACACGAAACTGTGGATCCAGGGCCAGTAACTCGTGCAGCACCGTGGTGCCACTGCGACCCATACCAATTATGAATATGGGGGCAACCACGGGCGATGAACCGATCTCCGGATAGCGCTTGTGATGATCCACAAGGTGCAGGCGGTTTACCAGTGGGGTGAGAATTTCCTCCCGCGCAACCACCCGGCCCAGTGCGGTGAGTCGGGCCTCCGATTTCAGAGCTTCCAGCAGGCGATCAAGACCCTGCTCAAATCCGGGATCGCCGAAATCCTCGAGGCCGGTTTTTTTCCGGGCGGCTTCCAGCAGTGCGTTCTTGTCAAGGTTACGGCGCTGGAAACCCAGCGGGTGCAGCGTACCCAAAAGGGCATTTCCCGCACGCAGTCCCAACGGCAGGGTGGGAGGTGTCAGCATGGTTTATTCGCATACCCGATAAAATTAGTCTCCTGTTATACTGATGTCTTGCCTGTTGTTGCAAGTAATTAGCTGCGAGTAATTAGCTGCAAGTTATCGGCACTTTTTTCTCTGGCTGCGGTGCAAGTTCAACCGCAGCCGTTCTGCCCATTCAGGAGGGGGTTCATGCTTCGCACTATTTTGCTCGCACTAGTCTGCGTGATGATTGGACTGTACGCCGGCTACCAGTTACCCCGCGGCGCGGGACTGGTGGCCTCCCTGAGCAACCTGGCCAGTGGCAGCAATCCCGATGATTACAGCGGGCTGGCTTCCCACCAGGCCCTGCTTGATTTCCAGTCCACGTTAGACGGCGGCCGACAGATGGTGCTGGCGGATGCCCGCACCGAACAGGAAGCCATAGAAGGCATGCGCTGGTTGCTGCGCGTGGCGGCCATGAGCACCCATATTCTTGCGGATGCCAATCCCGCCGCGCCCCGTTTCCAGCGCATGGACACCTGGGTGCGCAAGGCCGGTGGTGACAACCCGGACGCGGAATACTATCTTGCCGCCATCGACGGCCGCCATGACTACCGCATCACCGGAAACCTCGGAACAGTAAAGCACCTGAGCTTTACCGTGAATGCTGGACAGGGAATGGAACGTCGCCGACAAGTGGGTTATTTCAATGAGCGGGACCTGACTGCCGATGACGAGGGTAATTTCACCCTGCTGTTGCACAAGGGTGAGCCGGGAAAGGATGAGGGTGAGGAAGCCGACTGGGTGCAAATTCCCGAAGACGCCTCGGCGGTACTGGTGCGCGTCTACATTGCTGACCGCGACCAGGAGCGACTGCCTGAGCTCGATATTGAGGTAGAGGGTGGCAACCCGCCCTACGAACCCCCGGATGACGAAGCAATGGCCGCGGCGATCACCGGTACCAGCTTCGCATTTTTCGTCCTCACCAACCTGCACCGCACCGTATTGCCAGAACTGATGGAGACGCCCAACACGTTTATACGCGCCACGCCGGAGCGCCTGGGGAAAGACATCAGCGCCGCGGACAACCTCTACATGCTCGGCAGCTACCAGCTGGCGAGTGACGAGGCTCTGGTAATCCGCGTACAGCCACCGGCGACCCGTTACTGGAACCTCACCCTGGAAACCCGCTGGCACGAAATCTACGACTACCTGACAAGGCACACCTCGCGCACCCTGCAAGACGTGACGGAGAGTGCCGATGGCTCAGTGGAGTTCGTGGTTTCTCACCGGGACCCGGGACACCCCAACTGGCTGGATACCAGTGGCCATGCCTTCGGCTTCCTAACCCTGCGTTGGCTGGATGTGGAGCACGACGACGTGCCCATGCCCCAGTGGCAGGTGGTCAAATTGGCAGCGTTGGATGACGCAAGCGACCTGCTGGCACGATCGCCCTGATGACTCAGGCCGCCTGGAAATCCTGCAGGGAACAGGCTTCATGCAACGCATAGTATTCCTTGTATCCCCCGGGGAAGAGAAAAGGTGCGTGTCCCGAGGCGGTGCGATAGTAACTCTTGCAGTCGGAGGCACCCCATGAATAGGTCTCGAAATTGCGGGACAGGCTGTCGCTGTAGCGCCTGTTCACTTCCGGTTTCACCTCGATGGCGTTAATCCCCGCTTCCTGTTTCTGCTGCAACAGGCGCACGATGGTATTGATGTTGCATTCAACGTTGGTGAAGTAGGAAGCGTTAATGGCCAGGCCGTTGGGCCCTGCGGAAAAAAAATAATTGGGAAACCCGGGGGCGGCAATGCCCTTGTAAGCTACCGGCTCCCGGGCCATTTCCTGTGCCAGCTGTATACCAGCTTTGCCCACCACGTCGATGCGGTCAAAGTCCAGCACCTGGTAGCCGGTGCAATAGATGATGACGTCGGCCTCGATGTGGCGGCCGCTTTCAGTGACGATGCCCGTCGGCTCGACAACCTTCAGTCCCTCGGCCACCAGTTCCACGTTACTGCGGTTGAAGCTGGGGTAGAACTCATCGGACACTAACCCGCGCTTGCAGCCGTAGCGGGTCTGCGGGGTGACCGCCGCGCGGACCTCGGGATCATCGATGCTGCTTTCAATAAACTTGTGGACCCGGGCCTCGAACTGCTCCATGCGCTTGTGATTGAGGGTGACGCCCTCCAGCACCACGCCCATCATCAGGGCCTGCCCCCGCTGCCACAGCCGAAGGAAACGCGGAAAGCGGCGGAACATGGCCTTGAGGAATGGAGAATATACCTTGTGGTTGCGCGGCATGATCCAGTTCGGGGTGCGCTGCAGCACTGTGAGATGCCCAACCTGTTCGGCCAATTTCGGTACAATCTGCACCGCGGCGGCGGCCGAACCGACAACCACGACCCGTTTGTTCTCCAGGGAAACGTCGTGGTTCCAGTGGGTGGAGTGCCAGTAATCGCCACTAAAGCTCTCAATGCCTTCCACTTCCGGTAAGATAGGATTGTGTTGGCCGCCCATAGCATTGATGACTACATCTACCACATGGGTAGTATCGTCCGTTGTCGTGAGTAGCCAGTTGCCCTCCTCCTGGTAATGGGCTGCGGCAATATTGGTGTTCAGGGCGAGGTGCGGTTCCAGCCCGAACTCCCTGACGCACTGTTGCAGGTAGGCTTCAATCTCCGGTTGGTCAACGAAGTTGGCCGACCAGTCGGGATTAGGGCGGTAGGAAAACGAGTAGATGTGCGCCCACAGGTCGCAGGCCAGGCCCGGGTAACTGTGGAGGTGCCAGGTACCGCCTGTGGCATCTGATTTTTCAAATAGTGTGAAGTTTTCAAACCCCTGCGCCAACAACGCGTGGCCCGCCGCAATGCCAGCGGGTCCGGCGCCGATGATGCCGATGCGTAATCCGGTTTTATCTGTCATGGTTGTTCCTGCACTCACTTGCTGACCTCACCAATCCAATCTAATCCAGTAAAAGTGTACGGCAATTCCACCTAGGGATTCGCCCGGCGGAACAGGATGAAAGCATTTCCCGGTATCTGGTCAACCAATCCATACCCGGAGGCCAGAAACACTTCACCCCCTGACACATACGCGCCCCCGAGATCAATGGCACCCCCATCGGCAACTCCCCCGTTGACCGCGGGGAACTGTCGATGCGTATTATACGACCAGACCTGGTCGCCGGTGTCCGCGTGAAAAGCGCGTAACACACCATCCAGTGTGGGCGCGAAAACGATATCGCCCGCAACCGTGGCAGGCGCAGAGAAACCGCGATAACAACCCTCGAGTGTCTCGCCGCTTGAGGGCTCCAGGCAATCGGCGGGAGAATCGATGGCCCAGCGCGTCTCGCCGGTCTCGATGTCCAGGGCATGTAGCGAGGGGCGCGGCTGCCCGGTCCCGCTGTCGCCCAGCAGGCGGCCCACGTCGCGATCGCTGATCGGTACGTACAATATGCCGCGACCGGGATCCGCCGCCATGCCAAAGTGAACGCCTCCGGCCTTGCCGCCACTACCCACTTTTCGTGTCCACAGCGTGGCACCATCGCCGGGATCCAGGGCGAACACGCCCCCACTCTTCTGCCCCGCCAGCAGGTAATCCCTGTTGTTGACCCTTGCGAGAATTGGTGGCGCACCGAAGTCGAGGTCTTCCCCATCCTCCTCCGGGCAGTTGTGATGACCGGGGACTACACAGGCCACGTTCCAGGCATCACTGCGGGTAAACTGTCGCTTCCAGATCATCTTCCCCGTGTCCAGGTCGAATGCCAGGATGGCGTCGCTGGTATCCGAACCGGGTGAGGAATAATTTTCCCCGGTGCCGACATAGAGCTGCCGCCGCCGGGTATCGATAGTCGGGTGCGACCACACCGGGGCACCCGAGGGGCCCTTGTGGTCCGGCAACAGGACACGGGAACGGGTGACCCGCGCTTCTTCCTCGATGGTGTAGGCCCGCCACAGGATCTTGCCCGAACGCGCATCGACCGCAACCACCGCGCCACGAAACGTACAGCAGGCGTAGAAGGGATTGGCAGCCCAGAACACCTCCCAGGAAGACACACCCTGGTAAAGCACCCCGTCGAGTTCGGCGGCGGAACCCGAGATCATGGCGCGGGGGTGATCCGATACGCGGGTACGCCAGGCTTCTTTGCCTGTCGTGGGCTCAAGCGCTATCAGGTCCGCGTCCAGCGTACCGAAAGTGAGCAGCATGGCCTCTGTGGTCTGTACCAGTCGGAAGGCGGTGCGCACCATGCTGCCGGCATCAAAGCGCCATTTCTCGCAGCCGGTCTCCCGGTCCAGCGCGTAAACACCCCCGTTGCCATCGGCAATAAAGACCGTGTCTCGTGTGACTGCGGGCTGTGACCTTGGCGCGTCGGTGTCCGGCAGGGCAAAGACCCAGGCCGGGGCAAGGCTTGCAAGTGAGCGTGGCGTCAGACCAGCGCCTGAAGCCTTTGTAAAGCGCAGGTTGCCCGTACCCGGACTCCAGCCATTGATTTCGGCGTGCACATCAACACGCATTCGCCCGGCATCACATTCAGATGCAGTGGTATTGGCAGCGAACGCTGCCAGCAGAAGCGTAAACAGCAGTGTTTGTATCAAGCGCATATGGGTATTCCGGAATTCGACACTCAATAAGCACCCGAGAGGTAGGCTTCCTTCACCTTGAGCTTGTGCAACTTCTCGCTGGCATTGCGCGGCAGGGGCTCGTCGGCAAAACGAATGGTGCGTGGTACCTTGTAGCCTGCCATACGCTGGCCGAGAAAATCCTGCAGTGCCTCCTCCCTGAGTGAGTGCCCGGGTGTCACGTACACCACCATCACCATTTCCTCACCCATGGCGGCATCGGGCTCACCGAACACCACGCACTCGTGCACTGCATCCATGCCGTAGGCGGCGCTCTCGATTTCCCCGGGGTAGATGTTCTCGCCGCCCCGTATAACGATTTCCTTGATACGCCCGGTGATGTGGAGAAAGCCCTCCTCGTCCACGTAGCCGACATCACCGGACTTCATCCAGCGCCCGTCGACAAAGGTGGACGCGTTGGCTTCCGGCTTCTCCCAGTAGCCCGGGGTACAGGTGACACCGTAAAGTTCAATCTCCCCCGGCTCCCCGGGGGGTAGTACCGTACCGCCGCCATCGACCATGCGCATCTCCATGATGGGCGCCACCAGTCCGGACGCATTGGGCTTCAGGTCGTAGATACAACCGCTCATGGTGCCCCCCACAGCCAACGTTTCGGTCATGCCGTAGCCGGCGGAGCGACTCGGGTCACCACACTTCTCCTTGATCAGTTCCGGCATTCCGGCCGGGGTGGCTGCCCCCGCCCCGGTGACCCGGATGAGGGACCCCGTGTCGTAATCATCGAAAGCGGGGTTGGCCAGCAAATCCTGCACGATAGCCGGCACGCTGCTCAGGCTTGTCACTTTTTCTTCCTGAATCAAGCTAAGCGCCTTGAGCGTATCCCACTTGTACATCATGACGACTTTCTGACCCGTCATAATGGGCAGGTGAAAACCACTGAGCAGCCCGGTAGCGTGAAACAGCGGCACGGTCAGCAGCGGCGTTTCGACAGTTGCGCCCCCCTTGAACTCCCGGGCACCCTCCAGGGACATGACCAGCATGCCGAGGTACATCATGTTGAACACGGACTGTACGACGGCGATATGCCGATGCGCGACGCCCTTGGGAGAACCGGTACTGCCGGATGTGTAAAGAATCAGGCACAAGTCCAGCGGATCGGGTTGGGCCACCTTGTACTCCCGGCCACGACCGGTTTCAACAAACACCTCCCACTTTTGAACACACTCTCCGGCCGGGTACTCGCAGTTATCCGGCACCACGACAACATCGATATCCAGTTCATCCAGTCCGCCGTCCAGAAGGCGCAGGCGCGGCGCATCACATAACAGCATCCTGCTTCGGGAGTCCGTGATGGCGTAGGACAACTCCTCGGTTTTTCCCCAACTGTTCACAGGCACCACCACCGCACCCACCAGCGTCGCAGCGGCAAAGGCTATCGCCCACTCCGGGTTATTGCGCATGGCGATGGCGATTCTGTCACCGGCCGCTATACCCAACTGTTGCAATGCCGCGGCGCAGGCGTCCACCTCCTCGAAGAAGCGGTTGTAGCTGTAGCGGCGACTCTCGTAGACGATCCACTCTGCGTCGCCGTGTCCACGGGCATTCTGGATAATGTCGATGGAGGTGGCGGGAGCGTGCTTGTACACCTTGTAGGTGTAACCATCAATTTCGCGGTCCTCCAGTTCGAAAAACCCGCCGGGGCCAATTATCTCCTCGCGCTTGGCCCTTACCTGGTCCATTGTTATCGTCGTTGCATTCACGGTCTGACTCCTCCGTCTATCGTGAGGCAGGCACCCGTTGTGTAGCTGGATGCAGCGGAGGCGAAATACAACGCGGCACCCACCACCTCCTCCGGTTCACCGATACGTTTCAGGGCCACCGGATCGACAATGTGCGGAAGAATATCCGGGTTGCTTATCATCCCCGCGGCGGCATCTGTATCGAAAGTACCGCAGACCACGCAGTTTACCCGCACGCCCACCGGCGCGTACTCCTGGGCCGATGCTGCCGTTAGCGCATTTAACCCGGCCTTCGCGGCGCTGTAGACCGTGGTCATCGGGGAGGGCCTGTAGGACGCCAACGAACTGATATTGATAATCGAGCCGCCGCCGGTATCGCCCATTCTTGTCGCCACAAGCGCGGTGAGGCGGGTCGGCCCTTTCAGATTCACATCGATAATCTTGTCGAATAATGCCTCGCTGGTTTCCAGCAGCGACGGCGCCAGTGGTGACATGCCCGCGTTATTGATCAGTACGTCGATGCGCCCGAACTTCTTCACCACCCGTTCCACTACCTCCTCCAGACTATCCCAGTGCCCTACGTGGCATGCAATCGCCATGGCTTCAGTACCCAGCACGCGCAACTCCCTGACTACCTTCTCGCATTCCTCGATTTTGCGACTGGCAACCACCACTTTCGCACCGCGCTCGGCGAAGGCCAGGCTCATGGCTTTTCCCAGTCCGCGGCTGCCACCGGTAATCATGACAACCTTGCCCGTCACATCGAAACTCTCCGTCACATTGAACCCAGCCGTCATCGTCTTACTCCTATCGCGCAAATCGCTGCGCGCGCTCCATCAATTGGTCCACTACGAAGCCGAAAAACTCGTGGTTCGGGTTTTTTGATTCACCGCTGAGGAACTTTGCATAAGACCCTTCCAGTACAATGCCCAGTTTCCAGGCAGCGAAGGACTGGTACCACTGGAAGTGGCTCATAGTGCGCCCGGTCTTTTCCGCGTAGCGATCAATCAACGCGTTCGGCGCCTGACAGTATGCCGCATCCATACCGCCAGGGTTGCCCGGTGCGGCGATGGCAATCAGATTGCCCTCCTCCGGCCAGAAAATCATACACCAGGCCAGATCGATCAGTGGATCGCCCACCGTGGTCATTTCAAAATCCACCAGGGTCAGGATACGCGGCGGCAAACTCTTGCTGTACATCACATTATCAACTTTGTAGTCACCGTGCATCACAGTAAGATCAGCCTCCGCTGGACGATTACTTTCCAGCCACCGTGCGACGTCATCGACCCCGGGAAGGTCACGGCTGCGGTAGGTCTCCAACTGCGACGACCAGCGCTCGACCTGGCGCTCCAGGAATCTCTCCGGTTTCGACAGATCTTCCATTGCGGTGCCGCGCCAGTCGAAATCGTGCAATTCCACCAGTGCGTCAATCATCTCCTCACCGATGGCGGGCTGCGCCTCGGGACTGCCGACATAGTGATCGGGGAGCTTGCGCCGAATGACCTCGCCATCAACATAGCGCATGATATAGAAAGGTGCACCGAGCACTGACACATCATCGCAGCACACCAGTACTTCCGGAACGCGCACATTGTTTCCCGTCAGTGCTTCAATCACCCTGAATTCACGAACTACATTGTGGGCAGTGTCGGACACGGCGGCCAGGGGGGCGCGGCGAATAACAAATCGTTCATCACCTTGCAACAGCATGAACATTTCGCAGGAACCACCGCCCCGCATGGGCTCTACCAGCAGATCGCCGGAACGTCCGGTCTGCGCCGCAAACCAATCAGAAAAAACACCGGAATCGTAAACCGGTTCGCTCATCCACGGGCCTCCAACAGGTGCGCAAAACGCTTCAGGGATTCCTGCCGGCGTGTCGGGATATGCTCGCTGGGCCAGCCCTCAACTCCCTCGTAACGCTTGAGTTCCTCCCGTGCGATACTGACCATGTGCACTTCGTTGGCGCCATCCACCAGTGGCGCCATACGTGCCGAGCGGTACATAGCTTCCAACGGCATGTCACAACTGTAACCCAGTGATCCGTGAACTTGCAGGGCCCGGTCGATCACGTTAAACAGTACCTTGGCGTTGTTTACCTTCACCATAGCGATATCCGCACGCGCGCCATGGTGACCTATCTTGTCCATCTTCCAGGCCGCCCGCAGGGTCAGCAGCTTCGCCATTTCCAACTCCATGCGGGAGTCAGCGACATAAGCCTGGATAGTCTGGTGCTTTGCATAAATCTTGCCGAAAGAACTGCGCGACTGGGTGCGCTCGCACAACATATCATAGGCGCGCTCCGCTTCACCAAGCCATCGGGTAGCATGATGAATACGCCCCGGACCGAGACGCACCTGTGACAAAATGAAACCCTTTCCACGCCCACCGATCAGGTTGCCTTCAGGCACCCGTACATTGTCCAGGATGATCTCAGCGTGATTACCATTAGCACCATACTCGGCGTGCGGGTGATGCATGGTGGGTATCTCCCGGAAAATATCCATTCCGGGATTACTCTTTTCCACGATGATCATTGAGCACCGCTTGTGCACCGGCGCATCAGGCTCGGTAACCACCATAAAGATAATGAAATCAGCCCGGGTGGCATTGGTAATCATCCACTTGCGGCCGTTCAAAACCCACTCATTCCCCTCGAGTACAGCCGTTGATTCGATCTGTGTCGGGTCAGTCGAAGCGACAAAGGGCTCGGTAATCGCGAAGGCGGAGCGGATGTCACCGGCAAGATTCGGCCACAGCCACTTCGCTTTCTGGGCCTCGGTACCACCCTCCGCCAGCAGTTCCGCATTACCGGAATCCGGGGCCATGTTGCCGAAAATCTCCTGTGCGTAAATACAACGCCCGGTGATCATGTTCATCTGCGCCAGGGGCAACTGCCCCATGCCCTGCCCGCCCAGTTCCTTTTCCAGGTGGCAGGCCCACAGGCCCTGGTCTCTCACCTGTTGCTTCAGGGGCGCCTGGGCGGCAACCCATTGATCTTCGGTAAAATCCCCCATGATAGGCTCGAGCGGGATCAGTTCTTCCTCTACGAACTGCTTCACCCAGTCAAGCTTCTGCTGAAATTCAGGGTCTGTCTCAAAATCCCATGCCATGACTTTTTGTCTCCCGCCAATTCAACCTTTCTTGCATTCTTGCCCAGACTAACTTATAAAACAACAGTGTTTTTTTAAATACGAACCCTGGGCAGGTCGACGGTCAAGGTTTTCAAACCAGACTGACTCACGTATGCACTCATCTCTGCCTTTTTCGGCATGAAGCCAGATACCGCTCGCACTGACAGCACTGGAATATATTTTCAATGGCCAAACCTCTGGTAGCGACAGACCGTATTTACGATACTGCTCTTCGTCTTCTGGAGGAAGACGGTAAAGAGGGCCTCAGTGCACGCAATCTCGCCGCAGCTCTCAAATGCTCAACACGCACCTTGTACCAGCAAGTTGGCAAACGGGAAGAATTAATAGGCGAGCTGGTAGCCCACTACTTCGCCGGCGTAAAACCCAATTTTTGTGAGGAGACCAAATGGCAGGACAGCATCCGGAGCTGGGCTTCCAACCTTCGATCGGCGCTACTGGCCCAGCCGAATCTGTCACGGCTGATGAGCGTGGAGCATCGGGCCCCGATAGCTGGCTATGTCAACCAGTTACTCAAAGCACTGCTGAAACAAGGCTTTGACGAGGAGTTGGCACTGCGTAGTTGCCGAGTCCTCACCAACATTGCGATAAGTCTGAGCCTGTCAGAGATTATTGCACCGGTCGACTCCAGTAGGCGCAAACGCCGCAGCCGAAAGGAGATCGAATTAGAAGACCTCATCATAGCCCGCAGAAGCAGGAAAGGCAGCTATGGAAAACCCCCTGAAGTCTTCGAAAATGCCATTAATTGGGTGATCGCCGGGATCGAGGCTGAACGGCTGTGAGAGATTCCCGGCGCGCTTCTGCCAGCACATCCGCATTCCATCTCCAGTGAGCGGTATCGTTGCCGCAACAAAGCGGTCTTATACCCGCGCAACTGACAGGGACCTGGTACCGATATGCTATCTTGCTCGCTTCCGAAAATGGCGAGGACAAAAAAACATGAAGCTTGGCGTAATGTGCGGAATGGCCAAAGATGAGCTTTACACGATTGACGATTATATCGATCAGGTTAAGGCGCTGGAATCCATGGATTTCGACCAGGCCTGGATGGGGCAGGTCTTCAGCATCGACGCCATTTCAATGATGACACTTTTAGGGCGGGAGACCTCCTCCATTCGCTTAGGCACCGCGGTAACGCCAAGCTACCCACGCCACCCCACGTCACTGGCCCTGCAGGCATTAACTGCCAGTGCGGCCTCGAAGGGTCGGTTTGATCTGGGCATTGGGTTGTCACATAGACTGGTGATCGAAGATTTATTCGGCATACCTTACGCCGAACCGGCAAAGCACATGCGCGAATACCTGGAGGTTTTAATGCCGCTATTGCATAACGAACATTGCGAATTTAATGGCCAATTGTACAATGTGAACTTGCAGGTTACGGTGCCCGAAGCATCACGCGTTTCAGTGGTCGTTGCGGCGCTGGGGCCGAAAATGCTCGAAAATGCAGGCCGGTTTGCTGATGGAACATGTACCTGGATGACCGGACCTGAAACACTTGGAAACTTTGTTATTCCAACTATAAAAAAAGCCGCAAAAGAGGCCGGCAAGCCCGAACCAAGAATAGTCGCCAGCTTGCCCATTGTTCTAACAAGTGATGTAGATAGAGCAAAGCAAGAACTAGCCAGACACGTCGATGTTTACGATATGTTGCCTTCCTATAGACGAATGCTCGATAGAGAGAGCGCCATAAACCCGGTAGACATCGCCATGCTGGGCGACGAAACAGAGCTACGCGATCAATTACAACGTTTAAAG
>Ga0055584_100006280_pt1 | contig 11657 bp, 10 predicted proteins | sample OSDHelmetaG_FD_58716 | JGI IMG/M metagenome (GOLD analysis project Ga0055584, IMG submission 58716) | Pelagic marine sediment microbial communities from the LTER site Helgoland, North Sea, for post-phytoplankton bloom and carbon turnover... | ecosystem: Environmental > Aquatic > Marine >... | reverse complement strand
CTGGGGCAATTTGAGCACCTGAGCAGGAAATTGCAGGGCTCCAGCTCACATTTGGTGGTTTTTCCTATCAACCGCAACTCAAGTCGCTGTAAGAAATGGCTTTGTCTTCCCTTGAACAGGACAGCGTCCCCCGGTCTCATTGTATCCCGAAGTACCAGTTCTGCTTCTGCGAGATTCGTGGGCAGGCGGGAGATATCGGACGGGTCCCTGCCTCTGACAGTGAAGCTGTCACGCAGAAGCTGAAGAGCCCCCGATTTACCCAGAAAGAAAATCTTGTCCGCGGATTTTTCCACCATAATGCCCAACTGTCGGTAAGCTTCATTCTCGTCACCCATCACTTGCTGTATTTCGCCGAGTACAGCCAGTCGCCGCTCTGCCGGAAAACCGTCAAGAGACTCAAGAGCTTTCTCCATCATTTCCAGTGAGGATTTTTGTTCGTCGCAAATCAGTGTGACTCCAGATGCCAGAAGGACTGGCTGCATTCGTCCCGGGGTCGGGGTCAGTGCCTCCAGGGCAGTAATAACGGGTTCCAGTGGCAGCCCCCGGGCCCAGGCGACTGCCAGCGCAGCCAGCACCGGGTAGGCCATTACAGCACCAATCAGCTGAATATCCAACTGAAACTTTTCTCCATCAATCAGCACTTCCATGTGACTGCTGAATTGATCCTTGGCTTCAAACAACAGGCACCGCACATCCGCACACCCATCGAATCCGAAGGTGACGATCCGGGCCTGTGTCTGCGAGCCCATCCACATGACATGAGGATCATCCGCATTGAGGATGGCCAGCCCGGAGGGATGGAGCTCACGCACCATCCAGGCTTTTTCATCGCGAGTGGTTTCAAGATTTCCAAAGGACCGGCAGTGCGCGCTGCCTATGGAAGTCACTACCACTTCCTGGGGTTGTACCATTGAGGCAAATTCCGCCATCCGCCCGGGCCGGTCGATGGCTGCAGTGTAGATTTTCTGCCGGCTACGGCCAGTGCTGCGTAGAAGATCCAGGGCGATGTAGCATTCCGTGCTGTGCTCCGGATGAGGGCCCGATCCTGGAGTCAGTGCGGCACGCAAAGCCAGGGTTGTACTCGTTTTGCCAAACGAGCCAACGACCGCTGTGATATGGGTGTGGCGCAAGATGATTTTTCTGTGCCAGGTCGCCAGTTGCATCAGGACATGATGGAAGGAATATACGAAGCTCATTAGAAGCGCCGACCGTCCCATGGGGCTTGAGAGTAGCCATGGAATATCAGCCAAGCGGTGGCGCCTTCCGGGAATCTGCCGCCGGGGTTCTTCGCTTGCTGTGAATCTCTTTTTACCTGGACGGGTCATAAAAGCTGTGCTTGGCTAGATCTCCCTCAATGTGTGGCGAGCTGAGCGCTCCACCGAAGCTTTTTGAGTTAATTTGACCTTGAAATGCGCACTGGGTCGCCAATGGCTCCAGTGCCTGAAATCGCGCTCCACAGGCCCATCGCCAGTCGTTTCAATTACAAAATCGGAGCCAAGAATCCGGGCGAACTCGCCCGCGATCAATCTGGCCAGTTGTGCACCATTACAGGCGTGTTTTCCATAACCAAACGGGGCGTACTCGTTGCGGCTGAATTCCCGCCCTGCGAAACGATCAGGATTGAACTGCTCCGGCTGGTCGAACACAGGGCACCTGCGATGACTTTCCCAGACACACAGCCTGACAAGCCACCCCCGGGGCAATGTATGACCTTCAAAAGATACGTCCTCTGTAAGTTCGCGGTACAAGTATTCACTTTGGGCCATGCGCAAGGTTTCATCGACAATCCGGCTGTGCAGGGCTCTTTGCTCTGTTGCTTTGGACTGATTACTGTCCAGCCGAATCTTTTCCATCCAATCAGGATTGTCGGCGAGCGTTTTGAAAATCCATTGCAACAGACAGGAGACATTATTGCTTGCGATTTTCAGCATGAACAGCAAGTTATCAACGCATACCTCATCTGGCATCTCCGGGTCGATTGACTGCAATACACTAAGCGTGCAATGGCGTTGATTGGGAAGGCTGGATTCGGGCAAGTTGGCGCAGTAAACAGTAAGAAACTGCCGTAATTGCTCGAGGGATCGATTCGTTTCAGCGGAAACCGGATGGGCCAGTGAGTACGCACCCAGACCCGGATACGCGTCTGACAGTTCCTGGTACTCTGGCATGTCTTTGCTCAATCCAAAAAGGGTCAGCAGCAGGGCATCAAAAGTCAGCTGATCGCAGTATGTGCCGGGGCTAAATGCGCCACTGGCTAATTCTCTACAGTCCGATGCCATCTTACCCAGAGACTCCTGACAAAGGCTTGAGATCAGGGGTCTGAAACTGGCCAGGTTTTTCGCCGCCAGGGCTTTCATGAATAAAGGCCCATAGAGGCCGTGGACCTGATCGTCCATGTAACGAAGGAATCCACCTTTTACCACTCGATCGAACGGTTGTTTACTGGGCCCAAGCGCCCTGCGATGTTCGCGAAAAAGACGAAAACCTCTTTCCAGGCCGATAATGCAGACCACAGGCTTGTGAAATTGAGCCATTTTGAAAACAGGCCCATTTTTTGCGGCCTGTTCCAAGTAGTAGTTTCGGTCGGTCAGGGCAGCAAACGATTGGGTCAGCGACAGGCTGCCAGGCGGCATGCCCTGTGATTTGCCATAGTCTTTACGAGCACGCCAGGCCAGGATGGCGCTAACCGGCAGTACAATCAAAGCAAACAGGTGGAGAAGCCCGGGAAACCAGGCAGCCAGCAGGCCTACCGTGAGTAAATAGCCAATCAGCAATCCAGCCAGCCAACGCTGCTGAATTCCAAACAGGACTGCGAGTTTTCTGCTGCGCCATAGCCGCAGCGGTGGCCACACAGCCAGGATAAGTGCTGAAACTTCAATGACCGTAAAGATCATATGTTCACCGAATTGCGATCAGAACCCGAACAGCGAGGCGAGAAAATGTAGTCCAGGTTGTACTCAAGCCTTGCCAGAGTGACATTATTGCTCTGGAAGATGCCAGCGGCCAGTAAAATCAGCTTCATTTTCACTCGCCAGGCTTGTCCTGATTTTCTGTCATTCAAATCCACGGATTGAGTATATGAAAAGCAATGACTCATTTCCTGGAAAGGCATAATTCAGTGAGCAGGCAATGTCCTGGCAATAGTCCCGCAACCCGAGGCTTTTTGTGTCGATTACACTGGATGTAACTATTTTCAAGGACCGGGTCGCCGGATATCACCTGGTCAAAGTTGCCGGCTATTTCACTTCGTGGGTTTGAGCGCACGAAGCGCGACAAAATGGCCGGTAAAAAACCTCGTCGGCAGTCTGGCCAAATATTCGAAGCCTGACAGTACAGCCAGAAACTGTTCCTGGCATTTTCTCGAGGCCCGCTTTTGCAAAAACCCGGCGACAGGAATTGCGAGAACACGCGGACAATGCATGATCGCCCGTGCTTCCAGTATCTTGAAGCCAGATTTCTCCAGGGCCGCGGTCAAGTCGCGCCTTCCGTAAGTTTTGCCGTTGAAATAAGGGGCGAGGTGCAGAGTTTTTAAAAGCTGGTGAGGGAGCAGGTTGCGCAAACCGACAATCGGGTTTTGCGGGTTATCAAGGCTGATATGCAGTTCACCTCCTGGCTTCAAGACTCGAAACAATTCCCGCAGGCCAGAGTCAATTTCGTCCGTGTTGTGAAAATGATCAAGTGTGGAATTGGACACGATCAGGTCAAAATAATTGCTGTTGAATGGTAGGTCGCAGATATTGGAACAAATACCTTTCAGTTCAGGATAGCGTTTTATTGCTGCCCCGATTGAGTCGGGTGCAACATCAATTCCATACACCACATCTGCATAATCACGTAAAAATGGGAACAAGCCCTGGCTCACGGCTTCATCGAACAGGTCGGTCTTCAACAAAACTCCGAATCGTCTTCCTTTCCGCCAGCTCTCCAGCAATGAAATGTTGATTTGATCACTATGGGATCTCCACAAACATTGCTGCCCATCCAGAACAAATTTCCGGGATACGGAATTCCAGTAAAGTGGTGACCCGTCAGGTTTCATCACTGATCATTCGAAGGAACGACCTCATGCATGATCGCCTTAATCTGAGCGATATGCAGATCGCGGCTGTACAGATCCTGCACCTGCGCCACCTGTGCCGGATCAAGTGAGTGTTCCGGAAAGCAGCGGCCGGTTGCCACGTTAATCAACTGCTCCGAAAGTGCCCTGACGTCATCCGCCGGGAATACCAGGCCGGTAACGCCATGTTCCACTGTCTCGGCCAAGCCGCCAAGGGCCGGTACTATCGCCGGCACGCCGCGTAAAATCGCTTCCAGCGCCACCAAACCGAAAGGTTCCGGCCAGCGTGAAGGCGCCACCAGCGCCCATGCACGGCTGAGTTCATGATTGATCCCCCCTGGTTCCTGCCAACCGCAGAACATGACACTGTCCTGCACCCCAAGACTGCTCGCGAGCCGTTCGAGTGAAGGCCGCAACTCACCCCGGCCGACGATGCGAAGTCTGGCCTCGGGCAGAGACTCGTGGCAGATCGCGAATGCACGCAGCAGCGTATCCACTCCTTTTTCGATATCAAGTCGTCCGATAAACAGGAATAGTGGAGCGGGGTCAGCTTGTCTCGGCAGCGGTGGATCGGGTGGATTAGAGAACAAATAAACCCGGCGACTATCAATTCCCTGCTCAGCAAGGCAGCCACGAAGAGAGTCGCTGGTGGATACGATCGCAGAAGCTCTTCGGGTAACCCCGTCGATCCGGCGATAACGCAGTTGGTCTCGCAGCCAGTGTGGCAGTGACAGGCAGCCACTGCGAAGGCACGCAATACCCACCGGGTGATGGCACACTGAATGGTCCGGCAGTAAGCGATGCCCCAGTGGGCAGATGCACTTGTAATCCGAAACCAGCAACACATACGGAATATCGTCCAGTGCGAAAATTGCAGAAGGTGACAGGTACAAGGCATACATGTTGACCAGGGCGACATGCGGCCTGAAATTCTGCACGGCTCTTCTGACTGCCATGGCAGCGAACGGATTGCTAATTTGTAACAGAGACTTTGCAAGAACATGATTGAAAGCCGGTGCGAGGTGATCGGCAATCTCTCGAGCCTGGGTACTGACATTGGCGGTCAGTAGCCGGACTTCCTCGCCCGCTTCGGTCAAGGCATCCTTTAACTGAATAGTGTACGCTTCTGCGCCACCATGTAAGGGATTCCAATCTTCAATAAGCAATATCCTCACGGTGATCCAGACCCGGCGGTCGACGAATCTCTTTTGCACCCAGCGCCCGCTTCGGCATCCAACACTGCCTGCAGTGCAGCAGCCCCATCATCGACGGTTGCCAGATCTGCATGCCGCTGCGCCGGGTTGACTATGCCATCAACGAATGCGCCCAGAGCAAGCTTGTGGGATGGGTTATATGAGGGCTGAACAAGTTTTCGGCTGCGCCACCCGAGATCTGCAAGGCCCCTCGTAACGGCGCGCTTACGAACGCCGTAACCCAGGCGCCGGTTCGTTACTTGCGTGATTCTGCCGGAGTGCATATCCAGATCCAGCACGCCTTTTGTGCCATGAACGGTGAGTCCGTGAGACCGGCTGCTGGTAAACGCAAAATAACCGCAAAGCTCGACACCGCTGCGGGTAGTTGCGCGAACGCATGCGCTGTCCTGTTCGGAGTAAAGCGAGTGCGTATCGGCGGTGATCTGCACCAATTCGTCCTGCAAAAACCAACGGTATAAATCGATGTGATGTGATGCCAAGTCGAGCAACACGCCGCCCCCATGCTTTCTGTCAAGCTTCCAGCCAGGCATTTTCGCCACTTCACCTGGCTCGGTAAAATTACTTAAGATGGCACGAACGTCTCCGATCGAACCCGCGATCAGCTGCTGCCTTAACTTCTGGCAAGCCGGATGAAAACGATAGTTGTATCCAACAGCGACCACGCGGGCAGTACCCTCGATACAGGCCCGGATGGCCGACAACGCGGCAGCGTCATGCGCCAGTGGTTTTTCCACATAGACATGTTTGCCTGCCGTGCAGGCTGCGCGTAGATGCTCTGCATGCAGTCCCGCTGGCGAGGCTATGATTACAGCCTCAATATCCTTGCTGGCCAGCAACACACCGGGTTCAGAAAACGTCGGCGTATCTACCAGCTGCGTGGCCCTGAGCAATGCGTCCGGATCGGGGTCAGCAAGACCCGCGACCCTAACATTGCGCAAGCTTGCCAGTGTCCGTAGGTGACTCCAATACGTTATCGTCCCGCAGCCGATAATCCCAATACTGAGGGGGTTTCTGGAATTCATGGCTACCCGACCTCTCAGGTGTACTTCACCTTGTGCAGTTCATATTCAGTCATGCGTCGCTCGCTGGCCTCATCCGTTCCAAAATGGGTGTAACCAACCAATTCACCAAGCGCCTTTGCGATTGCACCAAGCAGCAGTGTTGGCATGATGGCAATTGGCAGATCGAGCCTCCGGACAGCCTGCCATGAAGGGCGCCAGATACGCCCCAAGAGCACCACGGCAATCGCCGGAGCGGCACATACATAAACCCAGCGCCGGGCCAGAGACCAGTCGCGTGAACGGTAGCGGGCAACCAGGTGGCCACCGATCCAGTTTTCGTCGAGCCACTCTTTCCAGCGACTGATATTCAGGTGAGACAGGGCTGCCTTCGGTTCGAAATACACCTTGTGACCCGATTCCCTCATGGCCAAAATGAGTTGGTCTCCATACGACAACGCGTGCGTGAGGTCATCCGCAGACTCGAGAATGGCGGCACGGTCGCAACACGAATTGTTCAACGGCCAATAATCAATTTCACCGGCGGGCTGGTCTTCTAACCAGCCACCGTAGTCCAGCAGGAAACCGGCCCAACTCAGCAGGTGGGCAGGGTTTGCATTACGAAAACCAGGCACGATAACCGCCCAACCTTCCCGGTGCCGGGCAATCAGCCGCTCTGCCCACTCCGGAACGCTTGCAAAGGAATGCGTTTCACCAAGAAATACGCAAGGTGCAAGGGCAGCTTTTATAGCCACCGAGCGCGCCTCGCCCAGTGAGTTTAAATCTCGTAGCTCCACCACGCTGACCGAGTGGAATTCGGTCAGGGCCGGAAGCAGCTCATCAAAGGCGGACGCATAAGGGGTAGCCAGAAGAATCTCGAGTTGTCCTGCCATCGTTTGTTTTTGCAGGCGATTGAGGACACCGCGGATCGTCTCTGGTTTGTCCGCGGGCAAAACAACCGACATGGCAGGCAGCTCGCTGTCGATGTTCTGTGGCGCTTCCGGGATATCGGTTCCGGCATCAATGTTGTGAGGTTGTTCCATCTCAAATTCCAAGTAAGTGGCGCAGTCGCAAGTGCAGATTTTCCAGCCAATAGGTGAGCTTTCGCAAGTTTGATCTAACATACCATGACAACAGGAAATTTCCTGCAGATCTGCCTGGGCGCGTCCCGTGCCATGAAGTTTTATCCAGGTACTGGAAATACAGATTCTGAGATGCGCCAAGATCAGGCAAGTCCCAGGGTTTGACCCGCCCAGCGAAGTGTATGATAGCTGGCTTGTTACCGCGGAGGTTCTGCCTTTTTGCATGAAAAGGATTGGCGCTGTAGTTCCAGCGATCGTTGAGTGGTGTCCAGTTGGCTCCGATAACGGCGTTCAGGGCTTCCTGATCGTTGAAGTGCACCTTTTTTCCATAACGCTGAATGTACAGCCCGGCACGGGAAGCGATCTCAGAGGCACGCCAATGATTCATGTCGATTAGCATCACTCCAGCGTTAAAGTAGGGCTGCTTGCTGGTCAGCCCCAGTTCTCGCCAATTGTGCACACCGAATGGCGACGATACGCATGGAATGAACGGATCACGCACTGCCAGCATGGTGTGACCATTCAGTGACCGTTGGAACAGGGTCGTGATGTCATCCAGAACGAGCAGATCACAGTCGAGCCACAATGCAAAGGTAGTGTCATCGGGCAAATACTTTTCAATTATCAGGCGCTCGTAGGTCGCGCCGGACACGTGCCCCCAGAAAGGATCACCGATGTCCGGCGAACGGATCGACGACCGCCAGTGGAAGTGCAGGTTTGGCCGGGCTTGCGAATTGATGCGCTGACGAGCTTGCCCGGATATGCCGCAATCAACAATATGCACGTCGATCCGGTCCGAGAGACTCGCATGCGAAGACAAGGACTCGAGCATGACAGCCAGGGGCAAGGAATAATGGTCGTCTGCTGCACAGACAATGACAACGGGTGCTTTGGGGACTGACTGTGCCGGAATGGCATTATCTTTCATTTTAGCAAGAGACCCCATTCTCAACACCGCTCCAGCCACTTTTCTCTTGACAGGCGCCGAACGCGCCGGGCAGCGCGGATCTTGCTCAGCGCTCGTAACCCGAGCCATCTTGGGATGCCCAAGGCCCAGTAGAGGCTGCGCAAACCCGGTCCCAGCGCGCGAATATGTTCGAATCGCTCGACCCACAACTCGTTAAGCACCTCGCTTTGCTGCCGGTACTGATTGTCGCCGATATCGCTCGCCACCGCGAACGGAAACCCGACGAAGCCGGCAATCCGCTGCAGCTGCGCCCGTCGGTCGTGAACGACATCTTCGTATACGACCTCGAGCGGTTCTATCGCATTATGCTCGAAGAATTCGCGCCACATGGCATCGTGCTCTTCGAGCATTTGCGTCGTTTTCTCCAGGGCAACGTAGTCGAAAACGTAAAAGCCTTTGAATCTTTCCTGCTCGGCGCTGTTCCAGCATTGACTCTGCACCGCCTTGACAAGCGACACGGCTTGCCGAACGCGCTGGCGGCGAGTCAGCCAAATGAAACATGTGGTCTCGGGAACCAGTGTGGCAAATTCATGAAATCCGAATCTCTGAGAGTTCGCCGGGTAACCCAGCTTCAGAGCCAGGCGCCGCACTTGCTCCCACATAAGCTTGAAGCCGGCGACCCCATTTGGTGTCCGCGAACGGTCAAATGCGTTCTGCAGGAATTTCCGCAGCATGTCATTATTCAGCGCGTCGAATTTTTTCCTCTGATCACGTCTGCCAACCAGCTCGAGTACATACTCGTGTATCACACGCGGCCCAGGACGCATGCCTGCCACACCAGTGCTATCCAGCAAGGAGCACAGCAATGTGCTTCCGGAGCGTGGCGTGGTACATATCAGGAAGTGTTTATTGGGTCGCACGGATGTGGAATTCTACATGCACGGTGATAGGCCAGTATAAACCGCCTGATTCAGAAAATCAGGCGAGTATCCATTATCTAAACAATTCTCACCATCGACCCTGGACGGGTTAAAATTCGGGCCTTCCTCTTTTTACTACAGACAGGACGAAACTGGCAGATTTGACCAGAGTGATGGTTCATGCTTCCTGCTCAATGAATGAATCATTCCGATCCAGGTCAATGCAAACTATCATTTACCCACAACCTCGATTTGTGCGATAAAGATGCAGATGCTATGACCCAAAAACCGAATTTTTTTATCCTGGGTGCGGCCAAAAGCGGAACGACAGCCTTGTATTATTTGTTGGGGAAGCTGCCTCAGGTCCACCTTTCAACACCCAAAGAACCCTATTACTTCGTGGACGAATATGAGCGCGGGCCGGAGTATCACTGGCAAACCTATTATGCAGACGGCTGGCGAGGACAACCGCTTGTCGGAGAGGCACAAACAGCACACCTGTTCTTGCCCTATGTGCCACAGCGTATTCATCAGACGGTGCCGGATGCACGGCTGATTGTTATCCTGCGCAATCCGGTCGACCGGGCTTTTTCCCATTGGTGGATGAGGCGCGGCAATGGACGGGAAACACTCAGCTTCGAAGAGTCCCTGCGTGAAAACCAAGCTCGCATTGTCGCCGGATCGACAATCGAAGGTGCGGATGCCGAGAATTTATGGCGAGCGCACATGGCGCCAAAACCTGACCGTTGGGGCGTGCGTCCTTGTTCGTTGAGGGTTTACCTCGAGGCTGGCTATTATGCGGTACAACTCGAGCGTTATTTGCAGTTCTTTCCGCGATCTCAGCTTTGCGTCCTGCTGTTGGACGAGTTCATCCGCGCACCTTTGGAAACAACGCGCCAGCTTTTTGAATTTCTGGGACTTGATCCCAGCGAGGTAAAGAGACCCCCAGCCCAGGAAAATGTAGCGTTGACTACTTTTTCACATCCGCTCTATATCCTTTCCCACCGCCTTCGCCTGCAAAGTGTTTTGCCGCGAAAATTTCTGGCCGTCGCGCGAACTACCCTGTCGAAAATTGGTCGTCGCCCAACGATGTCCGGTGAAACCCGGGCTTGGTTGTGCAGACACTACGAATCCCACAACCGGCGTCTCGAGGCACTCTTGGAATGCGATTTGGACGAGTGGAATCATTAAGCGGGACCTGCGTTTCGATAAACTATGTGATTGAACAATAAAGTCAGGCACATCATAATTTACCTTCGCGAGAAGGCCGAAACCAATCACTTGATCAGATTTTTCATTATCGCTCCAACATGCAATCGGCCGGCGCAGTTGAACAGTTGCATGGATGCTTCGCTTCCAAAGCAAATGTTTCGGATACAGAATCCCAGTAATGCGTCGATTCGTCAGGCTTCATTGGACATTATCCAAAACCAATTTTTTGAGGGAACGATCTCATGCATTATCCCCCTGAGCTTGGTTATCTGAAGATCGCGGCTGTGCAGATCCTGCATCTGCGCCACCTGTGTCGGATCAGCTTGTGTCTTGAACTATACTTTGAGTACTCTTGAATATTCAGGGATTGTGCGAATTCCTGTTTGTGGACCATGGGGATGCAATGGATCTTATCGTAAATCTGGCGCCGACGGGTATCGTGCCAACAAAATCAATGACTCCAAACGTTCCTGTCAGCGTCTCGGAGATCATTGAGCAAGTCCATGAAGCGTACGAACTCGGCATTACCATGGCTCATGTGCATGCCCGGGAACCCGGCAGCGGTGAACCGAGTTGCAGTGCGAAAATTTATCGCGACATCAATGAGGGAATTCGTGCACACGCGCCTGATCTGATTATCTGTGTCTCCCTTAGTGGCCGCAGTTTCAAGGAATTCGAAAGACGCGCCGAGCCTCTTGAACTCGATGGACTGGCCAAGCCTGATATGGGCAGCCTCACGCTGGCCTCGTTGAATTTCACAGGGCAGGCAAGCGAGAACTCGCCGGAGATGGTGCAGGCACTAGCTGCCAGAATGCAGGAAAAGGCCATTGCACCGGAACTCGAGGCCTTCGATCTCGGTATGATCAACTATGCCAAGTACCTTGAGCGTCGCGGCCTTATCGAACCACCCCATTACTTCAATTTGCTGCTGGGAAACATCGCTTCTGCTCAGGCCGACCTTCTCCATGCCGGATTGATGATTCGCGATTTGCCATCAAAATCGCTGTGGAGCCTCGCCGGCATCGGGGACGTACAGCTGAGCATGAACGCGCTGGCAGTGTCCTGTGGCGGCGGCGTTCGGGTGGGTCTGGAGGATTCGATCTGGTTCGATCGTGGGCGGTCGACCCTGGCCACCAACATTGGCCTCGTGCGCAGAATTCATGAACTCGCCAGCTTGCATGGAAGGAAGATCATGAGCCCCACAAAGCTACGCAATACTCTTGGTTTGTTGCCCGGGCACGGGGCTTACGGCCGCGCACAGGTTTGA
>Ga0055584_100006279_pt1 | contig 11657 bp, 9 predicted proteins | sample OSDHelmetaG_FD_58716 | JGI IMG/M metagenome (GOLD analysis project Ga0055584, IMG submission 58716) | Pelagic marine sediment microbial communities from the LTER site Helgoland, North Sea, for post-phytoplankton bloom and carbon turnover... | ecosystem: Environmental > Aquatic > Marine >... | reverse complement strand
GGGGGGAACGGAGTCGGCAGGATAATCGTCCAGATCGAGCATGACTCCCCCGGGCGATCCACGGTCCGCGTCGAGTGACGCCGCTCGGAGCACGAGTCCCAGGGGCGGTGGAGAAGCACCCGGCCCGTCGGCCGTGCGGACTTCCAGCATCCGCCTGGCGTCGGCGAAGCGGCCGCGCAGCTGCATCAATCGGGCCCATCTGCGGCGATCTTCTGATGGGGTGTCCTTCAGGAGCGCGGCTTCTGCGCGATCGTAGTTGCGCCGGGCCGATTCCAGATCGAACTGGAGGTTCCCGGACGGCGCAGCAGCACCCGCTCGCAGTGCCCATGCATCGATCGTGGCCTGCGCCTCGGTGAACTTGCCCTGGAGCAACTGGGCGTTGAAGACGTTCAGAACCGCCACCAGCGACGGTCGCGCCTCCATGCTCCTCAACGCCAGGGACTCCCTCGACGCCCACCGGCGTGAGAGCGACTGGGCGGCCGCCAGGTTTATGAGGGCGATCTGGTTGTCGGGGTCCAGGGCCAGTGCGGCGCGGTAGGCCGTCTCCCGGGCTGCGCCGTCGAACGCGACTTCGGAGTAGTAGAAGGCCTCCACCAGAAGCCGCTCCACCTCGGGAAGATGGTCTCGCAGTTCGAAGGCCCGCCGTAGAGCCAACACTGCCGCATCCGGATCTCCCGTACGGCGCGAGACCACGGCAAGCCGGCGGTGCGCCATGGCGAAGGTCGGATCCAGGACCACTGCCTGCTCCAACATCCGCCGTCCCGCCATTTCGCCCTCCTGCAGTCCGGCCGGGCCCATGGCTTGTGTGTAGAGACGGAGTGCCTCGATGGACGTGGTCGTCACCCGCTGGAGCTCGGGGCTCGCCCGCACCTCCCTCAGTGACTCCCCTACGCGTTCTCTCAACCAGGCCGAGAGACGGTCGGTCGCCCCGATCAACGCTGCCTCGTCGTCCGCCGTGACACGCACTGAGCCGAGCAACGCGCCGTCGGGGGACGAGAGCAGCCGGGCCGACAGCACGTAGCCCGGACCGAGCTGCGATACAGTGCCCAAGAGCATCGCCTTGATTCCTTCGCGCTCCGCCAGGCCCAGAGCGGTGGGCTCGTCCAACGCCCCGAGCGGGTCGGCCCCCATCCGGTCCAGAGACGCTCGGAGCGTAGCCGGATCGACGACCTTCACGACCCGCGACTGGGAGAGGTCGATGCGCAGGAGTTCGGTGAGGGCTGCGCCGAGCGTGGGGTCTTCGGCCCGGGTGGCGAAGTCGGGCACCAGAATGGGGTCGCGCGCCTCCAGCACCCCCATCGTCAGGAGGGTTCCGGCCGGCGCGATGCCCGCAGCCCGCAGCCCCATGAAGCCGCCGGTCGTGACCGCCAGGCCGAGGAGGGCCAGGCCGCCGCCCCTCAGGGAACGACGCATGGTGAGCCACGGCAGCTTCCTGTGGTCGTCCTGAACTACCCGCTTGCGCTCCGTGAGCGCGGTGACGACAACGACCGGCAGGCCCACGAGCAGCAGGACGACCGCTGCTGAGAGCACCCAATCCGGGAGACCCAGCTGCACCTTCAAGAGGTTGATCACGCCGAGAATGACGAGCGACGCCACACCAAACAGTGCGGCAGCCACCCCGGGGTGGTTCCGACCGACTGATGCTCGCACTGCGGCCGGTTCGACCATCGGGGCCTGATCGGTCGTCCGGGACTGAACGGCTTCGTGCTCGGGCGTCGGCGCCGGGGGCGCCGGGGGCGGCGGATCGGCGGCCCGGATGGTGGTCGATCCGGAGGCCGCTCCGACGGTGGTCTCCTGGATGCGAGCCATCAGGGCGGCCGTCTCGGCGGATGGTTCCGTGTCGAAGTCGTCTGCCAACCGGTGGCCCAACTCGTCGAACACGCGGGCCGCTTCTCCACGATTCCCATCCTCGTGGAGGAGCTCGAGCAACCGCCGTACGCCATCCTCGTCGGAAGGCGCCCGCTCGACGGCGTAGTGAGCTGCGGTCACGGCGCCCCGGAGGTCGCCCCGATCCCTGCGTTGCTCCACCATCCTCCATGAGGCGTCGACGACGTCCCGGCAGAGCGTGCCACGGCGCCGAGCGATCCAATCCTCCACGTCGGGGGCCCCGGGGACGAAGAGCCCTTGAAGGAAAGGACCGCCGTAGCGCTCCACGGCCCGCTCGAAGTCACCCTCCCCGAGGGCCGTGTAGAAGTCGGCCACGTCGCAGGTCACGATCTTGCCGTTGAGGGCGACCTCCTCCGCTCCTCTCGTGAGGATCGCGTCTTCACCCAGCTGCTTTCGCAGCTCGTACAGCACCTGGCGGAGCCCGTGGCGGGCCTGCGCCGTCGTCGATTCAGGCCAGAAGAGCGCCATGATGGATTCGCGGCGGTGGAACAGCTGAGGAGCGTTGCCCGCGAGGTACGCCAGCAGGGCGAAGCGCTTGGGCTGACCCAGAAGCCGCCCGAAGCCCCTCTCGCCACTGGGGTCGTGCATCTCCGCAGGACCCAGCAGACGTATCGATATCATGGTGCAACCTGCCGTCGACGCGTGGCGTCATGCAACCGTCATCCGGGAACTGACGGTGGCGTGATGGGCCGAGAATACCGTGGGAACTCACCGAGCAGTCAGGTCACCTGTTTCCCCTCTTTAGAGGATGTGTCCCATGAAATCAGTATCCACCGTCTTGCTGTTGTTGGTCGCCGTGGGCTGTTCCGGCGATGACCCGGTCGGGGTCGACACGGACCTTCCGACCTTCAGCAGAAGCGGGGCCGTCATGATGGTGCCGTTCAAGGGTGTCATCACTCAGACCAGCAACGCGTTGCTGGCGCGACGCGGGCCGTCCTACGACCTCGGCTGTGTAGACACGGCGGCGGCTGGAGCCGTCGGCGAGGTGTGGATCCCGGCCGCGACGACCTATGGGACGGCCACGGCTACGCATCTTGGTCGGGCTACCCTGATACAGGACGGTTGCATCGAGATCTCCAACGTAGCTGTCGGCGGGCCGTTCCTGGCCGTCGGAGACGCCACCCTTACCGCAGCGAATGGCGACGAGGTCTCCTACACGTTTGACGGCTTCGTGCATCAGGGGAGCCTTGTAGCCGACGTCGATGTGATCATCACAGGGGGCACGGGCAGGTTCGCTGGAGCAAGCGGCGGGTTCAGCGCGTCCAGCACGGGCAACTCCCTGGCGTTTCCGGTGATCTACCCGTTCGAGGGGACGATATCTGCTCCTCACTGAGATGACGAAGAGCACGCAGGCCACGACGATAGCGAGGACCACGAAGGCCACCGCAACTAGCGAAGGCGCATCCCAGCGTCGCGTCGCCAGACGCCTGAGTTGGAGATCGAAGCGGTATCCGTACGCATCATGCAGTCGGAGGAGGCGATCCGGTGAAGAGGCGGAGCAGCGCCAACAGCGTCATCTCGTGGGGCCTGGTCTCGACTACCGGGCCCCACGGGGGCGGGATGGCGGGGCGGGCTGATGCATGGGGCTTTCTAGGGAGGGAGGTCATCCACCAGGCATCTACACGCTGGCAAGGCTCACCCGAGTTGGTCGTCACTCTGGAATACGACATCACCGGAGGGACGGGCAGGTTCGACGGGGCCACGGGGCACGTTGACATGGTGACCAGAGTCCAATTGGCTGACCCCCTCCGCACCCTTTCAATCAACAGGGGAAGGCACGATCTCTGCCGGGGAATCGAGGAGGTAATCCAGTCCTCGATCGATCCACCATGCCAGGAAGCCCCCGACCGCAGCGAGCGGCCGGGGGCTTCCGGTAGCGGTTGTCTGCGGCAGCAGCGCTCTTAGCGCACCCAGACCAGGCTGAACGAGACGCCCTCGGGTCCGTCGATCGTTCCAGCGCTCGTGCGCAGGTCGAGCGACTCGCCGACCTTGAAGTCGATCCCGAGACCCAGACCGAAGTCGAAGTCAGTGCTTCCAGTTCCGGTGGTCAGGAACAGGGTCGGCTGGCCGTACGCGACGAACTCGAAGTCCTCCAGCACTACCCGACGCCCGAGAGACAGACCGGCGGAGGGAATCGCCCACACGTCGAAGTCGGCCGTTCCCACGCCGACCACGATGGCGCCGTCCAGCGGGAAGTCGCTCTCCGTGTGGTCGAGCACGCGGAGGCGGCCTTCGACGCCGAGCACAACCACGCTGCCGCCGTCGGAGTCGACCACACCTCCGCGCAGGCCGATGTCGTACTTCCCTCGACCGAAGCGATACTGGCCCTCGAGGCCGAAGTTGGTATTGCTCGGGAAACTCAGCGTCGCGCCGAATTCATGAGACTCGAAGGCCCGGTAGGGGGCGTTGTAGCTAGGTGTGAAGCTTGCCTGGGCGGACGCTTCACCCGCAATCGTAAGCAGCGCGCCGAGCGCGAGGCTGAGCACCGCAAATCGCTCTATAGACATCGTGTCCTCGTCGTGTGAAGTCGTTGGTGTGTTCCAACGCCTACAAGATGGCTACTCAGGCTGTACCGATCTACAGTTTTGTTATCCGGCGTCTTCGGCTGAATCGGCACACGGCCAGCCACTTTTCGGACGTCGGGACGGGACCGCCCCACTTGTCCGGCTGAAGCGGCGCATTCCGCCGGCATCGTGTACATTCCGGCCGCGAAAAAGGCGGCCGTCCGTCCCGGAGGCCCCTTGAGGTGGATCCCAGCCCGAGAAAGGAAGGGCCGTACGTGAAGCGTATTCTGGTGACCGGAGCCGGCGGACAGATCGGATCATGGCTCGTTCCTCGACTCCGGGAGGAGTACGGGGCATCCGCGGTTATGGCGACGGATGTGCGCCAACTCGGAGAGGAAGTGACGGATGCCGGCCCGTTCGCGCTTCTCGATGCGACCGACGAGAAGGCGGTCGGAGAGGCTGTGACGAGCCACGACGCCGACACGGTCTACCATCTGGCCGCGATCCTGTCTGCCACTGGCGAGAAGAATCCGAGACTCGCCTGGCAGGTGAATATGGCCAGCCTCGAGGCGGTTCTCGAAGTCGCGCGCGAGCAGAAGTGTGCCGTCTTCACCCCCAGCTCGATCGGTGCGTTCGGACCGGACACGCCCAAGAATCCGACGCCGCAGGACACCATCATGCGGCCCGCTACGATGTATGGGATCACCAAGGTCGCGGGTGAGCTTCTCTGCGATTACTACCACACCCGCTACGGCGTCGACACGAGGGGGGTGCGCTTCCCAGGGCTCATCTCGTACGGAGCCCCTCCGGGCGGGGGCACCACCGACTGGGCGGTCGACATCTTCTATCAGGCGGTCGAACACGGTCGGTATACGTGTTTCCTCGCTCCGGACATGCAGTTGGACATGATGTACATGCCGGACGCGATCGATGCTCTGGTGGGGATCATGGAAGCGGACCCGTCACGCCTCGTGCATCGCAATGCGTTCAACGTCACGGGTATGCAGCTCACTCCCGTAGGCCTGACCGCCGTCATCCGGCAGCACCTTCCCGACTTCGAAATCGACTACGAGGTCGATCCCGTCCGCCAGGCGATCGCTGAGTCGTGGCCCGACCGGATCGATGACTCGGCGGCCCGAGACGAGTGGGACTGGAGCCCGAAGTACGATGCAGCTGCGATGGCCGCAGACATGCTGACTCACATTCGAAACGCCTGAGGACACCGCTATGCCCCTCGATCGTCTGACCACCGTTCTGGAGAACCACGTCGCGGGCCTCGTAGAGGCTGGTACGGCCAAAGGCGCGGAGAGTGTCGTCGTGGGCGTGCGCCGAGCCGCCGGCGATCGCGGACCGCGCTTTTTGCTCGAGGGGGAGGGTGACAAGGAGTTCATGCGCATGAACTCCAACTCCTATCTGGGAATGGGATTGCGGCCGGAGGTCATGGTAGCCGAAGAGAAGGCGACCGCGGCTTTCGGTGCGGGTCCAGGCGCGGTTCGATTCATCTCTGGCAGTTATGCCTCTCACGTCGCGTTGGAGCAGGAGCTGGCGGACTTCCACGGCCGTGAAGCGGGGATGATTTTCTCGTCCGCCTACGCGACGGTCGTCTCTGCGATTTCTTCGCTCGTTACTGCGGATACGGTGCTGATATCCGATGAGCTGAACCACAATTGCATCATCAACGCGATGCGGCTGTCCCGTCCGGCTGGGAAGGCCATCTACAAGCACAACGACATGGCCGGGCTGGAGTCGGCGCTCGAAGAGTGGAAAGGCAAGGCAAAGCGCGCGCTCGTCGTTACCGACGGCATCTTTTCGATGCGGGGAGATCACGCCCCGCTCGATGAAGTCATGGCTCTCTGCGCGAAGCATGACGCCGGGTACGAAGAGAACGTCGTGAGTATCGTGGATGACTCTCACGGAGTTGGTGCGTTCGGTCGTACGGGGCGAGGGGTCGAGGAATACACCAACGCGCTGCCATCCGACATTCTCGTCGGTACGCTCGGGAAGGCGTTCGGGGTGAACGGTGGCTACGTGGTCGGCAATGCTGCGACGATCGCATTTCTGCGGGAGTCCTCGCCCATGTACATCTACTCCAACCCCATCACGGTGGGCGAGGCCGAGGCCGCGCGTGCGGCTCTCCGCATCGTCAGTAGTCCAGAAGGGGAGGAGCTGCTGGCTCGACTGCGCGGATTGACCCAGCGATTCGAGGATGGTCTCGGACGCATCGGGATCGAGACGATCCCCGGCGAGCATCCCGTCGTGCCTCTCATGATTCGCGACACGGCCCGAACGCATGCGCTGGTGCGGCACCTCTACGATCACGGTGTGCTGGTGACCGGCCTCGCCTATCCTGTCGTGCCGCAGGGCGACGAAGAGATTCGAGCGCAGGTCAATGCGGACCACACGGAGTCGGATATCGACTACGTACTGGGCGTGTTGGAGGCGTACGACGGCTGACCTGCGTATGTTCGGATGATTCACATCCGTTCAACGACAGGAGAGCTCCGTGACGTCGGAAGCCGAACAACCTTCGGAGTCGTCCGAAGGCGCAGAGCGCCGGGCAAACGCCACGCTGCGACGACAAATCCAGGATCTGCTGGCTCTGATTCGGGAGTTCTACACGACGTGCCACATGGTGGCTGTCGGCCAGCTGGAGCCCAGCCGCGCGAAAGCGAAGGCACGGGTCGTCGAGGAGAAGCTCCAGGCGATGATGGCGGAGATGCTCAAGGGTCTGGACGCGGAAGAGGACGATGTCTGAGGCGGCTGATCACGTCGGAGTGATATCGAGGCGCACGCTGGTTCGGGGTGCCGCTCTGACAGCCACGGCACTTGCCGGTGCTCCCTTTCTCAACTTTGGTCGCTACCGACTCTTCGCCTCGAGTGCGCAGGAGTATACACAGCGCTGCATCGACCTCGTGGGCGGGTCGCTCGTGATCGACATGTTGGGTCTGACGACGATCAACGGGGAGACCGCGGAGCGCTGGGGGCCGGACTACGCGGGCCTCACCGCGGCGGACATCGAGGAGTTCCAGGGGTCTGGAATCGACGTCTTTCACATCGCGAGCGGTGTCGGCGGACGGACCACGGAGCAAGCGTACCAGAACGTGCTCTCCTTCGTAGGCGGGTACAATGCGATTGTGGCGAACCGCCCGGACGTCTTCGTTCGCATCGACTCGGCAGACGACCTCGCTTCGGTTCACGGCTCGGGGCGAACCGGGATTCTGATCGGAATCCAGAACTCTTCCCACTTCCGATCGGCCGAAGACGTCGAGCACTTCCACGACCTCGGCCAGCGTGTGAGTCAGCTCACCTACAACAGCCGGAACATGATCGGGAACGGGTCGACCGAACGAGTCGATGGTGGCATCAGCGACTTCGGTGTCTCGATCGTCGAAGAGATGAACCGGGTCGGTATGGCTGTAGACGTGTCACACTCTGGCGATCAGACGACGCTGGACGCCTGTGAGGTCTCCGGCGCCCCGGTTCTGTACACTCATTCCAACGCTCGGTCTCTCAACCCGGGGCACCCCCGGTGCAAGACCGACGAAGCCATCCGACGGATGGCACGAACGGGTGGCGTCATGGGGATCACCGGTGTGCGCAACTTCGTCACGACAGAAGAACCCACCACGATCGAGCACTACCTGGACCATTTCGATCACGTCCGTGACCTGATCGGCGTCGAGCATCTCGGAATCGGTTCGGACATCGACCTGCACGGGTACGACGACATGCCGGCGGAGCAGTACGACGCTCTGAAGGCCAACTACAAAGGGTCGTACGCCTTCCGCGACAAAATCGACATTGACGAGATCTCACATCCGAAGAGGATGTTCGACGTCACCGACGGCCTCATCGGGCGAGGGTACACCGACGAGCACATCCGCGGGATCCTCGGGGGCAACTTCCAGCGGGTACTCGGAGAGATCTGGGCTGGGGTCTGACGACGACCACATGCGCTCGCACTACGGAACCCGAATACGGATATGAAAAGGGCCCCCACCGCTGACCGGGTGGGGGCCCTTTCGCTTGGCCAGCCACGAGCGTGCTGGCGCTAGTTCGCCGGACCGCGGTAGGTGTTGTGGCATCCACCGCACGTCTGACGGACGCCTTGCAGGGCGGCGCCAATGGCTTCGGCGTCCCCGGTACGAGAAGCGGTCACGAGTCGGGCCGAGGCGGTCTGGATCGCGGTCACCTTGTCCATGAAGTCATCCCGGTCTGCCCAGATCGCCGGTAGTGCCCGACCGCCGGTGGATCCTTCCGGGAAGGCGTTCGCCAGAGCCTGGCTCATGCGCTCGAAGGAGACTGCGTGGTGCTCCGCGTGTCCGATCGGGGCTGCGTCACCCATCGCGGCTCCGATCCCGCCCATGTGACTCCGGAACAGCTGCATCAGCGACTGGCGGTACTCGACTACCGTGGGTCCGTCCTGGGCCTGCACGGCGGCCGGGGCGAGCAGCCCCGCCCCGATGACGAGGGGAACAGCGAGGACGAGTGTTTTGGACAGAGGCTGCACGTGTGCACTCCAGGTACGGCCGAGGGCGGTCCTTCGACAGGTGGGTAGGATTACGGACGGCCAGATTAGCGAGCGTCCCGGGGGAGCGCGAGCGCAACGAGCCTGCCCGTCGTATTCCGGTCACCGATCGCGACGACGATGAACTGACGGCCGTCGTCCAGGTAAGTCATCGGTGCTCCCGACGTCCCTGCGTCCAGCATTGTCTCCCACACCACCTGCCCGGTGTCCTTGTCCCACGCCCGGAACGCCTTGCCTCCCGCGATGGGCAGGATCGACAGTGCGTCCTCCGTGCCTTCCCCGAGAAAGAGGAGTGTCTTCGTGAGCATCGGTGCCGGGCGTCCCCGCTGTCCCAGCCACGGCAGCGTGAGGTGCGCGAGGGCGGGGTGATCGCGTGGCCCTGGGCCGTTCGGGCGCATCCAGTCGTGCTCGCCCGTGTTCATGTCGATCGCGGTGATTCGTCCGTACGGCGGTTTGAGCAACGGAAGCCCGCTCGGCATCGGTACCTCGCGAGGGAGTCCCCGGATGTAGCGGTGGTCCGAGCTGTCCGGCAGGGGTGGCGGCACGAGCGCCGTCACGTTGGGTGAGGTGACCGAGGGAATGAAGAGCCGGCCCGTTTTGGGATCGACGGCAGCTCCGCCCCAGTTGGCTCCTCCGACCCACCCCGGCATGAGGATCGTCCCGAGCTTCCCGTCGACGCCTTTCACCGTCGGCGGTGTGAACATCGGACCGTACACGAAGTCCTCGAGAATCTCCTCGGCTTCGGCACGGAGCTCCGGCGTGAAGTCGATGAGGTCGTCGGTCGTGATGCCCTGCAGATCGAAGGGCTCCGGCCAGGTGGGGAAGGGCTGCGTTTCTGCAGCGACTTCTCCAGGAACCGGGGACGGCGGCACCGGTCGCTCCTCGATCGGCCAGATCGGTTCACCGGTCTCTCGGTCGAGGGCGAAGACGAACGCCTGCTTCGTCACCTGTACGACGGCCTTGATGGGACGGCCGTCGACTACGATGTCCATGACGTTGGGAGCGGCCGGCGGATCGTAGTCCCAGATGCCATGATGGACCATCTGATAATGCCATATCCGCTCACCCGTCTCGACGTCTACAGCGACGACGGACTCACCGTAGAGGTTGTCGCCCGGTCGAGCGCCTCCATACCAGTCGTTGGTCGTCGTCTTGAGCGGCAGGTAGACGTGCCCGAGCTCCTCATCGGCACTCATCAGCGTCCACACGTTCCCGTTTCCGCTGTACGTCCACGACGAGTCGGCCCACGTCTCGGTCGCCGGATCTCCGGCTTCCGGAATGGGATTGAAGCGCCACCGGAGCTCGCCTGTGCGGACATCGTACGCTCGCACGTATCCGGGCGGTGCGGTCGTCCAGTTGCGGTTCGGCACCATCGCCGTGGTCCCGACGATCACGACGTCGCGGACGACCAGTGGGGCCGAGGTCCACGAGTAGGTCAGCACCCTCGGGTCCGGATCGTCGGCGAGGTCGATCGCCCCACCGTTGCCGAAGCCGGGGTCGGGAAGGCCGGTCTCTGCATCCAGGGACACGAGGTACTGCCCAGATCCGAGGAGCACACGCTCTTCTCCATCCTCGGACCAGTACCCGACACCGCGACTGGAGCGGCCCCCCGGGGTGTCACGCAATCCGGAAGCATAGGGGTCGTACCGCCAGACCTCTTCGCCCGTTGACGGGTCGAGTGACACCGCCTGTCCCATGTTCGTCGAGGTGTACAGCCGCTCACCGATCTTGATCGGCGTCGCCTGGTAGTTCGGGTTCACTCGGGCGCCTTCGTGTTCTCCGCCGAGCCGATAGTCCGCAGACTCCCACGTCCACGCCACTTCGAGCGACGCAATGTTCTCGGCGTCGATCTGATCGAGAGGGGAGTACTTGCTTGCCGCGAGATCCCGCGCGTAGTGAGGCCAGTCCGCGCCGTCATCGGTGACGGAATCAGCGCACCCCGCGGCGAGGGCCGTGCCCGCGAGCAGGGAGGCCAGCAGGGCGTGTCGTCGGGTCATCGTCGGGAGCATGCGGGGTCCGGCCAGAGTTGACTTGCGTCGCCAAGATGGACGGTGCGCGGGGTGGTGAGCAAACCCGCGTCCCTACATCAGGCGCGCGTTCGCTTGCCGTTGCCTCTCCCGAGGCGCATCCTGACGGCCTCCCGTAACACACTCACTGCGGCTTTCCTTCGCCGCTCGACAACGCACCGCGATTTGGAGAGGTACCTATGCGACGCTTTTTCGCAGCTTCCGCTCTTCTCACCATGGGACTGGTCTTTGCGCCGCCCCTGCACGCTCAAGCCGATTCTCGACTCGAGGATCTGAAGGGTGAAGTCCTGGAGATGGTGCAGGACGATGCCAAGATGGTGCAGGAGATCGTCGACATGCTCTTCAGCTTCGGCGAGCTCGGCTTTCAGGAGTTCGAGACTCAGCGGTATCTGACTGGCATTCTGGAAGACGCCGGCTTCGAGATTGAACTCGGTGTCGCCGGAATGCCGTCGGCGTGGACCGCGCGTTGGTCCAATGGGTCCGGCTCGCCGATGATCGCGCTCGGCTCCGATGTCGACGGGATTCCTCAGTCGAATCAGAAGCCCGGCGTTGGATATCGCGATCCCATCCTCTCCATGGCGCCAGGCCACGGCGAAGGCCACAACTCGGGTCAGGCGGTCAACATCGTCGCCGCCCTGAACGTGAAGGAGCTGATGGAGCGGGAGGACATCGACGGGACCCTCCTGATCTGGCCGGGCATCGCGGAAGAGC
>Ga0055584_100006278_pt1 | contig 11657 bp, 10 predicted proteins | sample OSDHelmetaG_FD_58716 | JGI IMG/M metagenome (GOLD analysis project Ga0055584, IMG submission 58716) | Pelagic marine sediment microbial communities from the LTER site Helgoland, North Sea, for post-phytoplankton bloom and carbon turnover... | ecosystem: Environmental > Aquatic > Marine >... | reverse complement strand
GCGGTACCGCCACCGGGACCCCATGGCACAATCAATTTAGCTGTCTTACAGCCGAACTCAGCCGCACTGGCAGACGGCACAGAAACGAACGAGACCGCCGCAGCGGCCATCGCTGAAATCAAGAAACTCTTCTTCATCACATCCTCCAATTAAATTATCAAACGCGACTATTTATACTTACGAGACGATAGTCACCAACCCTACCCTATCGCAACATAATTATCACAATTTTTCGGTATTTTTATTCAAACCATAAAAATATCGAAATTATGCAGCAGTGGACAATACGCTGGAAACATCCGGAGATTTGCCCCCCTGAGACATTCCCATGATACCATCAATAACCCGCGCCGGATCATTAATTCCGCCGAAACGAATGAGATCTCGCGCTTTAGCGATCATTTCGTCGTCATTCAGTGCCGCTTCCGGATCACCCTTACATTCAGGCTTTGAGGATTCCAGTTTGGTGCCGTCGGCAAGGATGACGGAAACCGCAGCCCCCCAGGAAGCAGGATATGAAGTGGCATAGGGCTCACCCGCAAACACACTTACCTTGGTTGCAAGCTCTGCTGCGTCACGCCGCGCCTCAGCGCCAAAGGCAGAAAAATCGACTTTGCCCCGTTGCAATGCCGCGGCGACGCAATGTTGCAAAGAAAACTTGCCCTCATATTCACTATTGGCCACTGGCCGGTCACACACATCGATCGCCGCCTGATAGGTTTCAACTTCGATCCGCTCTATCGCAGCATCACCCAGAACGTCAAACACCGCAAGGGACGCATCAATTGCCGGATGCGTATGGCGGCAGGCAGGCCACGGTTTAATCGAAGTGAGATGCACCTGCCATTGGGCGTGAGGGTCTCTCAAGACTGCGTCCGGGTCGGGATCTGGACAGGCCGCCACAAAAAAGCCGGCCGGACCTTCGAGGATGGCCGGTGGTCCCGTGAAATCCAAGGCCGCCAACTCAGCTGCAACCAGCCCTGCCTCAGCGGCTCGCCCGGCGTGCAAATGCTTACTCATCGCCCCGGTTGCGAGAAATTCCCACATCCCAGCGGACTGAGTCCCTGCATTGCCCAGCGCGTGCATTGTCTGCTTGGGGGTTAAATCGAAGATCGTCGCCGCGGTCATCGCACTGCCATAGGGACCGCAAGTCGCAGTATTGTGCCATATCTTGTAATGCGCGGGGCCGACAGCCATACCAACCCGGCAACTCGCTTCAAATCCGTAAAGCACACTCTTGAGAAACTTATCGCCGGGGATTTCCCGATCTACAGCCAATGACAACGCAACTGGCACCGCCACACAGCCCGTGTGCACCACGGATGCCCGGTGAATGTCATCGACTTCCAGAATATGGGTGAGTCCGCCCATCACAAGGGCGCGCCGTGCAGCGTCTCTTCGGCGACTTAATCCCCACTCCAGAAGTTTGCGTCCTGGCTCAGAGTTGCGACCGGCGATCATATTGGCGACGGCATCCAGCGTGAATAGCGCCGTTTGATGCAGATCAGCGTCCGAAACCGGCTTTTCGCGAATTAACTCGATCAGGCCTTCGGTTATGGTCATCGCAATTCGTCGTCAGGCTGGTTTGTAGTTCGGGAAACGCTTGCTGACATCGAGATTAAACAGATCAATGGCATTACCGCCGAGGATCTTTTGTTTCTGCCGCTCATCCAGGAATGGCAGGTCATAAATGACACTCGGCACATCCATATCCCAATGCGGATAGTCCGATGCCCACAGCAGCTGATCATCGGCATTGATCATGTCGAACGTCGTTTTCAGGACATCCATATTGTCCGGCATTTCCATCGGCTGACTGGTGTAATACATCTCGCGCATATAATCGCTCGGCAGACCCTTCAGAGACGGCGCTTCGGACCAGCGCATCTTGTAATCATTGTCCAGCCGCTGCATGACCCACGGAATCCAGGCAAGGCCTGATTCAATCCAGACGGTTTTTAGCTTGGGAAACCGCTCCGGCATCGCGTTGACGACCCAGTTACACAGGTGCACTGCGTTATAAACGGTAAAGCCCAGCGCATGCGTCACCAGGAAGCGGTTGCTGTTACCGACCAACCGGTCATTCCAGTTATAGTTACTATGGAACCCAAGCGGTTTGCCGAGCTCTTCCATCAACGCATAGGTCTTCATGTAAGCGTTGCTGTGTACCGCGTGATACCGCACCGACACGATCATAAAGCCGATGACATCGGGATGATCACCAAATTCCTTAACCGTTTCATAGGCCGCTTCAGGGTCACTGAACGGTACGTACATCATCGTCTTGATGCGTTCTTCTTTGGACGTAATATTTTCCAAGAGCCACCGATTATAGGCTTTCGCCAAACCTGCCTCGACTTCTGGCTGCGGATGAAGGCCAAGGCTCAGCATCGGGGTTGGGAACAAGCAGACATAATCAACGCCCATCGCATCCATCCAGCGCAGCGACAGGTGAACATCGCGATGTTTGTCATCTCCTGGCGTCGTCTCGGTCTTACGCAATGGATAGCGCGTGACGCGCCCAGCAACATCCTGATAGCCAACAAGTCCGGGGTTAAATGGTGTCTGACCACCCGTTCCCCCACCGGTATACAACATTCCCATCTGCTTCATGACGGGATCGTCGATGTACTTAACGATCTCTGAGATCGACTCATTCTCATAATGATGGCAATCGACATCAACGATGGGGAATGACGCATAGTTGCGCGCATCCCGTTGCCGGGCCGCGTTGGTTAGCAAACTAGTCGTATCTAGAGATTTTACGGCTTGCTTGTGAATATCACTCGTCGGTAAATCCATTGTACTCCTCTAGGGCTTAGGCACCCGACCAAGATTGCCACATGCCGAGCTCAAACACCTCGACATTCACCGCTCTCATCATCGATGTACACATAATCATAGCCGCTGTTGCAGGCACCATGCTGTTATCCGCAAAGGGCTCCCAGCGTTCGCCCAACTGGAATTTGACGGCATAAAGACGGGTCAGTGCTGTAAATCCCTGCTGAATTACGGCCTCCGGAATAGCTTCGCCTTCTGGGACTTCGCTAACGGCCTTGGCAAAGGCGCGCAGGGCGGCCTCTTCATCCGGAATATGGGCGATGACCTCACCGCCCTCGGGAAGATCCGCCGCTCTGGGATCTGGTTCAGGCGATGACATAGACATCTTCTCCGCGAACCTCGACCTCAAACTTGCGAAGGCTCCATTTACGGTCGGCAACAGCTTGGCCGTCAGCAATATCGAACTCCCAGCCATGCCATGGGCAAACGATATGCATTTCGTCGTGATTAAAGCGCATGCCTTGATAGGTTTTGTCTTCGGCAATAACCTCTTCAACCTTGGCCATCAACAGACCTTCACAAGCCGGTCCACCCTGATGCGGGCACAGATTGGCATAGGCATACCAGTTCCCATGCACAAGATAGACGCCGATTTCGCTGTTTTTGCCGTTAGGGACTATTTTCTTATCCCCTTCTTTGAAGTCGGAGGCCTTTCCAACGAGAATTTCCTTAGCCATTACGCTCCCTTTCTTAACTTGATATCTCTTTACTTATTTCCTCAGCCCGAAAGCCAATTGACCTTGTCTTCGAAACGAAGGCCGGGCAATCACCCGGCCTTCGCAGGAGAAGAAATCGATTGATGCTTACGCAGCCTTGTAGTTCGGATAGCGGTCCGACACATCCAAGTTAAAGATCCTGATTGCATTGCCGCCCAGAATGTTCCGCTTTGCCTTCTCATCAAGGAATGGCAGATCGTAGATCGTGCTCGGCATATCAGCATCCCAATGCGGATAGTCAGATGAATAAAGCAACTGCGTTTCTGCATTAATCATCTTGAAGGTGCTTTCCAGGAACGAGAGATCGTTGGGCATTTCCATAGGCTGACTGGTGTAGAACATGTCGCCCATATATTCGCTGGGCAGTTTTTTTAGACCAGGAATTTCCGACGACCGCATCTTGTAGTCATTATCAAGCCGTTGCCCGAGCCACGGCACCCAGGCAAGACCGGACTCTGTCCAGACAACCGGGATCTTCGGGAAACGTTCGTTAAGCGCATTACAAATCCAGTTACACATATGGATCACGTTATAGAGCGTGAAGCCGAGAGCATGCGCCGCGATAAAACGGTTGGTCACGGACATCAACGGATCATTCCAGTTAAGGCCAGAATGGAAGATCAGCGGCTTACCGGTTTCTTCTATATAGCTGTAAGTCTTCATATAGGCATTGTCGTGGACCGGCTTATAGCGAGGGCTGGTGATCAGGAAGCCAACGATGCCTTCCTTGTCGCCAAATTCAGTTGCAATTTCGTAAGCAGCTTCCGGGCTATTGAATGGTAAGAACACATAGCCCTTAACCCGAGGATCCTGAGGCAAAATCTTTTCTGTCAGCCAGCGCATATAAGCACGGGCATACTGGACTTCAACTTCGACCTGCGGAATCAAACCGATCCCCAGCATACCTGTGGGGAACAAACCAATATAGTCGATGCCCATCGCGTCCATCCAGCGACGCGACAGATGCACATCGCGATGGGTTCCGTCTGCCGGTGTTTCTTCGATCTTGCGCAGAGGATAGCGAGTGATCCGGCCACCCATTGGCTGATAACCGCCGCGGCCCGATGAAATAATTGCGGGATTGGCGCGAGCAAGATGGTTCAGAATATCATCATCAATAAACTCAATGATCTCTGAAATTGATTCGCCTTCATAGTGATGCGCATCAGCATCAAAGATCGGGAATTCGTTTAACTTGCGGGCGTCTCGCTGACGGGCGGCATTAGTCAACAGCTTCTCGGTATCGAAGCTATCAACGCTCATGGAGTGATAGCGATCGCTTGTGGGTAGTTCCATTGTCTTCTCCTAACCTCGCATTTGCCTGCGTTTCCAGCGTCTCAGAAACGATCTACCTAATAGTAAAAGTTTATTCTGCCTCTAATGGGGCTTTAAATAAAGTCCCAGGAACAATTATTCCTCCTGCCGGTCTGGCGCCGGGTTTCAGGTTTCCATATCGATTTGCGTAGGCTGGCGATAGCGGACGCCCGTTTGGCGTTGCCAGCCACAGCCGCAATAGATGTCGTTTGCGTTCCGGCTCCGGGTATTCTTCAAAGGCCGTCCGCGAATGCACGGTCACATGGTTATGTAAAATCTGAATGTCACCGGGCTTAAAATCCATCGAATAAGCCAGCTCATTGGCCAGATGATTGAACAAATCCAGGCCATCCTTCAATTCCTGAGAGTGCGGCGGGAGTTCGTCAAACCGGGTGGCAGAACGGATATAGCCACCCTGCCAGCTCACTGTCATGAGATCGTCATGGAAGTTAAAGACCGGTAGCTGAAACCACGGGTCCTTGTCTTCAGGAATTTCATTTCGACGATCGCGATAAATCGCTTCCGTCAAAGCTTTCGTTGCGTCGGGATTTCGCTTGAGCATCTCGTTATAAATGTTCAGCGAGCTGACGACTGTACTCTCGCCACCCGATTTAGACGGATGGAGGCACAACAACACGACAACGTCACAGGAATCGCAGTGATATGGCAGCCCTTCCTGGGTCTGATACCCCCGATTATTGGGATTGGCCAACGTTGTCCCGCCGAGATCCTGAACATGCCCCAACAGATGTCCTTTGGCGTTCTGTGATACAGGATCGCCGATAAAACCGCCGATACACCAGAATGCAATAGCGGATTCCAGCCTGGAATAACGCTCAACTGGCACCCCCCTAATCAGGGCAAGCCCTCTGCCGTGGAGCACATCATTCGCGACCCGCTCCAGCCGTGGGCCCAGGGATGGCAGAACGACATCAGAATCCATTATTTCAAGGACATCTGTAATCCGCGCCGAGAGTGACGTGACCAACGCATCAAGCTCCGCCACATCCGACTCTGAGAGTTCGTGAATCCAGCCCTGATCTGACGCGAGGTCAGACGCAGTCCAGGCCGCCGGGTCAATCACCGGCTCCATCGGAACCGCTGGTGAACGCTGCGTTGAACGATCTTTTGTTTCTATCTCAGACATGTGTGGGATTTTACGCCTTAATTTCTTTGTTGGGAAACCGATTTAAACAAAAATTTGATACCCCCCTTCATCTCGACAAGGATCAATGCAGACACTAAAGTTTGCCCTTCGCCGCCGTCCGGTCGGACGCGCCCAAATAGCGTAGATACAGGGATCATACCGAAAGATGGAATTCAGAACGAACCACGAGATTATCAGGAGAGCTCGGCGCAACGCCCGTGGCCCGGTCTGGGATTATCTTGCCGGCGGCAGTGAAAGTGAAACCGCCATGCGCCGCAATCGGTTCGGTCTCGATTCAATTGCCCTCAAACCTCGCGTTCTCCGCGATGTTTCCGAGATCGACTACTCCACCACAGTGATGGGCCATAAGTCTCGTATACCGGTATTTCTTGCCCCCATGGCATCGCTTCAACTCGTCACGCCGGCGGCCGCGCAGGCTGTCGATGATGCGGCAGAAGAGTTTGGCATTCTTAACATGCTGAGCGGTCATTCCAGACCTTCGCTGGAAGAGATCGCAATGAACAGCCTACACCCCAAGGTCTATCAGATTTATGTCCGCGGTGGACGAGACTGGCTCGAAGAATTACTCGGTCGCGTAAAACAAAACAATTATGACGCCCTCGCCGTCACCGTTGATGCGGCGGTCTATTCCAATCGTGAGCGTCAGATGATGGCCGGCTGGACGCCACCCACGCGCACCAATTCCGCCGGTCGGGAATTTCTGGCCGCCCTTAACTGGGATACCTGGGATGAAATCCGTCAGATCTGGGGCGGCCCCATGATTCTCAAAGGGGTCAGCCGTCCCGAGGACGCCGAAATTGGTGTTCAACACGGTGCGTCCGTAATTTACGTATCGAACCATGGTGGCCGCCAGCTCGATCACGACCGGGCAACCATTCAAGTCCTGCCCGACATTGTCGCGGCCGTAAACGGCCGCGCCGAAGTCTTTGTCGATGGCGGTTTTATGCGTGGCACTGATGTCCTCAAAGCCATTGCCCTTGGGGCTCAGGCCGTCGGAATTGGTAAGCTGCAGGCATTTGCTTTGTGCGCCGGCGGACTATCCGCACTGATGGATTGCCTGACCATTCTCGAAGACGAGATCAGGATTACCATGGGATTACTCGGCGTGACATCGCTGGATCAACTCGATCCCTCTTATCTGGCAAAAGCCCGACCGGTGAACCCGGCTCATGAAATGAGTGCCTTCCCCCATATTCCCGGTGGCCGTTTAACCTGACCGCCCGTTGACAATTTACACACCCGATAGACGGAGAACATAATGAGTGACGCCATTTTTGAGACCACGCACGACATGATTATGATGGCCCGGCGTAATCTTGATCAGGACAACTGGGATTATATTTGTGGCGCTGCCGAGAGTGAGACCTCGCTCCGGCGTAACCGCATGGCCCTCGATTGTCTCGCCTTCCGTCCGCGCATCTGTCGCGATGTCAGCGAGATTAATACGGAGACAGAATTCTTCGGACATAAACTCCGCATTCCGGTGCTTCTCGCGCCGATGGGCGGCATTGAACGCTTCTCCGCCAATGGTGGTATCGACGTTGACAATGCCGCAGAAGAATTTGGCAGCGTCAACTTTCTCTCTACCGTCTGCCAGCCGAGCCTCGAAGAAGTTGCAGCCAACAGTCCGCATCCGAAATCATTTCAGATTTATGTGCGTGGGGATGATGACTGGATCAGAGATCTGGTGCGCCGTGTCGTCAAAGCCAACTACGCGTCGGTGACGCTGACAGTCGACTCGGCTTTCTATGGCAATCGCGAACGGCTCAACCCCGCACAGCTGGCCTTGCGCCGCGTCGCTGCTCGCGAATGGCAAAAGAAGATCACCTGGGAAACCGTCAAGCTGATCCAGGGTGAAATTGGAGATACGCCGCTGATCCTGAAAGGCATCATGACCGCCGAGGATGCCGCCCTCGCTGTCGAGCACGGTGTCCAGGGCGTCTATATCTCGAACCATGGCGGACGTCAGCTCGATCATGTTCTCGGCAATATCCAAATGCTGCCTGAAATCGTAGAAGCAGTTGATGGCAAAGCGGAGGTCCTTATCGATGGCGGATTCACCCGTGGCACAGACATCGTCAAAGCCCTGATCCTTGGTGCAAAAGCCGTTGGCATTGGTCGGCTGCAAGCCTATGCGCTCGGCGCCGGTGGTGCTGAAGGTCTTGTTCGCTGTCTCGAACTTCTGGAACGGGAAATCACCACGACAATGGGACTCATCGGCGTAACGTCACTGGATGAACTTGCCACCGCAAGCGTCACAGAAGCGATGCCGGTAACCCTGCCGCATGAGCATTCAGCGTTTCCGCATTTACCCGGTGGCAAGGTTGGCTAGCTAGCGATCATTCGCTACCTCGGCGGAAAGAGCATGTTTGTCAAAGAAAGCCGTAATCGCCGGCATTAATTTGCTGCTCAGCGGCAACAGAGGTTTGCCGTAAGTCGCGTAGTTGGAAGACCGCTCTTTCGGTGCCTCCTTGAGAACATGGTTCATCCCGTCGATTTGCAACAATTCTATAGCAGGACGGGCCGCCGCCAAACGTTCCGCATCCTCCATTAGCACCTGGAAATCTGTTGTGCCCTGTATGACCAATACCGGCAGATCAGTTTTAGCCAACTCAGCCTGCGGATCATATTTGAACCACGACATCAAATAGGGTTGCACGCTCGGACGGTACTGGCCTTCCAGATCGGGAGAAACAACATCAACAATTTCCCCGGCATCCAGACTATCCAGGATTGTGTGAATTTCTGTTAGTTGCTTTTCAGGGATCGTGAAGGACGGAGCCGCAAGTTGCCGCCGTAAAATGTCGGCAGCTTTAAAGCCGGTTCCAGCGACAAGCACCAATCCGGCCGCACCGAAGTGTTGTGCGACCATTGTCTGGATAAGGGCTCCTTCACTGTGTCCCAACAGCAAAACCTGGCGAACACCCGGGACCTGTTTGAGAAACTCGGCCCAACGCATCGCATCGTCGATATAGGTTTCAAAGCGAAGATCAATTTCATTCGATACCGCTGCAGCACTTTCACCGATGCCGCGCTTGTCGGCCCGAATGGAGGCATAGCCGGCGGCCGCCAAGCCATGCGCGACCATCTCAAGGCAATTATTGTTATGTCCCGAAAAATTGCCGTCCCGGTCCGTTGGCCCAGACCCTGACCAGATCAGGACGGCGTCAAAACGGCTCGTCCCTTCCGGAAGGGTTAACGTGCCGAAAAGACTATTGTCACCCTCGCCGATAGAAACCGATTTCTCGATCGGCATAGAAGACGCTTACGCCGCCGCTTTCTTCGCTGCCTGAATAGCCGCCCAGATCTTTGCGGGAGTCGCCGGCATATCAATATGACGAATGCCATATTCTGACAGCGCATCAACGACCGAGTTCATGACACAGGGCACTGCACCAACGGTGCCGGCCTCGCCTGCCCCTTTGCAACCAAGGGGGTTGGTCGCCGTCGGGCACGGGTTACTCACCACATCGATGTAGCTCATGTTATCGGCTCGCGGCATCGTGTAATCCATGAAGGAACCCGTCACCAGCTGGCCACTATCAGCATCAAACTGAATTTCCTCAAGCAACGCCTGCCCAATACCATGAGCAACACCGCCCATAATCTGACCCTTCAGGGTCAGCGGATTCAACACCGTACCAACGTCATCAACGACCTTATAGCTGACGATTTCGATCACACCGGTTTCGGGGTCGATCTCGACCTCACAGGCGTGACAACCATTGGGGAAATTCTCCTTCGGGGCCTCATAGGTAAAGATCGCGCCGAGACCAGGCTCCATATCAGGCGGCGTCCGACCTGGCTTGTAACTGGCCTGCGCGACTTCGGTCAGGCTGATGGTCTTGTCAGTACCGGCTACGACGAATGTGCCATCGGCGAATTCAATATCAGCATCCGCTGCTTCCAGAAGATGCGCCGCAAGCTTGGTTGCTTTCTCGATAATCTTGTCAGAGCAGCCAAGAACCGCACTACCGCCTAGCGTCGCCGACCGGGAGCCGCCGGTACCCCCACCAAAGGCGAGGATCGATGTATCGCCCTCATTGAAACCGACCTCATAGGGATCGAGGCCCAGCTTCTCGCACATAATCTGTTTGAAGATAGTCTCATGCCCCTGCCCCTGCTGGCTGGTGCCGGCATAAAGCGTTGCTGTGCCGCCGGGATTAAAGCGGATTTCCACCTGCTCAATACTGGCGGCCGCCGCACGTTCGATACTGTTGGAAAGTCCGATCCCGCGCAGTTTGCCATTTGCTCTGGACTGCTCGCGACGGGCCAGGAAACCATCATAATCGACCATCTCCAGTGTTTTCTCGAGATTGTCGCCAAAATTGCCGCTGTCATAGGTAAAGGTCAGCGCCGTTTTATAGGGGATGGACTCCGGAGGAATCTGGTTGATACGCCGCAGCTCCGCCGGATCAATACCGGTTTCGTCTGCCGCGAGATCAATCAAACGCTCAATGACATACGAGGCTTCCGGACGCCCATTGCCCCGGAATGGGCAGATCGGATTGGTATTGGTAAAGACCGCCGAGACATCAACATACATTGCCGGGATATCATAGGTCCCCGCCATGGTGCCTAGATTGGCAACCGGTGGCAGCGTGCCTTTGCTTGCGAGATAGGCCCCGACATTGGCAAAGCTCGTAGCTCGAACAGCCAGGAATTTACCGTTTTCATCGAGCGCAATTTCAGCGTCCCAGTAGACATCACGCCCCTGATGATCGCTCATAAATCCTTCGGACCGCTCGCAAACCCATTTCACCGGGCGGCCAATACGCAAAGCAGCCCAGCTTACCAGCACATGCTCGCGATAGGTACCGCCACGCAGACCAAAGCTGCCGCCCATATCACCGGCAACAACCCGCACTTTGGTTTCCGGGATATTGAAGATCTTCCCCGCGAGTTCTTCGCGGAGCTGCCACGGATAATGCACGCCGGTATAGAGCGTCAGCATGCCTGAGCCCTGATTGTAATCACCAATCGCCCCACGCGGTTCCATCGTGACATGGGCGCTACGATTTACCGGCAGCTCACCACCGACAATCGTCGCCGCGCGCTCAAAGGCCGCATCGGTCGCCGCTTTGTCACCGACTGTATGCACAAAGCAGATATTGCTGTCGTGTTCCTCCCAGACTTTAGGCGCATCTGGCCGCGATGCCGGAAACGGCAGCGAAACGGCAGGAAGCGGCTCGTAATCAACTTCAATCAGCTCGGCAGCGTCTTTTGCCTGATCCTGTGTCTCTGCAATAATCATAGCGACATAATCGCCGACCATTTTGACGGCATCGAGCACCAACGGCGGATTGTCAGGCTCAAACATCCGCGAGCCATCGCGCTGTTTCTGAACCGGCGAACATTTGAGCTCACCATGACCATCATCGACATAATCCTGTCCAGTCAAAATCTCGACAACACCCGGCGCCTGCCTGGCAGCCGTGATGTCCATGGAATTGATTTTTGCATGGGCATAAGGCGAGCGCAGAATATAGGCTTTTGTCTCATTTGGCAGTTGGTTGTCGTCCATATACTTGCCGCCACCGGTCAATAAACGCGGGTCTTCAAAACGCGGGACCGGCTGCCCAACACCAAACTTCTCAACCATATTCTTGCTCCAAACA
>Ga0055584_100006277_pt1 | contig 11658 bp, 6 predicted proteins | sample OSDHelmetaG_FD_58716 | JGI IMG/M metagenome (GOLD analysis project Ga0055584, IMG submission 58716) | Pelagic marine sediment microbial communities from the LTER site Helgoland, North Sea, for post-phytoplankton bloom and carbon turnover... | ecosystem: Environmental > Aquatic > Marine >... | reverse complement strand
CTTTGGGCAGCCGGGCAGTGGGCGGTCGCCTGTTCTATCTGGGCGAGCAGGTAGACCGGGGGAGTCCCGGACTCCACGCTGGGAGCCCAGCCGGCGTATGCCAAGCCGCTGGCAAAGAGGGTGATCATTGTCCACATAGGTGCATACTACCCTTGCCGGAGTCCGCTCGGGTGTAGGATCATCCCCGCAATGACAGCCCAATGCCGCCGTTACGAGATCCTCTCCATTCTTGGGAGGGGTGGCTTTGGCACCGTTTACCGGGCAGAGCAGCTCTCTGATCTGGGCCTACGGCGTGAAGTAGCCCTGAAAGTACTGCATGCGGCCGGCCCCGAGTCGGAAGAAGCGGCTCGGCGACTGCGGGACGAGGCGCGCATGCTGTCCAACCTTCAGTGCGCGGGTATTGTGCGGGTAGAGGATCTCATGATCCTGGACGGCCGCTGGACCATGGTCATGGAGCTGGTCCCCGGCATAGACGTGGAGCGCCTTCTCCAGAAAGGCCCCCTGCCAGCCCGGGTGGCCTTGAGCATCTTGGAGAAAGTGGCCACCAGCCTGTGGGCCGTGAATCAGGCCCTGGGACCTGACGGCGAGAAATTGGAGCTGGTGCATCGGGACGTGAAACCCGCCAACCTGTTGGTGACTGCAGATGGGGACCTAAAGCTGCTGGACTTTGGGGTGGCCCGTGCCGAGCTGGCCGAGCGCGAAGCTCAGACCCAGCAGGCCTTTGTGATGGGTTCGCTGCCCTACATGGCTCCGGAGCGCTACAACTTCCAGGACTTGCACGCCGGGGATGTCTACGGACTGGGCTGCTGCCTATACGAGATGCTGTTGGGAGAGCGTTTTGGCCGAACCCGGCCAAGCTTGGAAAAGCACTTGGACCGCATGCGCAAGGCCTTGCACAGGGCTTGGGACCACCTGGAAGAGGAGCTTCAGGAGCCTGTGTTGGCGCTGCTTGGGGAGATGCTGGCCTACGACCCATTGGTTCGGCCTAACGCAGAGCAAGTGGCCGCCCGCGCGATGGAGCTTCGCCGACATGCGAAGGGTCCCTCCTTGAACCAGTGGGCCCAGGGCGTGGTTCCTGAAGCGTTGACGGCCAGGGACTTGCTGGATCCGGATGCTCTGTGCGGTCAGGTCATGACCGAGGCGACCTCGGCGGGGGAAGAAGAGGAGGCAGAAGGGGACGCCACTTTGGATCATTTAGTGGACGCTGAGCAGCCTGTAGAGCTCACCGATGCCCTGCCCCCGCCTTTCGCGAGCGATGCTCCGCCCGTGCCCCCACCTCTTCCAGCGCGTCCCAAGGCTGGGCCGCAAGGCCCAAGCACCGTGCCACCCGCATCATCGCCTGCGCTTTCCAAGGATCCGGTTCGGCCGCTTCGGGCAGCCAAGGGGCGCTCCAAGATTCCCCTCTTCTTGGGGGGGGGCGTCTTGACGGGTGTGCTCATCGCGCTGTCGGTAGGGCTGCTTACCTTGGCCATCAATGCACCCAGAAAGGCGCTTCCGATGGCTGAGCTGCCAACAACGCTGCCTGCATATGGCACCGAGGAGCCGGTCGTGGACACCGGGGGCATTCGCTTTCAGGACGTCGACCCCTCGGAGTTGGAGAACAAGCCCCGGGGCAGACGAGGTGGCCCCAGGGTGTTGCGCGGACCGAGTCGAACGCTAAGCTCGGAGCCCGAGCGCGAAGTGCCAATGGCAACCGTGACTGTGACCGGCGACTTGGAGAGCATGCGCTTGGTCAGTGGCTCTCAGACCTATGGTCCAGGTGCCGTTCCGGCGGGACGTTACACGCTATTTCCTAGTTTCCCCGGCGGGTATACGGTGAAAGGGCCGAGTTTGGACTTGGAGGAGGGTCAGGTGGCACGCTTCCACTGCAGAGCGGCAAGTCTAGAGTGTGAACGCCTTTAGCTGTGGTCTCTTCGCTGTGGTCTCTTCGCAGTGGTCTCTTCGCAGTGGTCTTTTCGCTGTGGTCTTTTAGCTGGCCTTGCGCAGATGGAGGGTCGTGTCGTAGGTGTACTCCACCCTGTTTCGACCTTGCTCTTTGGCCCGGTAGAGCGCGGCGTCGGCCTCGGCCAGCACGTCTTCGGTGCTGGTCTCTGAGTAGCGAATGCTGACGCCCACGGATGCGGAGATGTCGATCGTGCTCTGCTCGAACTGAACAGGCTCGGAGCAGATGGCCTTGCGTAGACGCTCACTGACTTGTGTCAGGCCCTCTTCCGTGATGTCGGGGAACAGAGCGATGAACTCCTCGCCGCCGTATCGCCCCAGTACGTCATATTTGCGTAGCTCGCCTGAAACCCGTTTTGTGACCTGGCGAAGAACCTCATCTCCGGCCAAGTGACCGAAGGTGTCGTTGACGTTCTTGAAGTTGTCCAGGTCAAACAAAGCCACGCCCAGTGCGCCCCCAGTGCGCTCGGTGCGCTGGAGTTCCTCCTGCATGCGCCGCATCAGTGTTCCCCGGTTGAGCACGCCGGTCAGGGCATCTCGGGTGGCCTGGTAGCGTAGATCTTCGCGTGCGTCGATGAGCTCGTTTTGGAGTGCGAGAATCCGATGTCCGGTACGGAGCCGAGCCCGCAGTTCTTCCCGAACGAAGGGCTTGGACAGAAAGTCATCCGCCCCTGAGGATAGGCCGTGAACCAGGTCGTCGGTGTCGTTCCGCGCGGTCAGCAAGATCAGGTAGCGGTAGAGCTCCTGTCCGCTATTGCGCACGGCTTTACAGACGTCTGGGCCGTCCATTCCGGGCATCATCCAGTCGATGATTGCCAGGGTTGGCGAATCATTTTGGGTAAGGCGTTTCAAGGCCGTATCCCCGTCTTCCACCTGTTCAACCTCGTAACCCCAGCCCTTGAGAGTTTGGGCCAGGATCATGCGGTTGACCAAGTCGTCCTCTGCGATGAGAATTTTCACGGTGTCGCTCGTCTTCGTTCCACCTGCTATCGGAAGGGATCGCCAGAAGCATGAGGGCTGGGTAGGCGAAATCAAGGAGGAGCGGCTACCTTGATCGTAAAGATGGAGTGACCAATGCGGCGTGCGATGGGTTTTGGACTGCTTTTGGGACTGTTGGCCTCTTGCATTGACGGTGGGTTTCCACCGGACAGTGGCGAGACAGGCTTTGCAGCAGAGGGTTGCTGTGACTTTTCTTGCAGTGATGGCGTGACAGGTGGATGCACAGTGCAGAGCGATGAATTTGAGTGCAACGACAGTGCCGAGATCACGTGTTCAGGGGCAGGTGCGACAGTCACCAGCGTGAGCTTTGATGCAAGCTGTGACGGCGCCTGCGCTCGCTGAGGCTGTGTCCCTGTCGCACCTCCGGCGCCGACGTTCGCGCCACAGACCTACTTAGCAGACTCGTTGTTGTCTGAGCCTGACGAGCAGTCCGGGTCCGCTGCGTCGGTGAACCCATCACCATCGTTGTCCGTCGAGTCGTTACACTCGGACAAGCTGGCGTAGCCGTCGTCTTCGTTGGCAGTTGGGTCGCCGCCGCACCCGGGGTCGTCCAGGTCCGTCCATCCATCGCCGTCGTTGTCGCTGCTGTCGTTGCACTGAGAGGCCGGGTCTACCTCGGTGGTGCCCAAGCCGTCTGCGCAGCCAAAGTCGCTGGCGTCCACTAAAGCGTCGCCGTCGTTGTCGCTGCCGTCATTGCAGTCATACACACCGTACTCGCTGCCGTCTTCGTCCTCTGTGGCTGCGCCGCAGTCGGGGTCATCCAGGTCGGTCCAGCCGTCACCGTCGTTGTCGCTGCTGTCTGCGCAGGTGGCGGTGTTGGTCTCGTTGGAGTCGAAGGGGCTGTCGCAGCCCATGTCGGCGCTGTCAATGTCACCGTCCGCGTCGTTGTCCACCAGATCATTGCAGGCCCAGGTGGTCTCCTCGCCCAGCTCTATGTCGCCCCAGCCGCAGTCTGGATCATCGCTATCAACCCAGCCATCGGCGTCGTTGTCGATGCCATCGCTACAGTCAGCCCCTGCGCTATCGGACTCTGCGTTGTCTAGCGCGTCCACGCACTCCGCGTCGTCTCCGTCCGAGTCGGTGTCGCTGTCGTTGTCGCTGCCGTCGTGGCACTCGGCAGGACCGGCGGTACCGGCCTCGGCGGTGCCATCGATGCAGTCAGGATCGGCTTCGTCGATCCAGCCGTCGCCGTCATTGTCGCTGCCGTCGCTGCAGGAGCTGGACCAGTCGGTCTCAACGGTGTCCATCCCAAAATCACAGCCTAGATCCTCGGCGTCGTAAAGACTATCGGTGTCGTCGTCTGCACCATTGTTGCAGGCAAGCAGGCTCAGTCCGACCTCGGTCGTGCCAAGGATGCAGTCGGGGTCGTCGGCATCCACCCAGCCGTCGCCGTCGTCATCGAGTTGGTCATCGCAAGAGCTGCCGTCTCCCTCGATCACGTCCCAGCCGCTCTCGCAGTCTGAGTCCTCGCCGTCGGTGCTCCCGTTGGCATCGTTGTCGATGGCATCCGAGCAGGCTGCAACGGTCCAGGTTCCGGCTTCGGCGTTGCCCAGTGCGCAGTCTGGATCTGCTTCGTCTGTCCAGCCGTCTGCGTCGTTGTCGCTGCCGTCGGTGCAGGTGGTGTCTGCGCTTGCTTCTGTTGCTGTGTAGGCGTCCAAGCAGTCGGCGTCGTCTGCGTCCACCAAGCTGTCTCCGTCTCCATCCAGTGCGTCGTTGCACGGCAATGGGGTAAAGCCCTGTTCGGTGCCGTAGAGCAGGCAGTCCGGGTCAGCATCGTCGATCCAGCCGTCACCGTCGTTGTCGGCCAGGTCGGTGCAGTCACCAGCGGTTCCGCCCTCGTCCGCGGAAAAAGCGTTGCTGCAGCCGACATCCAGGCCGTCGACGAAGCTGTCCCCGTCGTTGTCCGCACCGTCGTGACAGGGCGCTCCGGCGAAGCTGCCGTCTTCATCCACGCCGATCACACAGTCTGGATCTGCGTCGTCTGTCCAGCCGTCGGCGTCATTGTCGGCCAGGTCGGTGCAGGTGCTGCCCGGTGTGGCCTCGTTCACGTCCTCTGGGCCGGTACAGTCCGCATCGTCAGCGTCCACGTCTCCGTCAGAGTCGTTGTCCAGGCCGTCGTTGCAGGCCACGCTGAAGTAGCCGATCTCGAAGCTGGAAAAGATGCAGTCGAGATCTAAATCGTCTTCCCAGCCGTCGCCGTCATTGTCTATGCCGTCTGCGCAAGCATCGGTGCTGCTGGCACCGAGCTCTTGGGTGTCCCAGGCGCTCTCGCATTGGGTGTCGTCGGCATCTGTGTTGCCGTCGCCGTCATTGTCTAAACCGTCGTTGCACTCTGCCTCGCCGGTCGCCCCGCTGCCCTCGGTGCCGCCATTGACGCACTCTGGGTCCTCTTCGTCTGTCCATCCGTCTGCGTCGTTGTCGCTTCCGTCGGAACAGGTGCTGCTGGCGGCCGTCTCGTCGGCATCGCTGGCACTGGCGCAGTCCGTATCATCCGCATCGGTGTTGCCGTCGGAGTCGTCGTCCAATCCGTTGTTGCAGATAAATCGGGTAAAGCCGATCTCTTCTCCGTCCAGCGTGCAGTCCAGATCGTCCGTGTCGATCCAGCCGTCTGCGTCGTTGTCCAAGCCGTCTTCGCAGGAGGTGATGGGCTCCTCAAAGTCTTGCCAGGACACCTCGCAGTCTAAGTCAAAGCCGTCTGCATCACCGTCTGCGTCGTTGTCACTGCCATCACTGCACTCGAAGGGGGAGGTGCCCTCGGTGGTGCCGGTCAAGCAGCCGATGTCTTGGTCGTCGACCCATCCATCGCCGTTGTCGTCGCTTCCGTCCTCGCACGAGGCGGCTCCGGCGTCTTCATTGCCGTCGCCTGCATCGTCGCAGCCCGTATCTACGGAGTCGATGCTGCCGTCGGAATCGTTGTCCAGACCGTCGTTGCATACCTCGGTGCCAAAGCCCAACTCGTCGTCCGCGTCGTTGGTGCAGTCGGGATCCGCGTCGTCGATCCAGCCATCGGAGTCGTTGTCCGTGCCGTCGATGCAGTTGCCGGTGGTCTCATTGCCGTCGTCTGCATCCTCGCAGCCGGAGTCGTAGGCGTCGATGTCGCCGTCGGAGTCGTTGTCCACGCCGTCGTTGCACTCTGAGCTGCCGGTACCGGTCTCGGTGCTGCCTGCGGCGCAGTCAGGGTCCGCGTCGTCGCGCCATCCGTCTGCGTCGTCGTCTTCTCCGTTGTCACACTCGCTGGTCTCGATTTCCTCGACGGTGTCCAAGCCGTCCGCGCAGTCTGGGTCGGCGCTGTCAATGCTGCCGTCCAAGTCGTTGTCTTTGGAGTCGTTGCAGGCGGTACTGCCGTAGCCCAGCTCGGTGTCGCCCGTCTCGCAGTCGGGATCGGCCTCGTCGGTCCACCCGTCCACATCGCCGTCGAGCAGGTCGTTGCAGTCGGTGATGGCCTCGTCGCTCTCGTCGTTGTCAAAGCCGTCGTCGCACCCGGCGTCTGCTGAGTCCGTGTTGCCGTCACCGTCGTTGTCGCTGCCGTCGTTGCATTCATAGGCGCTGGAGGAGGGGGACTCGGTGCTTGTTGTGCTCAGGGTGCCACAAGCAGGGTCATCAAGGTCGATCCAACCGTCTCCATCGTTGTCTACGCCGTCAGCGCAAGCGTAGGTGGCCTCGTAGTTGTCGCTGGCATTCAGGCAATCCGCGTCGTCCGAGTCGAAATCACCGTCGCTGTCGTTGTCCTTGCCGTCGTTGCACTCCGTGCTGCCGGTGCCGATCTCGGAGGTACCTGTGGTGCAGTCGGGGTCGTCTCCGTCGATCCATCCATCGGAGTCGTTGTCGGCGCCGTCTTCGCAGGGGGCTGCCTCGGCCGTCACAGTCGCGCTGGTGCAGTAGCTGTCTGCTGAGTCAACGCTGAAATCGCCGTCGTTGTCTATGCCGTCATTGCAGGCGTAGGTGGTGTCTAAGCCCACTTCCTCGCTTCCAGAGCTGCAGTCGGGGTCGCTGCTGTCGATCCAGCCGTCTGAGTCGTTGTCTAAGGAGTCCGAGCAGGTGTTGGACTCTGTCTCGTCCAGGGCGTCCTCGCAGTCGCTGTCTGTGGCGTCGGCGCTGCCGTCAGAGTCATTGTCCACCAAGTCGTTGCACTCGTTGGAGCCCGCGCCCAGTTCGGCGCCGTAGGTGGCACAGTCAGGGTCGTCGGCATCGATCCAAGAGTCGCCGTCATTGTCCAAGGAGTCGAGGCAGTTGGCCGCCTCGGAGTTGTCCGAGGCCGAATTGCAGTCTGCGTCGTTGGCGTCTACATCGCCATCGGAGTCGTTGTCCAGTCCGTCGCTGCAGTCGCTTAGGGCTTCTATTCCACCCTCGCTCTCGCTGTGGGCATCGCCCAGGCAACCAAGGTCGTTCAGGTCGATCCAAAAGTCACCATCGTTGTCCAGGCCGTCCTCGCAGGCGTCCAACTCTGTGTCGTCAGCGCCGTCGACGCAGGAGGGGTCCTGCCAGTCGGTCAGAGAGTCGCCATCGTTGTCGCTGCCGTCGTTGCACTCGTTGCCGGAGAAGCCGATCTCAATGCCGGTGCCTTTGCTGCAGTCCCAGTCCAGTTCGTCGATCCAGCCATCGGAGTCATTGTCTAAGCCGTCCTCGCAGGGCTCGGGCCGCTCCTCGTCGTAGGCGTCATCGCAGTCGGTGTCGTCGGCGTCGATCGCGCCGTCGGAGTCGTTGTCCACCGCGTCGTTGCACTCTCGGGTGACGCGCACGCCTTGCTCTTCGGTGCCCGTGTCGCATTCCGGGTCAGCCGCGTCGATCCAGCCGTCACCGTCGTTGTCTTCTCCGTCTGTGCAGCCGCTGGCCTCTTGGTCGTCCTGGGCCGACTCGCACTCCGGATCGTCGGCGTCGGTGGCACCATCTCCATCGTTGTCCTGGCCATCGTTGCAGGCGTCGACCCCCAGCCCCACCTCCTCAAGCCCCAGCTCGCAGTCTGGATCCTCGGCGTCGAACCAGCCATCGCCGTCGTTGTCGCTACCGTCGTTGCAGTCGTTTATCGGCGTGTCCAGCAGCACCAGGCCGCCAACGGTGACCAAGAGCACCTCGTCGGTGACGAAGGAGACAGGTCCCACAAGATCGGACTCGGCTACGCGTCCCTGGATATCGGAGACGCCCCAGGCTTGGAAGCTCAGGTCCTGGTTGTTGCTGCCCAGTCCCAGCTCGACGGTGGGCAGATTTGCGCTGGCAAAGCTGTACTCCCACACCAGCTCGAGCTCGTCGTCTTCAACCAGCACGTTGGTGGCCGTAAAGCCGCCCTGGGTGTCACCCTCCAAGAGAGGCTCGCCGCTGCTGAATAGAAATGGGGTCTCTGGATCGATGATCAAGACCAAGGTGTCGCTGGCATCGGCGACTGACTGCAGGTCATCCCCGTCGATGGTTAGGATCAACGAGGTCTTTGTCTCGACCGCACACCCCATCAGGCTGAGCGTGTAAAGGACCATCAGCATGGGAGCCTCAAGGCAGGGTCAGGGCGACATCGCCCGAGGGGGGAGGATCGGGGCGGGTAGCCGCGACTGCTACTGCGCTGCCCGTACCCACCGCGGCCACTCCCAGGCCCACACCGGTCCAAAAGGTCCAGCGGCGGGTCAATGGGGTGGACTGTGTCAGAGCGCTTTTTTTAGGTGCCAGCTCGGCTTTGTACAGCACGCTTCCCTTAACTGGGACTTTGGCGCTGCCGACGGCTGGAGCCATGCCTGGGGCCTGTACGTCCACAAGGTAGCTGCCGCGTGTGACCTTGACGCTCACACTCTTGCCCGTGCCGACGGGTACGCCGTTGACCATGACCGTGGCCTGGGCATCGGCTGTTTTCACGGTCAGCTTGCCGCCTTCTTTCTTGAGGCGGGCGCTCACGCTGCCCTTGGAGCCGTCGCTGGTATCGACCTCGCGCACGAGTAGGGCGTAGCCATTCATGCGCACACCCACTTGATGCATTCCGGGGCTCACTCCGTCCAAGGTCAAGGGGGTCTCTCCTCGTTCCTGACCGTCCACAAAGACGATCGCTCCGGGCGGGTCCGAGGTGATCTCGAAGCGCCCTGAGCTTGACTGGAGGGTGGCGGAGATCAGCGGGTTGTTGAAGTTCTTGATCTCAAACTCGCCTTCCACTGGCTCGTAGCCTGGCTTGAGGATGCGGTAGCGATAGCGGCCGTCGCTGAGTGCGGAGAGGCGTGTAGGAGTTTGCAGGCCGGTGTCCTTGCCGTTGATCTCGACGGTGGCTCCATCGGGATCGGCCATAAAATCCGCGCTGCCGCCGCCGATGCTGAGCTTCGCCCCCACGGTGGCCGTCTGGCCGGAACTGACCGTGATCTGGCGCACATAGGGGTCAAAGCCGTCGGCCGTTACCCGCACCATGTAGCGGCCTGGGGCTATCTCGCGGGTCAGCGGCGCCGGTCCCATCAGCTCGGAGCCAACGTGAACCAGAGCTTGTTCTACATTCGCGTTCACTTTCAGGACCCCGGAGGCCTGAGCGTGGGCTGGTTGGGTGAGCATGAGCACACCGAGTAGGGTCATCCAGAGGCTCGCGAGCATTCCTCTTTTCTCCTTGTCCATCGATCGTACCATTCAAGGCGGGGGTGCGATTCGCACAGCTCCGAATCGTTTGGTCACACCCTGGGTGTCCATCCATTCTAGGAGGGGGATGGCATAGCGACGAGAGAGCCCGCTAATCTCCTTAAAGTGGGTCGGCGCCATCTCTTCATGCTTCTCTAAATGGGCGCGAACCTTTGCAATCATGTCCTGAAGCTGCTCGGCATCGTAGACGCGGGTATCGATACGTTCCAGGCGTTGCTCTTCAATTAGGTGTGCCACGACGCGCGCGCCCTCCTCCCCAGCCTCGGCGTTGAGCGCTTCCAAGGCCATGGCCTGCAAGCCTGCGGCGCGGACCTTGGCGAGGATGGCTTTTGCCGTCTGCTGCTGCTCTGTGCTGAGTTGAACTTTCCAGCCTGTCTTTCTCAGCCTAGGTCCGTCTATCTCCACCTGTCCTGCCTGTTGCAGACGGCGAAGCAACGCGTCGAATGCTTGAGCACCCAGGGCAGCCAAGCGCCCGCGGTGCAGAGAGCGGCGTGGGACAGCCGGGCTCAACGGGTTCTCCGCGTGGAAGCTATGCAGCGCCTCCAGCAAGGCCTGTTCTTGTTGGACCAACTGCACGGGACCCAAGATGCGGTCGCCTAATTTTGTGCCTGTTAAGCCCCGCTCCTGAGCCCGTTTGCTGTCCAAACCGCCTGGCCCAGCCCGCTCGAGAAGAACGCTGCGCGCACCGCTTTCAAGGGCCAAGAGCTCTTTGGTTGCGCGGGTATGGTCGCGCTTGCGGTGTCGAGGTGCCCACACATCCAAGAGGGTGCCGCCGCCAAGGGTGGTCACGGGAGACTCTCGCCGCAGCACAAAACGGTCACCAGGAAGGACGGCCAGGGGCTCGGCGGCCCTGAGTTGAATCAAGTGTGAGCTATCAGGGGTCAGCTCGCCGTCCAGTGAGTCCACGATAGCCATGACCTCGCTTGTGCCGGTGAGCACGCGAATCCGGGTGCCGTTAGAGAGCTCTGGAACGCCCGGAAGATGGCGATATCGGGCGTCCAGTACTTGATGCCCCTCGACCCCTGGGCCGACCAAGACCGAGCCTCGGGGCAACTCTTCTCGCTCGGCGCCAGAGAGGTTTACCGCTGTGCGAAAACCAGCCTGTGAGCTTGGCTGTGGATCGCCGTGCACCTGCAATGCCCGTACCCGAAGCTTGTCGCCTTGGGGTAGCAGGCGCACCTCCTGGCCTTCTTTCACCGTGCCCGAGAGCACCGTGCCGGTGACCACTACGCCAAAGCCTTTTTGCACAAAACTGCGATCTACGGGGAGTCGAAAGGGACCTTGGTCACTGCGGCGCTGCACTGGGAGCGCGGCAAGCGCTTCGCGCAGCGCATCCAAGCCGGTTCCTTTTGTCGCCGAGGTCACGATCAGTGGTGCGTCCTTTAAGAAGCTTCCCGCCAAGGCATCTCGCACGTCTTCCGTGGCCAGTTCCTGCATTTCCTCATCCACCAGATCGGCCATGGTTAGCGCTATGATCCCGCGCTCTATGCCCAGGAGCTGGAGGATGTCCAAGTGCTCCTTTGTCTGGGGCATCACGCCTTCGCCCGCGTTCACACAAAAGAGCACTGCGTCGATCCCCGCGGCGCCAGCGATCATGGTGCGTACCAAGCGCTCGTGTCCGGGCACGTCGACGAATGAGACCACCCGTCCGTCGGCCAGGGGCATGCGTGCGAAGCCCAGGTTGATGGTGATGCCGCGTCGCTTCTCCTCGGGCAGGCGGTCCGGGTCTTGACCGCTTAGAGCGCGCACCAAAGAGGACTTTCCGTGGTCGATGTGACCGGCGGTTCCGACGACGAAGGCTTGGGGAAGGGACATGCTGAAGTCCTAACCGGGTACACTTCCTCCATGGACGCACGCGCACTGCTCGAGATGGAGATTCAAGTACCTTCTGGCTCGGTGGAGGGCCCCGTGGACCTGCACCTGATCCGCGAGCGTATCTACGCCGGTCGCTACAAGGGTCAGGAGCAAGTCCGCATCCAGGGTGGCCAGTGGCGCGGCATGGTCAGCTTCCCTGAGCTTGCAGAGGTGCTGGGGATCGTGGGAGTGGATGTTCAGGCCCTGCAGATCCGAGATCGGCAGGTCATGACTGGCTGGAAGGCTGCAGCGCCTGAAAAACCAAAGCAG
>Ga0055584_100006276_pt1 | contig 11658 bp, 11 predicted proteins | sample OSDHelmetaG_FD_58716 | JGI IMG/M metagenome (GOLD analysis project Ga0055584, IMG submission 58716) | Pelagic marine sediment microbial communities from the LTER site Helgoland, North Sea, for post-phytoplankton bloom and carbon turnover... | ecosystem: Environmental > Aquatic > Marine >... | reverse complement strand
AATAGGAGTTCTATGATGACAAAGCGCTTGTCTGCGGGTGATGCATTCCCCGCGACAGCCATAACCCTATCCGACGGCAGCACGATGAACCTGCCAGGCGATATGGGGGATGGCTGGAAAGTGATTATTGCCTTTCGGGGTAGTTGGTGACCGTACTGTCGACGTCAGTTGGGCGGCTTCAGTAGTGCCAAAGCAGAACTCGAAAGCAACAATATCTCATTCGTAGCAGCCAGTTCCGATGGTCAAGACAAAGCAGTGGAGATGGCTGCAGAGCTTGGTATTCCGATCGGTTTTGGCCTGGATCAGGCCTTCAGTGAGAGCGTCGGCGGTTATTGGGAGGCGAACCGCAAGTTCGCCCAACCGTCGGAATTCGTGCTGAGCCCGGAAAACGTCATCGTCCAGGTGTCTTACAGCGACGGCCCGCTAGCGCGGACAGAAGCTGAGGATGTGCTGAAATTGGTGGCATTCCGAGAAAAGCAACGCCAAGCCGGTTAGGTATTGGTGACACGGGCAAGACTTGAATGAGCTTGCCCGTGTATTTTATAAATACATAAGTATTGCCAAAAAATTATAGATGTTGATGAATGATTGAAGTATCGTGTAGAAAATAAGCCATATTTATGGAGAGCAATTATGGGCATTTACACCAGATTTCCGACGGCGGTCCTTGCGGCTGGCTTGGCGTTAGCGGGTGGCGCGTCTTTGGCGGTTGCCGCGCCCCTTACGGTGGTCAATCCGGGATTTGAGGATACGAGCGGGCAGACGCCATTTAACGAGTTCACGTTCGGAACACCGGTGGGTTGGTCGATCTATGACCCGAACATAATCACCGGTGGTGCTGGATTTTTTACCGGCACGCTGATGCCGGATGGCATAAACTTCTTCAATGACCCTGCGCCGGAGGGCGACCTGGTTGGTATTCTCTTTAACAGCCAAGGTCGCGATACCGGTGAGTATGGTTTCGTCCAGACGCTCAGCGATACGCTGACGGCCAACACGCGGTACGAGCTGCGTGTACTGGTCGGTAACATCGCATCTGGCACAGCGACCAATGCGGTGTTCTTCAATCTGGACGGCTTCCCGGGCTATCGGGTGGAGTTGTTGGCGGGCGGCGTTGTTGTCGCGCAGGATGTGGATGGGCTGGTCGGCTCGTTGCTGGAGGGTGAGTTCCTGGAGAGCGTCGTGACATTGGATGTCGGCGCAGCCCACGCTCAAATGGGGCAGGACCTGGCCATTCGCCTCGTCAACTTGAATGAAACCCGGGGAGTGGCTGGGCCGCCAGACCTGGAGGTGGATTTTGATGACGTCCGCCTCAGTGCCACTGCCATCCCGGTTCCTGGTGGTCTGGCTTTAATGGCGGTTGCGGCGATAGTTGTACTGCGACGGCGGCGTGGTGTTTGAGCTAATTTGGCTGGCTAAGGGTCGAAATCCCGCGACTAGCCCCTCCCCAAACTTGATTTGGGGCCCATGCCTGAGAGTTGCTCACAGAGCCCGGACTTTGTGTTCGGCTCTCAGGCATGGACCCCGTGTCAAGCACGGGGCTGGAGTCAGAGCGAGAGCTTAATTGGCTAGGCCATACCGGCGGCTTTCTCCATATCCCCCAGCGCGCCGTCGACGATATCAACGATCTGTGCAACCTCATCGGCGTTAATGCAGAGCGGTGGGCAGAGGCTGATGATCGTGCCGGCGCGGGTTAGCAGGCCGCGTTTGCGCAGGCTTTCGTTCAGAGCGGCCAATTCCGGGCCGGACTCAGAGAACTTCTCCTTAGTTCCGCGATCCTTCACCACTTCGATACCTGCCAATAGGCCGAGCCCGCGGACATCGCCGACGGTGAGGTGTTTGTCGGCGAGACCGCGCAAGCCTTCCAACAGCAGCGCGCCCATGGCGGCAGCGTTCTGCACCAGTCCCTCACGCTCAATGATGTCGATATTGGCGAGGGCGGCAGCGGCGGCGACCGGGTGCCCGCCATAGGTGATGAGGTGGCTGAGGGTGTTTTTGTCCTCGAACGCCTCAACCACGTGCGGGCGGCACATGACGCCGCCCATGGGCACATAACCGCTGGTCAGGCCCTTGGCCATGGTCATCATATCGCCGACCAAGCCCCAATGCTCACTGGCGAACATCTTGCCGGTGCGACCAAAGCCGTTGATGACCTCGTCGGTGATGAGGAGGACGCCGTGCTTGTCGCAAATCTCGCGCAGGCGTTGCCAATAGCCATCTGGTGGCACGACGATGCCGTTGGCAGCGCTGATGGGCTCGGCGATGACGGCGGCGACGGTCTGCGGGTTCTCATACTCAATCATCTGGCCGATCTGGTCGGCGCAGAGCAGGTCGCAGGCGGGGAAGGTCTGGCGGAAGTCGCAGCGATAGCAATTCGGAGGCGAGGCGTGGAGGACGCCCGGCATAAAGGGCGAATGAAACGGATCGCTGGTCGGTCGGGTGCCGCTTACGCTCATCGCGGCGTAGGTGCCGCCGTGGTAGGAGCCGCGACGGCCAATGATTTTCTGCCGTTTTGGCTCGCCGCGGTGATAGTGGTATTGGCGGGCGATCTTCAGCGCGCTCTCGACCGCTTCTGAGCCGCCGGAGGTGAAAAACACGGTGTTCTGATCGCCGGGTGCCATCGTCGCCAGCCGCTCTGCGAGTTGGATGGCCGGGATGGTGGTGGCGGAGGTGGAACTGGCATAGGCCAGGGTGGAGGCCTGTTTGGCAATGGCCTCGCCGATCTCCGCCCGGCCGTGGCCGACATTGACCAGCCAGAGGCCGGCCAGGGCATCGATGAACTGATTGCCGACGATATCCTTGACCCAGATGCCTTTGCCTTCGACCAGGATGCGCTTGCCGGCGTCATGCGCCAGCGCGCCATAGGGCGAGGCATGCATGAACAGATGCTCGGCCCCGGATTTTTTGAGGGCTGCTTCGTTGGATGAGGCGGGGGCGATATCGTTCATGGGCCTAGCTCCTGGTGGGCGGCGGTCTTCCTATTCAATCAGAGGCTTCGAGCCCAGGCAATCGCCAAACCTGTGGCCTGCCATCACGAAAATGATACGAGGTACAGGGTGTAGCCGAGATAGGCGGCTGTCATTGCTAAACCTTCCCGCCGACTTATTCGCCAGCCTGAGACGGCAAAGACGCACAGAACAAGTGTGACGGCCAACATGAGCCAGACATCAAACCCCAGAATTGCGGCGGGAACGGTCAGTGGCTGCACCATCGCCGTCGCTCCCAGGATTCCTAGGATGTTGAAGATATTGCTGCCGATGATGTTACCGAATGCCAGGTCGCTTTGTCCGCGCCGGGCGGCCACAATCGACGTGACAAGCTCGGGCATCGATGTGCCAACGGCAACTATGGTCAGCCCGATCATTGTTTCTGGAACGCCGAGTGATGTTGCCAGCGTTACCGCGCCGGAGACCAGAAATTTCGCGGCGAACACGGTCAGGATCAGGCCGCCACCTACCATCGCTAACGCTGATGCAAGGCCAACGGCGGGGGCTGGTACCAAACTGGCTTCCGCGGTGTAGATCGCTGCGGCTGTTGTATTGCGGCGGCGCTCCAGCAAGTATGTTGCAATCACGTAGATCGCGAGAATCGCTAGAAATACCGAGCCGATGCCTCTGCCGATTGTGCCGCTGGCCAGGACGCCGACGCCGATCACTGTGGTTGCCAACAGCATGGTTCCATCGCGCCAGAAAGCGCTTGGCTGTACCACAACCGGGGCCATCAGAGCGGTTATGCCCAATATCAAGAGTATGTTGGCGATGTTGCTGCCAACGACATTGCCGATGGCGATACCCGGCGCTCCAGCCAAGGATGCTTCCATGCTGGTGACCAATTCCGGCGAGGAGGTGCCAAAGCCGACGATGGTCAGCCCAACGATCAATGGTGAGACGCCGAAACGACTGGCTGCTGCCACCGCCCCCCGCACCAACAATTCGCCGCCAGCGATTAGCCCGGCAAGTCCGAGAAAAATTTCCAAAATATGCATCAGTTCTGGGCTACCCTTGGGGCTCGACCGGGCTTGCGAGCGTGAAAGGGAGCCCTGTCCGAATAGATATGGTCTGCTCTTCGGGCAGGATCAAGAAGCAGACCCAGCTGTCAGAGGGCCTGATTGATCGCGATCATCAAATGCCCGCCTTGGCCTAAACGAGCGGTGTCGCCTGGCAGGAGTATTGTGGTGGACTCGGCATCTTCGATGATGGCGGGGCCTCGGATTTGGGTGTCTGGGCCGATGGCGTCTCGCCGCCAGACCTGGGTGGGGGTGAAACCGTCGGCCTCAGGGAACCAGGCGTCGCGGGTGGTGGGGGGCTCTCCTGTGGAGGGGAGGGCGGTTGCCGTGGTTGTTGCCCGTTCGCGTGGGATGATGGCGGCTAGGCCCCAGTCTACGGCTTCTACGACCGCAGCCGGGTCGCCGGTCAGGTAGCGGGCTTTGTAGGCGGCGCGGAAGGCGGCGTCGGCCTTGGCGGTAAAGTCGTCGGTGATCGGGCCACCGGGAAGGTCCACGTGGATTTCGAAGCCTTGGCCTGAATGGCGCATGTAAGCGAAACGGCGGAAACGTGGCTCGCCGTTTTGATTCAGGCGGTCTAGATCGGTGGTTAGGCGCGCCTCCAGGTCGGTATAGACTGCGGCGATGGCCGGGGTGTTCTCCGCTGTGACGGCCAGGATACGTGAGAGCGAGACGTCGAGCCGGGCGTCTGCCGCCAGCATGCCCACCGCTGAGCCAACGCCGGCTGCGCGTGGGATTACGACCTGTTCAACGCCGATGGCGCGGGCAATCCGCGCGGCGTGCAACGGCCCGGCGCCGCCGAACGCGACCATGGCATAGCGTCTGGGGTCTCGCCCACGCTCGACTGAGACGACGCGCAACGCGTGTTCCATGTTGCCGGTAGCGATCAGGTGGACGCCCCAGGCGGCCTCTGCCACGCTCAGGCCCAGGGGGGACGCGACGTGTTCGGCGACGGCTTGCTCGGCGGCTTCGCGGTCAAGGCCCATGCTGCCGCCGTTGAAATAGGCCGGGTTGATGTAGCCGAGGATCAGGTTCGCGTCGGTCACTGTCGGACACGTGCCGCCTATGCCATAACAGGCGGGGCCGGGGTCTGCACCGGCGCTCTCCGGCCCGACGCGGATAGCACCGTCTTGCACCTGGGCAATGGAGCCGCCGCCCGCGCCGATCTCGATCAGTTCGACAGCCGGCACGTTAATGGGCAGGCCGGAGCCCTTTTTGTAGCGAACCGGGTCGATCTCAAATGTGGGCGCGATCACCGGCTCGCCATCGTCGATGGCGCCGAGCTTGGCCGTTGTGCCGCCCATGTCGAAGCTGAGTACGTGCTCTGCCCCGATCTCTCGCCCGACCTGGCCGGCTAGCAATACGCCGGCTGCGGGGCCGCTCTCGACGATGCGGATGGGGTAATCTTGCGCGAGTTCTGGTGAGACCAGGCCGCCGTTCGACTGCATGATCGAGAAATCAGCACTCAGGCCCTGGGCCGCGAAGGTTTCGGCCAGGCGTTTGATGTATTGGCTGACTAGCGGCTTGACGAAGGAGTTGGCGACGGTGGTGTTGGTCCGCTCATACTCGCGCAGCTTGGGAGAGACATCGACGGAGAGGCTGACGGCGATGCCGGGCATTTTTTCGGCAAGCGCTTGGCCTCCGGCCCGCTCGTGTGCTGGGTTGGCGTAGGCGTGCAGAAAGGCGACGGCGATGGCTTCGTAACCGCCTTCGGCGACAAGGGCGATAGTGGTGGCGAGGTCGGCTTCGTCCAGCGGGTTCAGCACCTCACCCTCATAGGAGGTGCGCTCGGTCACCTCAAAAATTTGCTCGCGGGGGATCAGGGGCGCGGGCTTGGTCAGGTGGAGGTCGTAGGTCTCGTAGCGCTTCTGCCGGCCTAAGATCAGCACGTCGCGGAAGCCTCGCGTGGTGATGAGGGCGGTCCTGGCACCTTTGCGCTGGATGATGGCGTTAGTGGCGACCGTGGTGGCGTGCAGCAAGTGCTCGACGGCCTGCGGTTTCACGCCGGCTTTAGCCAGCAAGACTGGCAGACCCTCAGCCACAGCGCGGGAGGGATCCGCGGGCGTGGAGGGCACCTTGTGCGTGACCGTCCGTCCATCTGTAGGGTCGACCAGGACGAAGTCGGTGAAGGTGCCGCCGATGTCGAAGGCGATATGGGGCATGTGCGGGGGCCTGCGCTGCGGAACACTGCCGCAAAGCTTAGGCAAGGACGGGCCAAGAGGCTAGAGCGTCATTCCACCGGCAGTAGGGCGGCGGCTACCTTGCGGCCCTCGGCCATTAGCACGTTGTAGGTGCGGCAGGCAGCGCCGGTGTTCATTGTCTCAATGACAAGGCCTTGTGCACGCAATTCCTGTTTGAACGCTCGGCTAGGGAAATGCTGGGTCTCGCCGGTGCCGAGCAGCAGGGTTGTTGGCTCGGCGCTGGCGGCGTCATGCAACGGAGCTAAGCTTGCCGTTGTCACGCTATCCCAATCGCTGATGGCCCATGGCAATGTTTGGGTTGGCAGCAGAAGAATGGCGTGCTCGTACCGCTCACCCGAGATGCGAAACCCGCCGGCGCCATAGCTCTCCACCACCTGCCGGCCAGCGGGAATGATCGGAGAAACGTCGGTCATGGCTGCGGTGCCGGCTTACGTGGTTGCTGGTAGGCTGTTGCCGGTTTCGTCCGAACCATCTTCGCCGTCATTGCTCGGAGCATCAGAGACTCCGACTGGCTTCACATTGGTCCACAGCAGGGCAGGCACGGCGATAAAGATCGAAGAGTAGGTGCCGATAACGATGCCCCAGATCAGCGCGATGCAGAAGCCGCGGATTACTTCGCCGCCGAATGTAGCCAGCGCGAACAGCGCCAACAAGGTCGTGACGGAGGTCATGACCGTGCGGGACAGGGTCTCGTTGATGGACAGGTTCAGCAGATCCGGCATCGACATGGTTTTGTAGCGGCGCAGGTTCTCCCGCACGCGGTCATAGACCACCACCGTATCGTTGATCGAATAGCCTGCAACCGTCAGTACGGCGGCCACCGTTGCCAAGTTGAACTCCAGGCCAGTTAAGGCGAACAGGCCGACCGTTGCCAGCACGTCATGGGTCAACGCTACGATGGCGCCGACGGAGAATTGCCACTCAAACCGGAACCAGATGTAGGCAAAAATCCCCAGCAGTGAGAAGATGACGGCCAAAAATCCGGCCTCTTTCAACTCGTCGCCAACAGTGGGGCCTACGAACTCGGTGCGGCGGTATTCTACGCCAGACCCCAGGGTGTCCTGCACCTTTTTGATCACGATAGTTTGGTCTTCACCCGGCTGTTTCTCAAACCGAATCAGGACGTCTGTATCGCTGCCAAATCGCTGTAGCGAGACGTCGCCAAGGCCAAGGCCTGCCATTTGTGAGCGCAGCCCGGCTATGTCGGCGGGGCCTTCAGTGCGGATTTCCAGAACCGTGCCGCCGCGGAAATCAATGCCGAAATTCAAGCCCGGCACGATTGCCATCGCTAAGGAGGCCAGAACCAAGACGCAAGAAAACATCACGGCAATCTTGCGCTTGCTCAAGATGTTGAGGTTGGGCCGCTCCGGTACAAGGCGGAGGAGTTTCATGATCGTATTCCTCTCGCTGGGCCTAAATTGGTAGGGCTTTGGGGCGGGTGCGTCGCAGCCACACGATGACCAATGCCCGGGTGACGAACACCGCCGTGAACATTGAGGTGATCAGACCGATGGCTAATGTCACCGCGAACCCTTTGACCGGTCCGGCGCCCAGGCTGAACAGCACGATGGCGGCGATGAGCGTGGTCAAGTTCGAGTCGATAATCGTGCGCATGGCGCTGCGATAGCCGCTGTCAATGGCGGTAACCGGCGTTCGCCCGTTGCGCAATTCTTCGCGGATACGCTCGAAAATCAGCACGTTAGCGTCGACGGCCATGCCGATAGTCAGCACGATGCCGGCAATGCCTGGCAGTGTCAGCGTCGCTTGCAGGATCGACAGACCAGCCAGGATCAACACCAGGTTCATTACCAGCGCGGCCACGGAGAACACGCCGAACAGGCCGTAGCAGGCGATCATGAATACGACCACCAGTGCCAAGCCAATCATGCTGGCGAATTTGCCCGCGGCAATCGAGTCCGCACCGAGGCCCGGACCGACGGAGCGTTCTTCCAACACGGTCAATGGTGCCGGCAGCGCACCAGCGCGCAACAGCAAGGATAGGTCTTGCACTTCCTGCGTGGAGAATGTGCCTGAAATGATGCCGTTGCCGCCCAGGATCGCGTCTCGAATCACCGGGGCGGAGATCACTTTGCCATCCAGCACGATGGCTAGCGGCTTACCCACATTCTGTTGGGTGGCGCGGCCAAATTTTTGCGCGCCGACGGTGTCAAACCGAAAGGAGACGACCGGTTGGCCGTTCTGGAAATTTGGCTGTGCATCTACCAGGCTCTCGCCACCGACGATAATGCGTTTGCGCACCAGATACTCGGCAGCCTCGTTGGGGCGGCGATCGTCTTGCGCCGGCAGGATGATCGACCCCGCGGGCAATGCGCCCTGGCGTGCCTCAGCTGGGGATGTGGTGGTGTCGGCCATGTGGAAGGTGAGTTTGGCCGTCTGGCCGATCAACTCTTTCATGCGCTGCGGGTTATCAACACCCGGCAGCTGGACGATAATGCGCTCGTCGCCCTGACGTTGAATAATCGGCTCTCGTGTGCCGGTTTCATCGATACGACGGCGAAGGATCTCAATCGATTGGTTCACCGCAGAGCGGCGAAGTTCCAGCAAGTCTTCGTCCTGCAATGACAGGCGCACTAAGCCTTCCGGCGTTGTGTCCACCTGCAATGTTGGATCTTCATCCCGCAATTGCTGGCGTACTTCATCCACCCGGCTAGGATCAAGCAGTTCGAACGAAACGCCCTGCCCATCGATTTTGAGGTTGCGGCGGCGAACGCGGGACTCACGCAGAGAGGTACGTACGACGTCGGTCAGACTGGCCACCCGCTCTCGTACTACAACGTCTGTCTGCACCTCCAAAAGAAGGTAGGAGCCACCACGCAAATCCAGGCCCAAATTCACCGTGCGATAGGGCACGTAGAAAGGCAAATTGCTGGCGGAATCACCATCCGTGCGGTTCAGTAGTACGTTCGGTGCCGCATAGACGAACCCTAACGCGCAGATGATCGCAATGACGATGAGCTTCCAGCGCTCGATATACAACATGAGCCGCGAACCCCGATCTTAGCGCGTTCTATTTCTCGCCGCGGATTTTTGCGAGAAAGCCGGACAGACCGCCTTGGCTAGCGCCAGAGCCGGTGTCATTGGCTGGCTTCGGCGCAGAGCGGGCTGCTTCGCCGGTCGGCGCGCTTTTGGCGATTACGTCGGCAACGGTGCTACGGGCAATTCGCACGACGGTGTTCGGCGCGATCTCAACGTCGATCTCATGGTCGTCGATGACTTTGATCACCTTGCCGATAATGCCACCGCCAGTGACGATCTTGTCGTTCCGGCGCAACGTCGCGATGGTCTCTTTATGTTGCTTCATCTTTTTCTGCTGCGGACGGATGAGCAGGAAATAGAAGACAGCGAAGATCAGCACCAATGGCAGGAAGCTCATGATGCCAGCGGCATCGCCACCGGATTGGGCGTATGCGGGATAGATGAGCATGAATGCGCTCCTAAAAACATGTTCGGCGCCGTTCACGGATGAACGCCAGCAGGGAATGATGAACGCGGGACTATAGCGGCGCGCGAGCAGGGCGCAAGGACGCGACGGCACCTGCGCTTGTTTGCCGATGCCATACTTAAGCGCAGTTGCGCGGTTTGCGGCCTTGACGGCCTGCGACACAGCCGCCTAAGCGTGCCGGCTAGTCCTTGATACCCTTCCAAACCAGAGAGATCTAGCCCCGTGGATCAACCAGAATTGCTGCCCGTCCTCACCCGTATTGCCGACGCGCTGGAGCGTTTGGCGCCGGTTAGCGACACGCACAATGATTTGAACGCCGCCGACGCCTTTGTCTGGCAGGCCGACCGGAGTTGGCTGCAGCCTGTGCCGATGGTCAACAAGGTGGATATGGAGCTGTTGCAGGGCATTGACCGGGTCCGCGATATCCTACTGGACAACACAAGCCGCTTTGCTGAGGGACTGCCGGCCAACAACGCCTTGCTATGGGGCGCGCGTGGCATGGGTAAATCATCTTTGGTGAAGGCGGCTCATGCGCAGGTAAACCAGACGCAGACCGACAAGATCCTACTGATTGAGATCCATCGGGAGGATATTGATTCGCTGCCGTCCCTGCTTACGATCATCAAGGCCAGCGGTCGGCGCGCCATCGTGTTCTGCGATGACCTCTCATTCGACTATGACGACACGTCTTATAAGTCGTTGAAGGCGGTGCTGGAGGGCGGCATTGAGGGCCGGCCTGAGAACGTCATTTTCTATGCCACGTCCAACCGTCGCCACCTGATGCCGCGGGATATGGTGGAGAACGAGGGATCAACCGCGATCAACCCTAGCGAGGCGGTCGAGGAAAAGGTATCGCTCTCCGACAGGTTCGGCCTTTGGCTGGGCTTCCACAATTGCAGCCAGGACGTCTATTTCGCCATGGTCGAAGGCTATGCCAAGGCGCATGGCCTAAGGCTGGACGCGGAGTCCTTGCGCGCGGAGGCCGCCGAATGGGCCATCACCCGTGGCAGCCGCTCCGGCCGGGTCGCCTGGCAGTATGTGCAGGATTTGGCCGGGCGGATGGGGCGGAGGCTGGCTTAGGGCGAGCTAAAGAGCCTTCGGTCGTTCTTTCACCAGTGGATTTACCACCGCCGCTGTCATTGCGAACCCGCGTAGCGGGCGAAGCAACCCAGGGGAAACGCCCTGAGGCTCCTGGGTTGCTTCGTCGCCTTCGGCTTCTCGCAATGACGGCGAGTGGGGGTGATTGCACTGAAGTTCTAGGGGAGCCTGGACTAGGCTAGTCGTACCGGAGGCCTGGAAACCACTCGCCACGGCCTTCCGGCGTCAGGTCGAGGATGTTCCACACCGGCGACAGCATATCCAAGCCGCGGTAATGGCCCCCACCCATCATCGCGCAGCCGGTGTAGAACTGCCGGACGGTGCCGCCTGCATCCCGTTGCAAAACCGAGAAGCCCGGAACTTGGCTGCCGTCTTCGGTCTCCATGCCGAAGTCGCGGTTGAAGCTAGTCCCGGCAGATGAGAGCAGCCTCAGGCCATTCCAACCACAGCTATCCGCATGGGCCTGAAGTTTGGCGGGAGTGGCCTTGGAAACCAAAACCACGGGCATGTGTTGCTCTATGTGCGTAACGACGGCGTTGTAGCCGTCGGCCCACATGGAACACATCGGACAGGGAGCCCTGTCTTCGTCGCGGTACATGAAGTGAATCACGGCGAGGTTTGTGCAGCCTGAACGGAACAGATTGCTAAGCGTGACCGGGCCGTTTTCATCCTGGAGCGTATAGGCCGGGAGCGCCGGCCCCTGGGGCAACCCACGGCGCAACGCTGCGACCTGCTCACGTTGGTCTTTCAACGCTATTTCGGCTTGGCGCAGGCGCTCTCGGGCGGTGGTGTAGTCGGATGATGGTTGAAGCATTGTGGTGTCCTCCGTCCAGGCAGTGTCGACTCTATCGACGATCCAGCCGGTCGCGATTGGGACGCGCCCTCTATCTTAG
>Ga0055584_100006274_pt1 | contig 11659 bp, 21 predicted proteins | sample OSDHelmetaG_FD_58716 | JGI IMG/M metagenome (GOLD analysis project Ga0055584, IMG submission 58716) | Pelagic marine sediment microbial communities from the LTER site Helgoland, North Sea, for post-phytoplankton bloom and carbon turnover... | ecosystem: Environmental > Aquatic > Marine >... | reverse complement strand
TCACGAATCCGTCGGAGATGAACCCAGCCCCGATGTCGAAGGGCAGTTCGTCGGATGACAGCGTGTGGCCGTCGGTGGCTACGAGCCTGGCGCCACGGGAAGGGATGAAGATGTTCCCCATGATGGTGCGGGACACGTGGACGCCTTGGAGGTTCGTGCGGGACTCGTCCTCGCACATGAACCCGGAGACTCTACGGAAGGCACCTCGGCAGTCCTCCCCCAGAGTGGGGATGTTCGGCGCGAGCTCGAGGGCGGAGAAGATGGCCTGACTCACGGCCCGCTCATCCCGAATGCTGGACATCTTCGAATCTTCGAAGAGCACTCCGTTCTCGGTGGGGGCGAGGGCGATAGCTGCGCGCCCTTCCTTCTTGACCCGGCTTCGCAGGTCGGAGAGGAGTACGGCGCTGCACCACATTCCTTGGCTAGTGCGGCCCTTCGGGCCTTCGATGCCCGGGAGACGTACTCGTGCGACGAGGCCCCAGCGGGTAGCGACTTCCATGTCGAGGAAGTCTCCCTCCCAGTCAGGGCTCGCGCCGGTTGTCAGGCGGACGACGTCGTACGGGTAGCGGTGACCCTTCAGTATGGCGGAGAACCACTTCAGGGCTTCCCAGACCTGAACGCGGTGAACGATGGAGCGAGGGGAGTCGGTCATGGAGTAGAACCAGGGGTGTCAGTAAAGGAACTGGTCGCGGCTCACCGTCGGCGCGGGGAGGCCGTACCACTGGAAGATGTCGGCGTTCTGCTTCGCGAGAACGAGGGGGGAGAACACCTCGAGGGCGTAGTCCAGGACCGTATCCCCGCCCTTCTCGGGGCGACCGGGGAGATGCAGGTCTGCGATAGAGCACAGTGTCTCCGGCGGCACCTGCGGGACGGAGGTGATCGTCCAGATGCGCAACGTGACCCCGAAGTTCACCGAGCGGTGGCCGAGGTCTACTGGGTACTTGTCCCGTTGCAGCCGGGCGGAGATCCCCAACCACTCGTCGATGTCGATCTTCACGTCAGGATCGGCCCATCGGAGGCCCAGGTCTCCCCTGGGGCGAGACCATAGGCCCTCGTACATCAGGGAGAGGTACTGCTCGAACTCCTCCTTGGTCCACGAGGCGAACGTCCCGTGCTGCGGGCAGCGGGATGAGTTGCACCGGTCGCCGGCGTAGACGCAGCTGACGTCGATGAGCCTAGACAGGCCCATCATCGCCCGTCGTCGGCCCCCCGATGTCGTCGAGGTTCTCGAGGTCGATGTCAGGGAACCTCTCGGCCATGTCCTTCTTGAAGCCGGGGACGGTCGAGAAGCGGTAGTCGCTCTCGCTCTCTGCGTTGAGGAAGGTCGGCGGCACGTCCCCCGTCTCTTCGAGGACCCAACCCTCTCCGATGCAGTGCACGATGAGCGACCAGGAGAAGAGCTGTCGGACGAGGCCGGTGATCTCCCCCTCAGTCATGGTCGCGTCGCCGACGCGGTTCTCGATGGTGTAGCCGCGGAGCGTGAGCTGCAGGAGGTCCTGCATAAGCATCTCGATCATGATCTTCGAGATGGCCGGAGGCATCCCCAACTCTTCCGCCGCCTCTTCCGCCGGCGTCGATAGCACCATGATGATGGTCGCCAGCTTCGAAGAGGGGATCGAGCGCAGCCACTCGTAGAGTCCCTTCGGGTAGGCGTCCCCGCCGGGCGGAGAGTCCTTGAAGGCGAAAGCGACGTAGTCGGCGGTGAAAGGGCAGCCAGAGTCTCTGAGCTGCTGCACGTCCGCAGCGATGCTGACGGCGAAGAGCTCGTTGATCCGCTCGGCGTGCTCGTCGGGGGACTCGCCATCCCGGCGCAGGTAGTCTTGTTCAGTCGTCATGAGACAGCTCGTGTTCGATGCGGGAGAGGATGAGAGGGACGAGCTCGCTGTGTGCGCCCAACGGACGCATCACGCTTGCGAAGGCCGTGTGCTCCCTGCGGTACACGTCGGCCATCTTGCGGTCAGGGCGCCGGCGGGTGTTGGCCAGCCGGTCGAAGAGCTTGGCGATCGCTCCGTAGAGAATCCCGTAGCGAGCAAGCGCGTTGTGCTCGTGCAGGTCGTGGAAGTCGCCGACGAGATTCATCTGCTTAGCGATGGTGAGCTCGTGCGTCTCGCGCCGGCTACGCCCCTTCACGTTGCAGCAGAACTCGCACGCGAGCAGAAGGCGGATGTCACCGACTGCGCCGATGTAGCTCCCGACGTCTTCTGTCTCGAGGGCGTCGTGGAGGAGACACGCCTGCAGCACGAGGGGTCGGTGTGCGTGAAGGGTGCGGTCGACGCTCGTGTCCATCGGCGCGTAGTAGGACATCCACCCATGCGCGAGTGCGGCTACCGCAGCCGGGTGGACAATGTAGGGCCTGTCTCCGTACTTCTCTTCACGGTGGACGAACTCCGCGAGGTAGTAGGCGGGGCGTACCTGCGGATCGAAGTCCTTTGCAAGACGGAATTTCTGGATGAACGATGTTTCGATCTCGTGTACTTCGTCGTGGCTCGGTGTCATGTCGGATAGGTGTCTGGGTCGATGGGGTTGGGGACGAGAGCGTACAGTGGGAGAGGGCCTCGCTTCTCCCCCGTGGCGCAGAGCTTGGCGAGGTTGTGTTGCTTCAGCAGTCCACGCATCCGGTAGATGACCTCCATCGCTCTGTTCTCCGGCAGAAGGTCTGGCCTGCCTACGAGCTCAGACGCGGGGACGTCGTACAGCGCCTCGCTCGCGATCTCGATGCACGTGTCGAGGTCGCCCATGTTCTGGTGGAACCGGGCGAGGTGCGCCGACGTGAACTCGAAGGCGTAGACAGCAGACCGCCACTTCTTGTCGCGGATACTCTCGGGCCAGGCGATCATCGTATCCACTCGAAATCGAGCTGGGTGTACGAGCCGGAGACCTCGCCGGCGTTGCGCTCCTGCGACAGGATGAACCTGTCCTCCTCGGGGAGGATCTCTCGCATGTCCCGGATGACGAGGGCCGCTCCTTTGCTCCAGCCCTCACGAGGGTTGGTGATCGACACGCAGCTTCCAGCCGATGGGCGGTCCGTCATCGGGAAGAGCATCGAGTGGTACTCCGGCCTGTAGTGGAGCCGGTGGTAGCAGTCGGGGATCGACTCCAGCAGGAAGGGCATCCCTGGGAAGCGGGCCATCACTCGCTGGATGAAGATGGGGACGAGGGGGTCGTGGAGGTCGAAGCTGCTCGTCAGTAGGCGGCCGGCAGCCGGGCCTGCGGCAGCGTTGAGGAGATGAATCGGCCCCTTCCCTGCCACCTCTGCAATGGCGGGGGGCCAGCTGTTGTCAGCGGGCTCATCTTCCTCGAGCTCTTCGGGCTGCGCGCCGCCGTCCTCTTCCGCTACGAAGCCGGGCGCGGGCTCTCGGAGAACGATGAACCCCGTGGCTCCGTACATCATCTCCCAGCCTAGCTGGCCGGCAGGGTCGGCGATCGGCGTCCTCTGTCGGTGGAAGACGCCGACGTTGTCGGTCAGGTGGTTGTACCAGAGGGTGAGGGCGTCGAGGTCGGTGCAGTTGGCGCGAATCATCGCCACCTTCGATAAGTTGACCAGCGCGCTGAAGAGCGTGGCCTCGTCCTCCTTGTCCCTCTGCTGGGCGGCGCACCACTCGAGTGCGTCTTTGGCAACTCCGAGGTCCATCCGCGTAACGGCGGCTCGGTCGATTGGTTCGGTCATGTTCCTTCTCCTGGGTTGGTTCGACGGGAGATGCCCGTCACAGGTCTCATGTAGCCACGCCACGCAGATGTTCCGGCCGGGGGTAAGCGGGGAGACGCCCCCGCCAGAGGGCCTAGCCCTCCTGGATGCTTTGCTGGCGTTCCAGCTCGGCCACCTCGGCTCGCAGCACCGCCTTCTCGCCCACAAGGATGCTCTGCCGGCGTTCCAGCTCGGCACGCAACATCGCCTCCTTGTCTGGCTGGCCCCTCTCCCGCCTCAGCAGGCGGTAGGCGTTCCGGAGATGCCGCGCGTCCATCTCTCGCACGGGGGTCACCCTTCCGTCGGAGCTGCACCACACGTCGTCTTGAATCACCCGGCGGTAGATCCACTCCTGGAGCGCACTCAGTCGTCGAACCAGCCAATAGCCGAAGCGTTGCCGCCGGGTGAAGCGGGTCAGCTCCACACTTCCTCTCACCAGCGCTGCAGGTCCTTGCGAGCCTGCTCGCCAAGCGGGCCGAAGGCCGAGGTGATGTAGTTCCCGCCTCCGCCCGCCCCGTTGTCAGGGTCTCGGTTGTACTCGTTGTTGCCGTAGAAGTGCCCTCCGGACTTCCTGCCCCACTTCACCTGGCCGAGGAGCTGGAACATCTTCGATACGAGAGGGGTCTCGCGGGCTCTGTCGCAGGCGTGGTTGTTCTCGTCCACCCGGTAGTGGAGTGTGCGCGTCTCGTTCGTCAGGGTGATGTAGACGCCGCCGCTGTCGGCCGAGAACCGAGCGTCCTTCGACACGGGGCGGAAGTCGAACTCCTTCTTCATCGGCCCCTTCGTGCGGAGGGTCCACTCCCCAGTGGCGTGGTCGTAGTTCCAGAAGAAGTTTCTCAGCCACTCGAAAGACTCGTGCAGCTTGGACGTCCTCTCCTGACGGAAGTAGTCGGGGACGCTGAATCTCTCGTACTCGTCGATGCTGCCTTCGCAGAACTTGGCGACGGCAGCGAGTGCTGCGTCGTTGCGGGCCTTCTTGCCGCGCTTGCCCTTCTGGGCCGCTTTGATGAGCGACCAGGCTGCCTTCGCCCCCTCGAGCTTCTCTTCCTGGTCTTCGTTCCACCAGGAGATGAGCGCCTTGCGGAACTTCGGCCACTGGGAGGCCGGAAGGGTGACGTCGCCACGCTCCCATTCGTACGTACTCAAATCTTCTCCTTGATCATGTCCCACGTTTTCTCTGCGCGCTCGAAGATCTCGAGGATGCGTTCGACGGGGAGGTCCATGTGAATCGAAAGCGCCTCTAGCTGGCCGTCGCTGAGCCCGACGGCGTTGATCTCAGCCAGGAGGCGCGGGAACTGGAGGAGGTTCTCCTCCCAGTTGCTGTTCTCGTTCATGTCTCTTGGTGCTAGTTGTCTCGGAACATGGCCATCTGCTCCCTACTCGTGAGGAGCTCACCGAGCTCATGCTCGGCTTTCGGTGAGGTTTCCCACACATCGGTGACCTCCTCTACGTCGACGCCCATGCGGGTAGCGAAGGCCTGAGCCCACTCACTCTCGGGGATGTCCCCGAAGTCGAATGGGCCGGCTGCGTAGAACGACCCTGCGACGGTCCCTTTCAGCAGAGTCACGGGAGACCGAACCTGCGGGCGTTCCGCCTCTCCCTGTCGGCATCTTCGCGCAGACCCTCGATCACCCGGTAGAGCCGCTTTTGCGAGGCGGGGGGCAGGAGCTCGATGTCTCGGGACAGCTCACTGTTCTGTCCACGCGAGCGCAGGATGGCGCGCCGCAGAGGGTCCGTCATCGCAGTCCGGTAGCGGCGCGGCTCCGTCTGCTTCTCTTCGTCTTCTTCGCTCATGGCTTCGCAGCCTCGACTCCGTGCTGGATGGCGAGCAGAAGCGCCGCGCCGTAGCTCGGGGTCGAGTGCGGGAAGAAGTGACGCGTGGCGATCTGAACCATCCATCCAGCCGGGTGGTTCTCCTTGTGCTTCGTCTTCGTGTAGTCGCCGCCGAGCTCGAGCACCCAGCCCTCAAGCACGCCGATGGTTGCGCGGTCGTCGGTGCAGGGGCGAGGGGAGAAGGTGCGGAACACTCCGAGGGTGATCTCCGCGTTGTCCTTCCTCAGCGGGTCCCAGAGGGTGAGGACGGTGACGCCATCCAGCTCTGTGACCTCCAGGACGCGGCAGCCCGACATCGAGTCGAGCATACCCACGCGCCACTCGCAGTGCTCCCAGGCCCCAAAGGCCTCGGCGATCTCTTCGCTGCTTCTCTCTTCTGTCATCGAGGTCGACGAAGAAGGGTGCATCCTCTGGGTCGCTACGGAGAGGCGGCCGTCTGGCTCTTCCTTCGCCCAGAAGCTCTCTCCGGGCACGCGCACTTTGCAGTACTTGGGCTCGGGCGCGTCAGTCGCCTCAGTCTCTGTCTCAGGCATCGGTCCTCGTTGCGTAGTAGGCTGCGTCGTCGGGGACGCGAGCAGGTTGTTGGTCGGCCGGCAGCGACACTCCGTCGTCGGCCAGGTAGAAGAGGTCCCGTCGGAAGATGGCGCGCCAGCAGGCGGGCATCTTCTTCCAGGACGAGAGGACGGTGAACTGCCTCTCGGGCCTCCCGTGGGAGGTGCTGCCATCGATGAAGACGGGCTGGGAGATGGGCGAGCAGTAGTGGAACCGCGCGTCCATCGGGTCTGCGCCTTCTTCGATCTCTGCGCAGAGACCGTAGATCATATCGGTCTCTGCGTTGTACGCGACCCAGTCCTTCTTCCCGCGCATCTTGAAGAACTCCCAACCGGGCCAACGCTTCCCGTCGATGATGGCCACGTCAGGCCTCCTTGGTTTTTGTGGAGAGGTGCCTGCCGAGTCTCGACACGAGGAGGGTGGAGATCTCCTCGGCAGGCATGGCAGGTAGGCGCTCCTCGTGGGGCTTGAGCCCGACGAGGGACAGAGTGATGCGTTCCTTGCTGCGTGGAACACCTGGGTCCTGCATTTGAACCGCGATGTCGTGAATCTCCCGCGCAAGCTCCCACCTCTTCTGTGCTTCGCGGAACGCTGCTCGCTCATCGTCGAGGAAAGACGCGCCGAGGGGCGCGAGGTACCAACGCAGCATCTTCGACATCGCCTGACCACGCATGGCACCGACGGTCCGAAGTTTCTTCAGTAGCTGCTGGGGGAGCTGCAGATTCTTGACGGGTTTCTCCCCCACGTCACTCCCCCTTCAGGTGTGCGATGATAGCCTCGTCGACCTGGCGACGCTCCTCGCCGCGGAAGTCCCCGAGGATAGACTCTTCACCTGTCCGAGACTTGCGGACGTGGATGAGCCTGGGCGTGACCAGTTCGACTTCGATGACGACAGCGGCTTCCTGCGCCAGGAGGTCTACGCGCCTGCCTGCGGTGTAGACGTAGACGTTCAAGCGGTCTCCTTCAGACATCAGTCTTCTCCGGGGAACATGATGGTGATGACGGGCTCCGCGTTGTCGCCCGGCCCGATGACCATGACGAGCTCGGTGAGCTCTGCGGATGAGCCTTCCCCCATCATCTGGGCGCCGGGAGCTGGCTCGTTCGGCCGCGTGCAGTAGAACTTGTACGTGTGGTGGTCGGTGTTGCGCCCAGACCCGGGGGCCATGCGCGACAGGAACATCACGTCCCACAGCCGACCGGCGATGGACTGGTGACCTTCGCACCTCTCGTTGACTGCGATGCACTCGTCGTACACGCGCTTCGTCACGGCGACGGGAACCTTGTACCCGGCCTCGAGCCGGGCGCCGGGCCGCCCCTCCTTGATGGTCGGGTCGATGGCGTCGATGTCGACGAGCATCCCGTCCTCCAGCGCCTGGGCGCGGGAGTACGAGGAGATGATGTTCGAACGTGCTTCAGGCACAGAGCCCCCTTGGTGTGTAGGTAGTAGCTAAGAGCGAAACGCCCTTCAAAGCTCTCATGGCTGAGAACTCCGACTTATACCCCCGGGCGTCCCCCCGCCTACGCGCAGCGGGGGTCAGTCCTCGAGCTGGGCGTAGATCGCCAACTTCAGGGTGCGAGATGGTTCCCCATGCGATGAAGGCGCGCGACGTCGTCGATCAGTGCTCGATGAGCACGGATGAACCCCCGCACTCCCCCTCTATTTCGCCGCCTCCACCTCTCGCACATGAGGTAGAGATCTTCGTCGTTAGCTACCCACATCTCTCGTTCTGAGTCGTTCACTTGTCCCTCCCGGGGCCGGTGAGGATCTCATCGAGTACCCACCCCAGCTTCTTCTGCTCCGCCGGCGGGACGAGCTCCGAGTCCTTCGCCCACACGTTCCACGCCTCTGCGGTGATGACGCCGGTGATGGCTTCCTCTCCGTTCTCCAAACGGCACGTCCCCTTCGCCATCCGACGAGGGCCGGCGACTGTGGCGTACAGAACGGAGTGCATGTTCTCCTGCCCCGGGTAGAGCCGGTACTTCCTCAACTCCGAAGAGTCGATGAGGAGGCGGGCGATCGGCCTGCCCGACCTGGCGTGGTAGCGGCGCACGACCCGCCCGACTGCGTTCTCTACCCTCTTCCCGTCAGTCTTCTTCATCCCATTCCTCTGGTTCTAGGTTGGTCACGATCCAGAGGTCTTCCTCTGTCCCGGCCGGCTTCACTGCGTAGTGGGGCCGCAGGAGCGCCAGTGCGTCTCTTCGCATGTCCCGGTCGAACCGCTCGACCGTCGTCGGTGTGTACCTGAGTCGAACGATGTGGGGTGCCGTCGACAGGCCCCCTTCCGAGGGTTCGCTGTCCTGAGTCGCCGTGAAGCCTGGCGTTCCATAGGGCTGGCCGGGGCGGACGACTCGGCACGCCCGCCCCACCTCTGATAGCACGCTCTGCACGGTAGCGGCCCTCACGAGGGCAAGACCCCCTCGTCCATCTGCTCTCCGCGTGGAAAGCCGAAGTGGTCCCACACGGTGTCTTCGAGGAACCCTACTCTGCTCTCCAGCAGCTGGGCGATCGACGCCTCGTCGATGGGCATCCGGCGGATGGCTTCCTCTCGGACCACGCACCACCCGCCCGTGCGGTAGGGGCTGTCCCCGCTCTCACCATCGCGCGTCGAGATGAGGATGACGCCCTGCTCCATGTAGCCCTTGCACTGGTCGCACGGCTCTTTGGTGATGACGCCCCGGTGAGGCGCCGCGGCGTCCCCCTTCATCTTTCCGAGAAGGGCGATCTCCCCCGTGTCCTCACCGCAGAGGAAACAGGAGGCGAGCATCGGGTTCACCCCGTGCTTCTCTGACAGTCTGATACTCACGATTCTTCTCCTTCGGTCTTGGGGACGATGTCCCCATGGGCGAAACACCGGAGGATCTCTTCGATGAGGGCGACCATCTCTGCTCGCCCCTCGAGGTCCTCCGGTTCGGGGTTGCACGTCTTCATATCCACCAGAGCGTACTGCGCCCTGGTGCACTCTGCCTGGGTGAGAGCGACGCCGACGCCGGCGACGATCACGGAGCTCAGTCCGTAGACCGGGCTCCACATCCCGCTGTTCCACTGCTGCAGCGTGCAGCCGACATCGACGTCGACGCGCAGAGCGGGGACACCTCCGCTGGTGGAGACTCCTTTGACGAACTCGCACTTCGTCTCCGCGATGTACCTCTCCAGCTCGGCGACGTTGCCTGGCTCACTCATCCGCGCCCTCTTCGTCGGGGCAGTTGGGGCACTCGTCTTCGAGCATGACGGTCCAGGTGGTCGCGCACGAGTCGCAGTCCTTCAGGACGCCGGCGGAACGGAAGACGTCATCGGCGTGCATCATGTCGACGTCGCCGCACTTGTCGAACACGCGCGCGAGAACGTCCTCCACGCCTCGGTTGTACGCGTGCTTCTCCCGCTCCTCTGCTTCCGCGAGCACCTTGGTGGTGTTGGTGAGGTTGTCGGCGGTCTGCTTCGCGCTACGCAGAGTGAGCTCTTCGACTTGGGAACGGAGCTGGGTGATCTGCTCCACCTGGTCGGCGGAGATTCTCCCCACTGCCCGCTTTCTCTCCGACGTCGTCGCGCTGGCCCCGGGCACTACATCCTCTCTGCGCAGAGCAAGCACTGCCCCCAGCTGATCCTTGAGGCGCTGGGCTTCAGCGAGAGCGTCGTCCCGCTCGGTGAGGAAGCCATCCCGCTGGTTGGTGAGACGCTCGTTCTCCCCCCGCTCGATGATGAGGTCGCGCACGTGCTCATCCCGAGCAGCAACAGCATCGGTGAGGTGCCGCCGGTCCAGCTTCGCCTGCCCCTCCGACAGCTTCAGAGCGCCCTCGACGAGCAACCTACGCCTTTCGGCATCCTCCCATCCCTGAGCTGCGGCGCTCAGCTTCTCGTCGATGGACACGATCTGCCTGCCCAGAGACGCAGCAGTCTTCAGGTGGCCACGCACTCGCTCCGCGGCGGTAGCACTCTCGTCGATCGACTCGCCCTCGTACCTTTCGACGGCCTGCGTGACGATGCGCAACTCCTTGCAGGCGAGCAGCATCTCGTCGGCGAGCTTGGTGACGTAGATGACGTGCTCGTCCTTCGTACGGCCGTCGGAGAAGAAGCGGACACCCATGACGGGCGGCTTCTCCATAGCGTCCTTCACGCTGTCGATGGTTCCGCGGAGCTCGGTGAGGTCGCGCTCGAGCACGCCCTTCTCGGAGGTGAGGTGATCGATCTTCGCCAGCCTCTCGTTGAGCAGGCCCTCCAGCCCTTGGGCGGTCTCTTCGACGTGGGCAACGTGCTTGACGAGAGTCTTCACGCGTCCCGGCATCAGACGCATCTCCTTCAGCGGATCTGAGTTCTCGCCGAAGTGCTCTCGCAGGGCGGCCAGCATGTGGCCGAACTCCTCTTCCGTCGGCCACAGTTCCGGAGGGAGCGACCCGTTGCGCTGCGCCGAGTCCTTGTACTCGCGCGCCTGCTTCCGCAGCTTCATCAGCGCAGTGCTGATCTCTTCGTCGTCGATCGACACCCCGTGCCACGCCTCGAGCGAAACGCGCACCTCTTGCAGGTGTTCACGGAAGTGCTTCGCCGACTCTTTGGACTGCTTGATGTCCACGGTCAGCTGGGTCCGAACCCGCTCTGTCTCCTCTCGGGCCGCAGTCACCATCTCGTGCAGGACCTCCCGCCAGCCTTTGCTGCGCCGTTCGATCTCGGTGTACACCTCGTTGGCCGTGTACTCGTCGAGGTAGACCAGGCGGTTCCCCTCCTCCGTGTGGGGTGGGGACTCTTCGGCGAGGGTGATCTCCTCGGAGATGGCGAGGATCGCCTCCCGGTCCAGGGGCTTCACGCCCGGGTAGATGGTGATGGTGTCTGCGTCGAGGCGGACGTGGCGCATCAGGTCGCCCCGCCGCAGGTCCGCCAGCTCGGTGAGCTCGTTGTCGACGTGCTCCAGCAGGGTGCTCCAGTAGTTGGCGTACTCGTCGGGCAGGAGGTCCGACCCGTACGCCAGCTCGAAGATCTCCTGCAGGACATCCGTCGGGCGGTCGCGCAGGTCGGGAATCATTCCGCCAACACACGGCGCGCTGTGTCGCAGCCGGCGACCGGATTCTTGCGTAAGGTTGTAAGCCGTGCGCTCGTCGTCCTTCCATGAGAGTCGCCACACACGGCCGTCGCGGTCGGGCATTGTGCGCATGCCGGCGGACCACCAGCGCGCATCCCACGCCGCAACTGCGCGGCCCAACTCGATCGCTCGCTCGTCGGTGATGGTCATGCCGGCGACCCCATCACGTGCGCCTCAATCAGAGCGAGTTTCTCTGTGATCGAAAGGCTGTGAAGCGCTCCGCTGATCGCGTGCTCAAGCATCCGTGCGGACGATCCCCAGTCCCGGTCACACAAGCATGAGAACTCAAGCAACCCGTGCTCAAGAGTGATGGTGTGGTCGCCGCTGGGGCAGAACATCACGACCCACTCTCGTCCGTGGAACTCGCTCTCTACGTACGCGTACGTAAGGCGCTGGTCGGTGTCATCGCGCCGCGTCCAGTTGACGTAAGGGAGGACCTGCGTCAACACGGTTTCGATCGTCTGCTCGTCGACGCTCATCGGTGCGCCCCCTTGCCATGCCCGCACCGGTCGCAGCCGGG
>Ga0055584_100006273_pt1 | contig 11661 bp, 10 predicted proteins | sample OSDHelmetaG_FD_58716 | JGI IMG/M metagenome (GOLD analysis project Ga0055584, IMG submission 58716) | Pelagic marine sediment microbial communities from the LTER site Helgoland, North Sea, for post-phytoplankton bloom and carbon turnover... | ecosystem: Environmental > Aquatic > Marine >... | reverse complement strand
CATTCTGGCCGCGTCCCTGGGCTATATCGGCATCCTGTTTGCCATCGCCTCCTGGGGGGATCGCAAGGCCGAGCGCCACGGCACCCGCCTGCGGGCCAAGCCGGTGGTCTATGCGCTTTCGCTGGCGGTCTACTGCACCTCCTGGACCTTCTATGGCAGTGTCGGGCTGGCCTCGTCCTCGGGCTATGATTTCATCCCGGTCTATCTCGGACCCGCGCTGATGTTCACCGTGGGATATGTGATGCTGCGCAAGATCGTGCGCATCGGCAAGGCCGAGAATATCACCACCATCGCCGATTTCATTGCTGCCCGGTTTGGCAAGAGCCAGGCGCTGGCGGCGGTGGTCACGCTGTTTGTCGTCATCGGCATCCTCCCCTATATCGCGTTGCAGCTGAAAGCCGTCTCCACCAGCTTCAACGTGCTTGTCGCCTATCCTGATATTGTCATGCCCGCCGGGGTGTCCGGCACGCCGTGGTGGGCCGATACTGCTCTGGTGGTGGCGCTGCTGATGGCGACCTTCTCGATCATGTTCGGCACGCGCAATGTGGATGCGACCGAACATCATGAAGGCATGATGCTCGCCATCGCGTTCGAATCGATCGTCAAGCTGGTGACCTTTCTGGCCGCGGGCATCTTCGTCACGTTTTTCATGTTCAACGGCTTCGGTGATCTGGTCGACCGCGCCGCGTCGCTGCCGTCGATTGCCGACCGGTTTGCCGTCGATATCAATGTGTCGAAATGGGTGACGATCACGCTGCTCTCGCTCACCGCGATTATCTGTCTGCCCCGGCAGTTTCATGTGGCGGTGGTGGAGAATGCCGATGAAAGTGAACTCCGGCGCGCGGCCTGGATATTTCCGGGCTACCTGATTGCGATCAACATCTTCGTGATTCCGATTGCGGTGGCCGGCCTGTTGCTGTTTTCCGGCCGGGGGGTGGATGCCGACACCTTTGTGCTGACGCTTCCCATGCTGGCGCAACAGGAAAGCCTGACCCTGCTGGTGTTCATCGGCGGCCTGTCGGCGGCGACCGGCATGGTGATCGTGGCCACGGTCGCGCTGGCGACGATGATTTCCAATGACGTTTTTGCACCGCTCTATCTGCGGTTTTCGCGTGGCGGCAGTCGGCGCGATGGGAATGTCGGGGCGACCCTGCTCAACATCCGCCGGTTCGCGATGACCGCCATCCTGATGCTCGCCTTTGTTTATTATCGGCTGGCCGGCGAAGGTCAGGCACTGGCCTCCATCGGATTGATTTCCTTTGCCGGCGTGGCCCAGTTTGCCCCGGCGATCTTCGGTGGCATTTTCTGGACTCGTGCGTCGCGTACCGGGGCGCTGGGCGGCATTCTTCTGGGCGGATTTGTCTGGGCCTACACCCTGTTGCTGCCCAGTTTCGCGGCCAGCTCCTGGTTTCCCGCAACCCTGCTGGTATTCGGACCGATGGGGGTTGAGTGGCTGCGGCCGCAGGCGCTGTTTGGGATGGAACTGGGGGACCCGCTGACCCATGGCGTGTTCTGGAGCCTGCTCGCCAATCTGGCGTTGTTCATCGGATTGTCTCTCGCCAGTCGGCCGAGCGTTCTCGAGCGCGGACAGGCGCGGGCCTTTGTCGAGGTGATGGCCGCCGAACAGACATCGCGGTTGCGCACTGTACCCGGCGCGCTGACGGTCCGTGATCTGGAAGAGCTGGTGGCGCGCTATCTGGGGTCGGCGGCGGCGGAGCGTGCCTTTACTCCCTATCGGGCGGAACGGCAGCCGATGTTGTTGTCCGATGACCCGGTGGATGCTGGTGTGCTGCGGTTCGCCGAGCGGCTGCTGTCCAGTGCGATCGGTGCGTCTTCGGCGCGGCTGGTGATCGCATTGTCCATGGAGCGTGAAGACATCGACATGCAGGGCGCAATGTCGTTGCTCGACGATGCGACGGCGGCGATCCAGTACAACCGCGAACTGCTTCGGACCACCATGGAGAACCTGCGTCAGGGCATTGCGATTTTCGACGAGGATTTGCGCCTGGCCTGGATGAATGAGCGGTTTCGCGACTATCTCGGCTTACTGAACATGAACGGGCGGGTGGGGGTGCCGGTCGAGGACATCATCCGGCACAGCGCCGAGCATGGCGAGTATGGACCGGGTGAAGTGGAAACGATCGTGAACGATCTGCTCGTCCAGTATCGCCAGCGCGAACCGGCAATTTATGAGCGCCGCCTGGATAACGGCACCGTGCTCGAAGTGCGCACCAGCCCGATGCCCGCCGGTGGTGTCGCGGTGTCGCTGATGGACATGACAGATCGTGTGAAGGCCGCGGCCGAGCTGAAGGACGCCAAGCGCGATCTTGAATTGCGGGTGGATGAACGCACCCGGGACCTGATGAGCCTGAACGAGCAGTTGCGGCGCGCATCGGATGCGGCCCAGCAGGCCAATCTGGGCAAGACGCGATTTCTGGCAGCGGCCAGTCATGATCTGCTGCAACCCCTGAACGCCGCCCGGCTGTTTCTGTCCTCATTGTCCGAGCGTGAACTGGAGCGCGAGAGTTCCCAGCTCGTGGGGCGGGTCGACACCTCTCTGCGTGCGGTCGAGGATTTGCTTTCGGGCCTGCTCGATATTTCGAAACTGGATGCAGGCGGTGTGGAGCCCCAGATCGAGGATTTTGCGGTGGATGACCTGCTGCAGGCATTGGGTACGGAATTTCAGGCCGTGGCGGCGGATCGCGGCATCGAGTTGCGGGTGGTGGCCTCGGCCTGTTTCGTGCGATCCGACCGCAGGCTGTTGCGGCGTATCCTGCAGAACCTGCTATCCAATGCGGTGCGTTACACCCCGCCGGGCGGGCGTGTCCTGATCGGCTGTCGCGGCGGGGGTGAACGTCTCCGGGTTGAGGTGCGCGATACCGGACCCGGGATTCCCGAAGACATGCGTGATGCGGTGTTTCAGGAGTTTCATCGCCTGCCCCAGGACGAAGGCAATGCCCAGGGGCTGGGCCTAGGGCTGGCGATTGTCGAACGGATCGCACGGATGCTGGGACACGTGATCTCGTTGCGCAGCGAAACTGGGCAGGGGTCGGTCTTTGCGGTCACCGTGCCGCGGAGCTCGTCGGCTCGGTCTGCTGCGGAACCCCGGCCGGTGCCGATTTTCTCGGATGGCGGATTGGCCGGTGCGGTTGTCCTGTGCGTCGATGACAATGCAGATGTCCGTGACGGGATGGTGGCGTTGCTCGGGGGTTGGCAGTGCGATGTCCGTACGGCAGCGGCTGGGCATGAATGGCGTGCCGCGCTGGGGGATGACGCACCGGATCTCATTGTCGCCGATTACCATCTGGGCGACGGTGAACTCGGCCCGGATGTGGTGACCGAGGTTTGCGGCGTCTTTGAACGGGTCATTCCGACAATCATCGTGACGGCAGATCCATCAGAAAGTTTGCGCGAGGAGGCCACACGTCGCGGGCATATCGTGTTGTCCAAACCGGTCAAACCGGCGGCCTTGCGGGCCCTGATGACACGCATGCTTGCTCAGCGCGGTGCTGCACGCCAACAGGCATCCTGAATCGGAGATCTGTTTAGCCCGGCATGCCCCGTGCGGGGTCTTCCACATTGAGCCGTCCGGCCAGAATCACGGCTTGGGTCCGGCTGTTCACATCCAGCTTCTGCAGGATGGCCGAGACGTGTGATTTCACGGTCGCCTCGGAAATGTCGAGGTCATAGGCAATCTGTTTGTTCAGTTTCCCATCCGAGAGCATACCGAGAACGCGCAATTGCTGGGGTGTCAGGTTGGCCAGCCGGGCGGCGAGCTGCGCGTCTTCGGCCGCGGTATCGGGAACGTCATTGGTGTCCGCCGGGAGCCAGGAATTGCCAGCCAGGATTTCGCGGACGGCGCTGCGGATATCATCGGTCGGGGCCGATTTGGGAATGAAACCGGACGCTCCGAAATCAATGGCCTGGCGCATGATCCGGGGATCCGTGCTGGCCGAAATCATGGCCACGGGGGTCTCGGGAAACTGGGAGCGCAGATAGGCAAGGCCGGTAAATCCGCGCATGCCGGGCATGTGCAGGTCGAGCAGAACCAGATCGGGTGATCCCAGACCGCGAATGCCGGTTTCGGCCTCGGCCAGACTGGCGGCTTCGTGGAACACGGCGCTGGCCATATCCTGCGCAATCGTCTGACGCAATGCATCGCGCACGAGCGGATGATCGTCCGCAATCACAATGATGGCGTTGTCGCTCAAACCTGTGCCCCCGTCTCAGACCTCGTTTCGGGCCTGTTGTGTTTTTATTATGACGTGGAAGTGGAACAGCGTCCAACGGCGAGTCAGGCGACCGTGCGCATGCGTTGCCACAGGTCGCGCAGCCGCACCTTTGTCTGGTGAGAGGAAGTCGTCCCGAAACGCGCCATGGTGTCGTCGTGCTTGCCTGCTGCCTGGCCATTGGTCGGGCCTTTGCGGGCAGACTAGCGATCCGGCGGTGCGGGCGGGCTCAACTTATTGTGTGGCGGTGCGCGGGTGTGCGGGCTAGCCCGGATATTCCAGCGTGTTGCCGTAGCGCCAGCGTTCCAGGGTCACCTCTTTGAACACGCCCCCCGTATTCAGCGGCTCGCCGGCCCAGAATGCCTCGCAGGCCTGCAGATCGGGATATTCCATGATCATCATCGAGCCGATCATCTTCACACCGTCATCCTCGAACATCGGTCCGCGGGCCACATAGCGATCCATCACGGAAGCCTGAAACTTGTGGTGGGCATCGGCCACGGCGTCGCGCAGTTCCTTGGCGTCCGGCCCGTCTATTGCCGTGACCACGAACTGTTCCCAGCCCGGGGTGCGCGGGAAGGTGTCCCAGCGCAAATCCATCGAGGATGACCAGCGGGTGATGGTGATCCGATCAAACGCGCCGCCCTGAGTGTAACCCTCATTGTCCATCCAGGCCTGCGCGGCCGCCTTGTCCGGCGCATCGATCAGGGCCATGGCACCCGCCGGGGTCTTGCCGTCATCCTGCAGCAAAGGTCCGGTAAACCGGATCTGGTTCTGAGTCTTGCGCAGATAGGCCTGGTGGGCGTCCATCGCCGCCTCGCGCAGGGCAATGCCGCCATCGGCCTTGAAGTAGCCCTTGCAGATCCAGCTCGGGCTTTTCGTCCGGTAGTATTCGGCAAGCTCTGCTTCCGAGAGTCCGTAGCGCGGATCGCCGGGCAGGGCACCGGAAGGATTGTTGGGATCGGCCATGGTCGTCTCCTCAGGCGGTCGTGTCTGATTTGTTGCTGATATCGTCGCCATCTGGTCCTGCCGACGCAACCCCTGATGGCGGCACGGCTGTGCTGCGGAATTTTCACGGCTGCTCCCCCTCGCGTCCGATCCCGGCTAAACTGGTGGCTGCAATAAGGGAGAATCCATCATGACACGCAGTTTCCGCCGTGTGGTTACGGGCCATAACGCCGAAGGCAAGTCGATCATTCTCAAGGACGGCCCTTCGCCACAAACCCTCGAACCCCTGCCGCAACTCTTTCTCCACGAAATGTGGGAAACGACCGCCCCCGCCGAAAATACCGGCGAGGTTGATACCGCGATTCGTGAGAACTCGATCGAGCCCCACGACCCGGCCGGCGCGATTTTCCGGATCGTCGATTTTCCTCCCGACGAAGTCTGGAAGGATGCCGATGTGGGCGCGGCCTTCAGTGAGATGGGCAGCGGTGACGCCCATGACGATGACGCGGAAACTGCGGGCATGCACGAAACCCGGACAACGGATTTTGCCATCGTCATGAGTGGGGAGATCTGGGCGGTGATGGAGGACGGCGAAACCAAACTGAACGCCGGTGACGTGCTGATCCAGCGGGGCACCAACCACGCCTGGTCCAACCGTTCCGAGCAGCCCGCCGCCGTTGCCTTCGTGCTGATCGGCGCGAAACCACGAAACCAGGGAAACCGTCATGCCCGGACTTGATCCGGGCATTCCCGTCATCGGGTCACGTGACATCAAAACGTGGATGGCCGGATCAAGTCCGGGCATGACAAAATAGACAGAACGCAGAACAGTCAGAAACACACCCATGTCTGCCAAACTTCGCCATGTCGCCCTGTCCGTCCCGGACCCCCAGAAAGCCGCTGCGTTCTATGAGCGTGCGCTGGGCATGATCCGGGTGGGGGAAAATGACCATGCGGGCGCGACCGCGGTCTATCTCACCGATGGCGTGATGAATGTCGCCCTGCTGCGCTACAAGACCGAGGAAGCCGCAGGCGGTGACCCGGACAAATTCGGCGTCCATCATTTCGGCTTTGTTGTCGATGATCCCGAGGCCGCGGGTGCGGAGATCGCAGCCGCCGGCGGCAATTGGCTGATGGGCGAAGCGAAGGACTCCGGCGCCTTCTACGAAATCAAATACCGCGATCCGGACGGCCAGCTTTTCGACATCAATGAGAACGGGTGGAAGACCGGCGAGGACTGAGTCCTTCGCTGGACGGTCGTCACGCCCCCTCCAGCGCCACACCCTCCAGCGTGATCCGGTGCATCAGGCGTCGGTGGCCGTGATAGTCGTTTTCGGCGAAGTGCCAGGTGGCGCGGTTGTCCCAGAAGGCGATGGATCCGGGCTCCCATTCGAAGCGATAGATGTGTTCGGGGCGCTGGGCGTGGGTGAACAGTTCCTCCAGCAATGCACGCAGCCCGAGCAGCCGGGTTCTGGTGGCCTCGGCCAGGCTGTCATAGGCGGCATACATGCTGGCAAACAGGGTGTCCCCGCCGGTCGGCGGCAATGCCTTGGCGGCGAGGATCGAGCCGGTGACCGGAGTCTGGGCATAGCTGTGATCGGCATGCCACGCGCCGCCGATATTGAGCTTCTGATCGGCTTCCTTGCGCACCGCGGCGATCTGTGGATGGCCCGCGACCGGAGTGAAGAACCGATTGATGACGATCGGCGCCAGCGATTGCGCAAAGGCAATGTGCTGTTCGGGCGAAATCTCCTAATCTCGAAAGAACAGCACGCCGTGTTCACCCAGCTCGGTGAGGATCGCAGCAGCGATGTAGGGCGCAAGGGGGATGGACAGGTCCACACCGGTCACGAACGCACCCACGGGGCCATCGGTCGGTGTGAAGACGGGATGGGACATGATGCGATCTGATCTGTTCTGCGGTGGTAGGGCGGAAATGGTAACCAAATCGGGGGCGATTGGCGAATAGGCCCCATTTCCTTCCGCTGCACCGAAAGGCTAATCTCCGGCCGGAAACGAAAACACATTCCGGGGAGACCGCGTCATGGCGCGCACATTAATTCAGGGCGGCTGGGTCGTATCGATGGATGATGCGATTGGCGACATTCGGGGCGGCGACGTCCTGATCGAAGATGACAGGATTCTCGAGGTCGGGCACGGCATCGATGCCGGCAACGCCGAAATCATCGACGCGACGGACATGATCGTCAGCCCGGGCATGATCAACATGCACGAACACACTTGGCAGACCGGGGTGCGGGGCACGGTGTCGAACTGGACGATGTTCGAATATTCCCAGCTGATGCATGCCACGGCGGTCCCCCATTTCACCCCGGATGATGTGGGGATCGCCAATCTGTGTGGCGCGCTGAACCAGATTCATTCGGGCACGACGACCCTGTTCGACTGGCATCATTGCAACGCGACCACCGACCACACCGATGCGGCGATTGATTCTCTCGAAGAAGCAGGCATTCGCGCGGTCTATGGCCACGGCCAGACCAAGACCGACCCGAAGCCGGGCGAAGCGCCGTTCAACGAGCGGCCCCATTCCCGTGAGCGGGTCGAACGTCTCCGCAAGGGGCGCCTCTCTTCGGATGACGGCCTCATCACCATGGCCATGTGCATTCAGGGGATCGGCTTCTCGGTCTGGGATTGCATCGAACATGATGTGCGTCTGGCCAAGGATATGGGCCTGCGCTGGTCGAACCACACCGGCGCTCTGGGCATTCCCATGTTCGCCGAGAACGCCGTGCAGAAACTCCACGATTTGGGTTTGCTGGGGCCGGAGGCGGATTTCGTCCATGCCACCAACCTGACCGATGACGAGCTGAAGCTGATCATCGATACCGGCGGGTCGATCACCGTGGCCCCGGAATGCGAATGCAATTTTGGCCATGGCAATCCGGCGACGGGCCGGATTCTGGAACTCGGCGGCACACCGTCCTTCGGCATTGATCTGGAATCGAACATCTCCGGTGACATGTTCTCGGTGGTCCGTTTCGGCCTGCAGCTCGAACGGGGCATGTACACCGATGCCCGGCCGCGCCCGACCAAGAACATGCCTGAACATCTCAAAACCCGTGTCGCGCTCGAATGGGCCACCATCGGCAATGCCCGGGCTCTGGGCATGGACGACCGGATCGGTTCCCTGACCCCGGGCAAGCAGGCCGATGTCATCCTGACCCGTGGTACGGATATCAACACCTGCCCAGTCCACGATCCGGTGCAGACGCTGGTCTTCATGGCGACGCCGTTCAATGTGGACACGGTGCTGATCGGCGGCGAGGTCAGGAAACGCCACGGCAAGCTGGTCTATCCCGAGGCACTGCTCGGCGAGAAGCTCGCCACCCTCACCGAATCCGGCCGCCGCATTCTGAAAGCCTCCGGCGCCTTCGCCGAAGCCGCGGAATAGGTGAGCGGTCGATCTCCGTCCGTGCATTTGCATCTTGCGTCACACTCGCGAAAGCGGGGATCCATGAACACAGGCGGTGACGGGTCTAGATTTGGTGTTTATGGATGCCCGCCTGCGCGGGCATGACGATTTCGATAGGAAGTGTCCTCAAATGAGTTCCCTCACATGACGTCCAACCGCTGGCTGATGCTTGGTGCGCTGTTTCTGGCGCGCACCTCGCTGGGATTCCAGTTTCAGACAGTGGCGACGGTCGCGCCGTTGCTTGTCACCGATCTGGGAATCAACTTCACCGAAGTTGGAACGCTGATCGGGTTTTTCAGCGCGCTCGGCTTCGCCACGGCTCTGCCGGCGGGGCTGGCGGGCAAGCGCTTTGGCGAGAAACGTGCTGTGCTCTTCGGGCTCGGGCTGATGGCCCTTGGCGGGTTTGTCATGGCCGGCGCGGACGGCTTCTGGGTGGCTGGCGTCGGGCGTCTCATGGTCGGGGTCGGCGGTGTTGTCATCACCGTGACCATGGTCAAGCTGGTTGGGGATCTGTTCGAGGGTCGCGAGGTCGTGACCGCCATGGCGATCCTGATGAACAGCTGGCCCGTGGGGATCGCTCTTGGTCTGTGGACCCAGGGTCTGATCGCGGAAGCCTGGGGCTGGAATGCGGTCTTCCTGGTTGCCGGTTTTGGTTCGCTGGCCGGACTGCTGCTGGTGGCCTTTGTCTACCGCGCGCCGGTTCGTGATGTCGGGTCTGCACCGCTGCCGGATACCGGCGCTGTACCCCCAGACACCGCACCAAAGAAAACCAAATCCCGGATTTCCCGGCGCGAGGTCATCCTTGTCACGATCTCCGGGGTGACCTGGACCTTGTTCAATGGCGGCTTCCTGATGGTGATGGCCTTTGGTCCGGCCATGATGGTGGCCCGCGGCAGTGACGTGGCCCTGTCCGGCCTGCTGATCAGCTACGGCACGATTGCCTATATGATCGCAATCCCGCTGGGGGCGTGGCTGTCGGAAAAATGGGCGCGGCCCAATCTGGTGATGATCGGCAGCTTTGCCATCGGCGCCGTGGTGGTCGGGCTGGTGCCGTTCGTTGACGCGCCGTTGCTGCTGTTTGTGCTGGCGGGCATTTTCATCGGAATCCCGACCGGAAACGTGATGGCACTCACGGTGGAAGTGGTGCGTTCGGAAAACCGCAACACCGGCACTGGTATCTATTACAGCGTGCACCATATCGGTCTGACCAGTATGCCGATCCTTGCGGGCTGGCTGGTCGATATCACCGGCGACACGGCGGTTCCGATGATCGTCGGCGGTCTCGCCACCGCGTTTGCCATCGTCATGCTGGGCCTCCTGCGCGCGATCCAGCGACAACCCGTACAGGCCTGACCGGACGCGCGTTACCTCATCGCGTCATGCCCGCGCAGGCGGGCATCCATACACGCCGATGTGAAACAGGTTGGCCGACCGTGTTTATGGGTTCCCGCCTGCGCGGGAACGACGACCGAGGAAGATGTACCGGTTCTCTTTCACCATCATGGCCGGACTTGATCCGGCCATCCACGTCGTCGTGCCGCATGTGGCGCGGAGAGGGTTATCTCGGGCGGCGGCTAAGGCTATGTATGACCCATGGTGAATTCATCAGATAGCAAACCCACCCTTGGCGTGGTTGTTCCTGCGCTCAATGCCGGCGCAGGTCTGGCCGCGACCCTGGCGGCGCTCGAGGACGGTCGTGATCTTTTTGATTTGGATATCGTCGTGGTCGATGGCGGTTCGGCCGACGACACGGTGGCGGTGGCCCGTGCCGGCAGCGCTCGTGTGATGGTGTCCGAACCGGGACGTGGCGTGCAGCTTGCAACGGGCGCCACGGCCGTTTCGGGACATGGCCTGCTGTTCCTCCACGCCGATACGGTGCTGGCCCCCGGCTGGGCCCGGGCCCTGCGGGACTTCATCGCCCACCCCGATGCGGACAAGCGCGCGGTCTATTTCCGGTTCGAACTCGATGACGACCATCCCGGCGCGCGCCGGATCGAACGCTGGGTGGCCTGGCGGTGTCACAAATACGCGCTGCCCTATGGCGATCAGGGGCTGGCCCTGCCGCGCGATCTCTATGACGAACTCGGCGGTTACGCGCGCATGTCCCTGATGGAGGATGTGAACTTCGTCAGCCGGATCAAGCATCACTGCGGGCGGGACAATCTGGTCGGGCTGGAAGTGGCGGCCCGGACCTCGGCCGTGCGCTATCAGCGCGGCGGATACTGGTTGCGCCCCGCGCGTAATCTGCTCTGTCTGATGATGTACTTCGCGGGCATTCCCCTGCGCATCATTGCGAAAGTCTATCGATGAGCCTCCGGCGCCATCTCGTGCTCTTCGCGCGTGCGCCCATGCGGGGCACCGTGAAGATCCGGCTGGCCGCGGATATTGGCAAGGACGCCACCCTGATCTTTTATCGGCGCACGCTCCGCGACATGCTCTGGCGGCTGGGCCGTGACCCGCGCTGGCAGACCTGGCTTGCGGTCACCCCGGACCGTACCGCGTATCAGACCGGGCTCTGGCCCCCGGTGCCCGGCATGCGGGTGATCCCTCAGGGTCAGGGTGATCTGGGCGTCCGCATGACTGCACCTTTGTGCGATCTCCCCCCGGGGCCTGTGGTTATTGTGGGCAGTGACATTCCGGATATCCGTCCCACCCATATCCGGCAGGCCTTTGACGCGTTGGGCCGAAACGACATGGTGTTCGGCCCGGCCAGCGATGGCGGCTACTGGCTGGCGGGCGCGCAACGGCATCCCGTGCCACGAGGTCTGTTTGAAAATATACGCTGGAGCACCGAGCACGCTCTGGAGGATACCATCGCCGGTTTGCCAGCCACGGTCCGCGTGGCGATGCTCGAACAGCTCGATGATGTGGATGATGGGGAGGCCTGGCGCGCTTGGCGGGCGAAGCGCCAGCCATAAAAATGCCGTGACGCATGATTTTGTCGGCCTTGCAGGGCTGTTCCTTCGGACCTGCGCCTCGCTACAATCGCGCACCACAAATCGGGACTGATATGGAATCCATCTACTACGTGCTGTCCTGGCTTTGCCA
>Ga0055584_100006271_pt1 | contig 11662 bp, 5 predicted proteins | sample OSDHelmetaG_FD_58716 | JGI IMG/M metagenome (GOLD analysis project Ga0055584, IMG submission 58716) | Pelagic marine sediment microbial communities from the LTER site Helgoland, North Sea, for post-phytoplankton bloom and carbon turnover... | ecosystem: Environmental > Aquatic > Marine >... | reverse complement strand
CGTAGACGGGTTTGGACGACGGCTCCACGTCTACGAGACAGACCACCTCCGAGCCTGCCGGTTCGATCCTTAAACTCACTAAAGCGCCGACCGTTCCTCCGCCGATGCTGTTGATGAGCAACGTCGTAAGCCAGTTTTGGTAGCCATCGAGATCTTGATGTTTGAAATCTAGGTCGGGCTGCAGGCCGAGGATGTCGCCGTCATCAGTGATTCCAATGCCGAGTGTTCCCCCGGAGCCGTTGAGGAATGCCGCCACAGTCTTGACGACACCCTCGTTGATCACTTTTTCGGGTGCGTCGTTTTCGAGAGCCACCCGAGCCGACTTTTTGAACTCGACTCGGTGCGTTTCCATTTGGCGAAGCAGGTCCGACACAGTTGGAAGTCCTGTGTGGGATTGGTCCGCTGGCTCAAACGTCCGGCCTTCTCTCAGGTGCTGAAAGCCAGCCTCGACTACTTCGGCCATGAGATGTCGTCGAGCCCGAAGGAAGTCGAAGTAGTCCATGTTGTGCCAGCCCTGAGGCAGGGCGTGCCAAAACATCGCCTGTTCTTGCTCAGATGGCGAGAGGCGATCGGAAAACTCTGGGAAGTACTCCGAGGGTTTGGTATCTGAGATGGCGTTGTTGTCTCCCCACTCCACGAACGCAAAGTTGGCCATCTGATTTGTGCGGGTAGCTCCTGTGATGCCGATTGATGAGAGGTAGGCCTTGGGAAACAGGTGGTGTCTCTCGACGGGACTCTTCGTTCCCTTCACTCCGGGAGCGAAGAGTTGGTCGATCTTGATCTTCGAAAAGAGTGCTTTTGCATCAAGCAGGTTGAGGGCGGCGTAGTAGCCGAAGAGATACGGGCTCCATGCCCCCGATGAGTCAAAGAGGTCAGGCAGTGTCACTTTCCAGAAGTCTGGGGTGAGCTGCGTGTCGATGACGTGATCGATGATTTCGACAAATTCATCTGCGTTGTTCGCTTCGGCGAACCGCCGAAGGTCCGCTTCAAGGATTGTTTCCGGGCTGCCGGTGTACCGGCCCGTTATCGACGACATAAAGAACCAGCGGGCGATCGACTCTCGAAGCTCGCTTTGACCAACCTGGTATTCGTGACGGCCGATCAAGAAGAACAGGTAGCAGTACAGGAAGTTGTTGGCAGATGTGAGCATGTCACTGCCGTGGTAACCAGCCCGTTTCACCGCAACCATGTATTCGTGCCAGTTGGTCAGGTTGACAACCTGATCTTGAGCCTCCGCCAGCTTCGCAAACTGTTCGTCTCGAAAATCGTCTGACACGACCTTCGTTTCCGGGTCACGGCCTCTCAGAGTTTGGTAGGCGTTCTGAAGGACGCCACGGCGCAGACCGAGACCTACTGCAACTCGCAAAAGTTGATCAGGCGAGGGTGCGTGGAAGTGGTTGTAGGGCGTTGCCTCGCCAGTAGTTGGAACTTTGGCTGCTCGAGCGAAGTCTTCGAGTTGGTGACGCTGTTGCGGGACGTAGACCGACATGAGCGTCAGGATGAAGTCGGCGCTGTTGAGACTGATGCCTTGGGAGTTGATACGGACGAAAACCTCAGCGACCTCGTCGATCTCAAGATCTGCTGAAAGCTCCAGCGCTGAGAACTGGTAGTTCTCAAGGCTGGCAAGCCGACCGAGCGCATCGGCTACCTTTTTCTCGAGATCCGGGGACAGCTCCCGACTGGCTTTCAGCTCGGTAATGAACCTGTTGATGTAGGCGTACTGGCCCTCGCTGCTGGTCCAGATGTCAGAGATCGAAGTCAGCCATTCCGGATCGTTTTCCGCAGCGGCATTCGCCACTGAAAACTCTTCAGTAAGTGGTCTGAAAGAAATCCGGAGTAGCTGCTCTTCGTTGTCAGCGTTAAGGACCGGCTCGCCCTTGAACACCGAGTAGATGCTGGTTAAGCGCTGCTGGCCATCGACAATCATCTTCGACATTGGAGCAGTGCCTTGCCCCGTGCCAACGGCATGTTTGTCGACCTTGGCTGCCGTAGCCCAAAACAGAAAGTAGCCAGCCGGGTAACCGCGGTAGAGCGAGTCGAAAAGATCTCGGACACGAGCGCGGTCCCAAACGAACGGTCGCTGAAGGTCCGGAAGGCTGAGCATTCCCGAGTCGATGAGGCCAACGAGGGAATCGATGGAGTACTGCGTCTGAGAAAACTTTTGGGTGCTCACAGAAGTCCTTTCAGCGTCACGGGAATTGGGCTTTCGGCTGCTGCAGCATGACTGAGTCGCATCAGCCTGACACCTCTAACTTCTCCATTGTTCCGCATTTGCAGTCTCGTTGATCGTAGTCGGCTCGACTACGCCTCGATCCGGGGCCGGCTCCCGTCGACCGGGCGCCTGATCGGCAGAGGCGGGCTACCCGGTTCCCGTGCATGTACTGGGACCCGCAGAACCCGGCTGATTCCTACTAGAGAAACGGCCGAATTCTAGTTATCGCCGATCTCGTCGAGTACCTGTTCGGTCGTCGTCACCAACACCACCGATGCAAGGCCGACCATCTGGTCGAAAAGTTCGAGTTCGAATGCTGTTGGCTCTGTTGCGTTGCAGTAGCTCAGTGCAACGTAGGTGAAGGCTCGCTTGATGAGTTCCGCAGCGTCAGCAGCTTCGGGATAGTCGGCGTCAGCGGCCTTCGCTGCGCGGATTTCGACTGATTCTCCAACCTTGTCCAAGGTCAGGGAGCCGACGGTGTCAGGTTGTTTTGTGGCAGCCGCGAGAAGGTCGACGGCTCGGGTGATGTAGTCGTCGTCAGGGAGATAATCGTTCCAGACGGCTGCGGCCATTCGTGCGAGGCAAACAACAGCGGGAAGGCTCGGGCAGTGAAGAGTGGTCATCTGATGGTCCTTTCAGTTTTGAGAATTGATGATCCAACTCGAATGGTGCCGCGACGTTTCGGCGTCGCATTCGGCACCAAGCTGCCGACGGACTCAAGTCACTGCGGCCGACATCTGTAGTCATGGATCCGGTCGCCTGAAGCGACTCATGCAACTCGATGAGGCACGGACTCGAGGGTCTGATGGCAACGATCAACTCTTCACTCTTTACTGACAGAGGCCTGCAGTTTCGAGCCGCTCGTTGTTGACGAGCGTTTGGTGCCTCAGCACTCCGTTGCTAAAAAGGTGCGTTTGCGTCCCGGGCTTCGTGTCGTCCTGAGACGCGACGTGCGCGTTTCTGACCCCAGGTTTCGTTTCCGTTAGCTGCACCGAAATCGCTGCTTTCGGCGTGCTCAGAGAAGCTCGGAGAGGCCCCTGAAAGGACTCTCCACGGAGCGTTTTGGACGATTTTTCGTTTCCGCTAGGGGTGACCCCATTTCGGCGAATGGGGTGGGGGGTAACGGAAAAATGTTGAAACGTTTTTCCTTACGAGAACAGGGCAAACCCCTGTTCGCATGGTGGACCCCCAGCCTCCGGCCGTCAGTGGCAACAAGGTAGAAGAGATTTGCCAACAAATCGGTGAGTGGGGTCGCTACAGATCATCTCTGAAGGGGGTCATGCCACTCGGCCGAAACGCCCATGAATCCGAACTTTGCTGGACATGCCAGAGGGACCTTCAGATAGGCATTTCTGAGAAGAAGGAAACAGTGACTGAAAGTGCGCGATCGAAGCTCGAGCTTCGATCGGCGCGCCGCCTGAATCCCGGTTCGACGACGTGGTGCTGCTCTTTCTTTCTTCGCCAGAACACCATCAGCTTTGCCTCCGTCAGGTGCCACTTGCTGCGTTGACGAGGCTCTCGATTGATCGGATGAGTTCGTCGATCTCGGTTTCGGTGAAGAGAGCTTCGGGGCCTTCGGGCGCGAGACCGGTGTATGGGTCGTCGTAGAGGCGTCCAACTTCGAGGACGCCGGTGCGGGTGAGTTCGTCGATTACGAGGTTCACGAAATCGATTTGTGTAGCGGTGTAGGTCCGCTCGGCGAGGAATGTCTCGAAGGCAGCTTTGGCTGCTGCCCGCTCTAGCCCGACGATCGATCGGATGAAGAGGCCGAAGCTGCCGGCGCGTTGGGATGCGGCTTCGAAGGTGGCGTCGTCGCCGATGTCTGCTGCGACGAGCAACCGTTGCAGGTCGTTGATGTCTTCTGATGTGATCGGTTCAGCGGAACGGATCTTCGCAACAGCTGCTTCACCAAGGTTTTGTTTGAGGAAGTGTTCTGCTTTTTTGCGGAACTGTTCGAACGAGTCGGCTCCGGGGACGACGTCGACAATGGTCGCGGGACCAATTTCGTCTTCGAAGTCGCCGTAGATGACTGGGCGTTGAGTTTTGTCGAGCAGCGTGATGAGCATCCGTAGCCGGTTCCGGGCTTTCTCGAGCATCTGGTAGGTGACGTCTTCCCACCATTCGTCGCTTTGGATGTCGAGGATGAGTTCCATCTCTGCTGCGACCTGCGGGATGTTGTCTTTTTCTTGCAGCAGTGCAGCGATTGTTTGGATCCGTGTCTGTTGACGGCTGTATTCGGTGTCGTCGAGAACACCGAGTTGTGCTCCGAGAACGAGGAGATCGAATCGTTTGGCGTCTTCGTGTTCGGGGTCGAGTTCTCGGGGTAGTTCGCCCAGTGTTCGGAGGTCGGCGAGTTCGGTTGGCGAGATTGTTTTCCACGGGTCGGGTTCGCGGTACCGGTTGACGTTTTCAAGGTGGGGGCGAACCAAGAAGTTGTCGCGGTTCATGGACTCAACCTCGACTCTGAGGAGCGTTTCGAGGTCGTTGCGTTCGTCTGGGTAGATGCCGGCGCGACTAAACGAGTGAAGGATGTCGATTCGGGTGTGCCAGAGCCGTTCGGTGAGCGATGGGGCTAGGCCTCCTTCGGCGCCGGCCATGTCGCTTTCGAAATACTCCAGGTTCATGCAGTAGTCGAAGACCCGGAACTTGGCTTTGTGATCGTCGGGTCCAAACAGGTCGGGGCACAGTCGGGTGCCGCGGCCGATCATCTGCCAGAACTTGGTGCGGCTGCGCACGACTTTGAAGAACACAAGGTTGACGCATTCGGGCACGTCGATACCGGTATCGAGCATGTCGACCGAGATCGCAATGTGCGGAACTTTGGCGGGGTGGCCAAAGTCGTCGATCAGGCTTTGTGCGTAGTTCGTTTTGTTGGTGATGACCCTCGCGAACCCGGCGGCTGCAAGCGCCGGGTAGTGGATGGTGAACCGTTCGTAGATGAACTCGGCGTGCCGCTGGTTCTTGGCGAAAACGATGGTTTTGCCGACCCGGTCACCGCCGGCGACTTTGATGCCGTCAGCCATCAGATTCGCGAGGACTTTGTCGACGGTGTCTGCGTTGAACAGCCACTGGTTGATGGCGTGCGCGTTCACCTCATCGGGTGGTTCGCCGTCTTCGTCGTCCCAGTCAAGTTCATCCCACTGCTCTTTTTCGTCGTCGCTGAGATCGTCGTAGTGGATCCCTTCCCGGATGAATTTGAGTGGCACCGAGTACGCCTCAGGCGGAACCAGGTGCCCGTCTTCGATTGCTTCCTCCAACGAGTACGCGTCGGTCGGCACGCCGGTTTCGAGGTCGAACAAGTCATAGGTGTTCTTGTCAACTTGTTCTTGGGGCGTTGCGGTCAGTCCGACGAGGTACGAGTCGAAGTATTCGAAGATGCCCCGGTACTTCTTGTAGACGCTGCGATGCGCCTCATCGATCACGACGAGATCGAAGTGACCGACCCCGAACCGGCGGGTGCCGTCGGCTTCGAACTCGTCGATCAGCCCGATCATCGTTTGGTACGTCGACACGTACACGCGCCCGTCGGCGTCTTTTTCGGTAACGAGGTTGACCGGATGCGAGTTCGGCAGGTGCGCTTTGAACGCGCCGACAGCCTGGTTCACCAACGCCGTGCGGTCCGCCAAGAACAGGACTCGTTTGACGAGGTTTGCGCGCATCAACAAGTCGACGAGCGCAATCGTGGTTCGGGTCTTGCCGGCACCGGTTGCCATTACCAGCAGCGATTTGCGGTGCCCTTCGTCGAATGATTCGGCGATCTTTCGGATCGCTCGTTCCTGGTAGTACCGGCCGGCGATGTCGGCGTCGACGTCGAGTTCGTGCAACGGACGCACGTTGGTGCGCCGGTTGATCAGTAACGACAGTTCGTCTTTGGTGTGGAACCCCTGCACGTCCCGGCTTGCCGTGTGGCCGTCGTCCCACATCTGATGCTGGTAGCCGTTCGACAGGTAAATGATCGGCCGGCGCCCGTAGGCGGCTTCGAAGCAATCGGCGTACAGCTTTGCTTGCTGACGGCCCGTCTCAATCTCGACCGTGGCCCGTTTTGCTTCGAGGACTGCCAACGGTTTCCCGTCGTCGCCCCACAGCACATAGTCGACGTAGCCGGTCCCGTCAGCTGTCGGCATTCCTTCGACTTGGAACTCTTTGTCGTCGGGACCGTCGAGTTTCCAGCCGGCCTCGGCCAGAAGCTTGTCGATAATGAACGCCCGGGTCTCCGCCTCGTTCCAGTTCTCTTCCGGGATCGGGACCGCCGCCGCAGCAACCTTCGCCGCCCCGACCTGTTCACGGAGTTTGGCAAGTTCGGCTTCAAGCAGCGCCCGATCAGCTTCTGCCTCAGCAAGCGCTTCTCGCGCTTTCTCTTTCTGTTCCTCTTGCGCAGCTAGCTCGGCTTCAAGTTCCTGGCGTTCCTTGAGCGATTTCGCTTTCGCTTGACGGTTCGATGGCAACAGGTGCGGATCGAACCGCACACCAAGATCGGGTTTCTCAGCACGCCCGTAGGTGTGACCGAACCACACCATGAACATGTGCAGCGCACCGATGATCTCAACGGCTTGGAGCTTCGATGGCGCTTTCGCCTCATGCACCGCCCGATTCCCGGCCTTCTGAATCTTGCGAGCCAGATTGAACACTTTGCCGTTCGCAATCGCCTTAAACGCAGGCTCGTTGATGAACGCATTCAAGTTCTGCTCATACGGGGCAGGCAGTTCACGGTCATGACGAAACGCCCACTTGACCGCAAACTCCAACGCCCGCCGGGCATGAAACATCGCCGTACCCGGATCATCCAACGCGAACCGCTCCGCCTTCGACGAAGCATCAAACTCATCAGCAAAATCCGACTGAAGGAACCCGAACTGATTCACAGCTCCCCCCGAAACGCTCGCTGCTGAAGCGATGCGAAAAGCGAGCCAAGAGCCGAATGTGCATCTTGCGCTCGCACACTCGCTTCCTGCAACGCCGCCGTGCGCCGACCGAATCTCAGCTGATCTTCACGGGACGGCAGGCTGACCTGCGCATTCGTGAGGTTGCCGAGCTTTATGTACTTGATGACTCCACCAATCGCCTCTTGTCGAAGCTTGCTGACGTAGATGTCCAGGAAGCCATGGAGAAATTTAGGGTCTACGACGTCTTCATCCCGTGAGTCAACAACGTAAGTTCGTTGGTAGGCATTGAATTTTCCTTCGTAGTACTTCACGTTCAGGTCGCCGTTCCCAGCAACCAGTACCGCCTTACTGTCAAAGGCGACCTCGTCGATTCGAAGTGGCTCTGCCGCACATGTGAAGAAGGGGAATTCGCCACCCTCTACTGCAGCATTTGCATCAAGCTTTCCGGTTCGGATGTTCGCAAGCTCTCCAAGGGCCGTTGACTTAGTGACACACGAACCTTTGCGTGACGAACCAACAGGATCACCGAACATGTCGACAAAGATGGCTTGGGTGAGGGTGTCGAGTTTGGTGAGGGCTTGGCGGCGTTTGGTGCGGAGGTTGTCGGCGGCGTCGAGGATTGCTGCGATCCGCTTCTGCTCCTCCAACGACGGCAACGGGATGGGCCAACCGAGGAATACACCTCTCGTTAGGTGCTTCATCGTTGCACCGTGGGTTTGATCCGAGAGTTCTTCGATGGACCACTCGAGAACCCGTCGCAAGTAACGCTTGTCAACAAGGTCCGTTCTGGGAACCACCCGAAAGATGTGCTGGTTCAGGACCGCTTCGTCTGGGCCAGCCCACTCGTAAACCCCGAGCGACGCCGACCATGAGACGAGAAGATCGCCTGGCCGAACGACGACCGAGTCCTTCACATCGAGGTTCGTTCGGTTGTAGGGCTTGTGGGGGTCGTTCAGGTTTTGGATCCGAATGATCCGACGCCCCTCGGACTTCCAGTCACTTTGTTTGAAGGCTGCACCATTGATGTAGTCCGCAACGTCACCCAGCGTTGTTGTCATCTCAGCATGGCCTTGAGGTCAGCGAGGCCTTGGGTGATCTCGGTTTCAAGGGTTTCGAGTTCGGCGATGATCTCGGACGGTTCGGGGTAGTCGATTTCTTCGTAGACGATTTCTTTGTACCGGTTGATTGACAGGTCGTAGTCGTTGTCTGCGATCTCCGACGCTGGGACGCAGAAGCTTTGGTCGGTTCGTTCCCGGTCGTGTTCGGTGCCGTCGCGGTCTGCCCAGCGGGCGAGTGCGTCGGGGAGGTTGTCGGTGTCGATTGGGTTGCGTTTGTCGTCGAGGCTGTAGCCGTCGTTCTGGAGGTCGTAGAACCAGACGTTGTCGGTGCCGCCGATCCCGGTTTTGGTGAAGAACAAGATGGCGGTGGACACGCCGGCGTAGGGCTTGAACACGCCAGACGGGAGCGAAACGATCCCGTCGAGTTTGTGGTCCTCGACCAGCATCTTGCGCAGCGCCTTGTGCGCCTTCGACGACCCGAACAAGACACCGTCGGGAACAATGACCGCAGCCCGACCACCGGTCTTCATCAGTCGAAGAAACAGGGCCAGGAACAGCAGCTCGGTCTTCTTGGTGCGGACCGTAGCGAGGAGGTCTTTGGCAGTGCCTTCGTAATCGAGCGACCCGGCAAACGGCGGGTTCGCAAGGATCACGCTGAACGCTTCGGCGTCGTGTTCGGAGTCTTCGGCGAGCGAGTCGCGGTATTCGATTTTGGGGTTGTCGACACCGTGGAGCTGCATGTTCATCGACCCGATCCGCAGCATCGTGTTGTCGAAGTCGAACCCGCTGAACAGGCCGTTGTGGAAGTGCTCACGCAGGCTCGGGTCGGTGAGCGCTTCGGGATGGTTTTCGCGGATGTAGTCGTTGGCGACGACGAGAAACCCGCAGGTGCCTGAGGCCGGGTCACAAATCGTGTCGGTGGGGGTCGGGGCGATCGCATCAACCATGAACTTGATGATGTGACGCGGTGTACGGAACTGGCCGTTCTGCCCGGCAGACGCGATCTTGCCGAGCATGTACTCGTAGACGTCGCCCTTGGTGTCGCGATCCTCCATCGGGATGTCATCAAGCGCATCCACAACTTTTTGCAACAACGCAGGCGTCGGGATCGTCAGACGGGCGTCTTCCATGTGAGCGGCATGGCTGCTGTCACCAGCTCGTTCTTGCAGGAACGCGAAGACGTGCTTGTCGACGGTTTCGAACATTTCGCGCGCTTCAAAATCTTTAAACCGTGACCATCGCAGGTCCGCGTACGGGCGTCCCGTTGGGGTGTCGCCGTCAGGGAAGATCGGGTTTTGGATCGGTGTGCCGAGCCGGTTCGCTTTGTTCTCGTCACGGGTATGGGTTTCGTCGAGACCCTTGATGAACAGCAGATACGTGAGCTGCTCCATCACTTCAAGCGGGTTGGAAATGCCTCCCGACCAGAAGTCGTCCCAGACACTGTCGATCTTCGATTTCAGTTCACCCGTGATCGTCATTACTCATCCCCGTTCGGCCCTGTATGCGCTTCCTGTGACAGAAACGCAAGGTTCGGTCGTGAGCCTGGACCGCCAGGGTCACACCGTCGTCTGATCGTAGCGACGCCAACAGTTTCTGGCCTGCGATCCGGTGGAGTGAGGGGCGAGCATCCTGAGGGGCCTTACTGATTGGCGGGTCAAGACACCACAATTACGACTGAGCCAGCAACAAACATGGAGCCAGCCTCTCCCGTTTCAGCGACTCATCGGTGCGGGCTCGTCCACTGCTTGGAAGGCCCTATGCGCCAGTCACGTGACGATCGGTCGCTTTCTCCGACCAGTGTCTTGTCACGCGTGATGACGATTCTGGCTGGACGACTGCGTTGGCAATGCCAGCAGCGCGCGCTGCCGCCTCACCATGAGCTGCAGAAGGTGCAGCGTCCATCGCCGCGGCAAGTTTCGTGATGAAAAGGTCGTCACGCTGCATCTGCAGTAATTGTTCAAGCTCGGAAGCAGCGGCTCGGGCTGCCTCCATGGGCGCTCCCCTGCGACGAGGGTCATCGCCGAGAACGTCGAAGAGGGTGCCTTCATGCCCGGTGAGCGTCTCAACAATCGAATCCGGCAGCGGCACAACCTGCGGGGTCGTTAGTTTTTGCCGGTGAGCCAGTCGTGTGCGGCGCTGATTTCGTCGGTGCCGGCCACGGTGTAAATGCCGGTGACATCGGCGACGGTGTGGCGCAGCCATCCTTGTGCGACTGCGTGACCGTGGGCTCGTTCGATGAACGTCCCCATTGTTTTGCGCAGGTCATGGGGGCGTCCGTGCATCTCATCGAGCCAGCTCAAATCGGCACGTAACCGGGTCCAGAGCGTTTCGAATCGTTTGCGGCTCATTGGCCACGGGACCCGCAGCGCATTGCCGTCGTCATCAAGGACGGTGACGTTGACGACGGTGCCATCGGGCTGCGTTTCAGGACGTTTGAGGGTTTGAGTTCGTCGGAAGTAGAACACGGGCCGGTTTGTGCGGACCCGAACCCGGCCATCGATGACGTCTGCGACGGTCACGTCGTCAGGGTTTGGTGTCTGATCGTTGGTGGTGGCGACGTGGCCTCGACGAACCGCGTGGCTCAACAACGCGGCGAGCAGAGCCGGCGAGACGGGTTGTTCGTCGACTTTGTCGTTTTTCTCGCCGAGCCGGACGCGACTCGAAGTGAACAGCAGGTCGCCGACGGTGAGACCGGTCAGCCCGCCGCGCCGTGACCCTGTCTCGAGGCAGAACCACACGATCAACATGTCGAGTTCGGTGTCGTTGCCGCCTCGGGTGAACACGGCGTTCCAGACCTGTTCGAGCTGGTCGGTGCTGTAGGCGCGTGCTGCAGGCGCCGGTCGGGCTTTGACGGTGAGGTCGAGGGCCCGGTTGCGGGTTACGCCGGCAACGTCGTCGCTGAGCGCACGGCGGTACACGGCGCTCGTCGCGGCCCGAAAATGTTCGGCGCCGGAACGGCCGTCGTGGGCGTGGGTGGGTCGTCCTTGTTCGCCGCGGCGTTTGTTGCGCACGGCGACCCGTTTTTGGGCTCGGAGCTGAGCCCAACCGGCTAGGCGTTGCAGATCAGTAGACCGCACCGCGGCAAGAGGCTGGTCACCGACAGCGCTGCAGTGGTCAAGACATGACGTGGTTGCGGCCGCGCCGGCGCTGAGCATGGCGGGTGAGCAGTCGCAGCACCCGGCTTGAACACAGTGACATGGTGACCAGCTCGAATCGCCGTTGAACGATTCGAGACATCGCGCACACATGCAACTGCAGAGCTGGTCATAGCCATCAGTCAGTAGGCGCAGGTAGGAACGCCAAACCTCCAGGCTGGCCGTAGACGTCGCTGGGATCACCTGGTGCAATACGAACTCAGCGACCGTCACCGCAGTCGACTCGTTGCCGTTCTGGGCGTTGGCAAGATCGTCGAGACTGACACCGAGCAGCTGCATCTGGTCGAGCAGCGTTTCGACTGCATTAGGGGCCGCTGCGGGGGTCGAGGGTTGGTCGTGTGTCGTCATGCGGAC
>Ga0055584_100006270_pt1 | contig 11662 bp, 8 predicted proteins | sample OSDHelmetaG_FD_58716 | JGI IMG/M metagenome (GOLD analysis project Ga0055584, IMG submission 58716) | Pelagic marine sediment microbial communities from the LTER site Helgoland, North Sea, for post-phytoplankton bloom and carbon turnover... | ecosystem: Environmental > Aquatic > Marine >... | reverse complement strand
TTTTTATATTGGGTCATTTAAATTACCCTTACTCTTTTTTACTGATGAAATAAAATTGAGATATTGATTTACAATCGTATCCGATGAAAATCTAGATGCTCCTTCATAGATGATATCTGAATGAATAGGAGTCTCGATAGCTGCTCTCATTGAAGATGCAATTGAGCTTAGATTGTCAACCTCTGCTAAAAAACCATATCGACCATTTCCAAGTACCTCAGCCGGACCTGAAAAAGAATTAGTGCTTACTACCTGTAATCCAGCTGCTAAACCCTCAGCTAAGACCATGCCAAATGCCTCTGAGTCAGATGTTAAAACTAAAATATCGCAACTATTCATCAATAAATTTATATCTTCAACAAAACCTAAAAAAATTACCTGGGAGTCTATTCCTAACTCTTTAGCTAAGGTTTCCAAATCAAATTTTAGTGAACCATTACCTGCTATTAACAGTTTATCATTTGCACTTGATACTATTGAAAAAGATTTTAAAAGTAGATCAAATCTTTTTCTTGGTTCTAATACTCCAGCACCCAAAAAAATGAAGCCAGAGTCTTTGTTTTTTAAATTTTCTTTAAATCTTTTTTTAAATGACTTAACTGGATTAAAAATTGCAATACATCTCGATGGATGCCAAGAATTTTTTTCTAGAAATTTTAACCTTAATTTCTCAGATACAAACATTAGTCCATTTAATTGCCTATAAATTAAGCGAAATCCTGGTAAAAATAATCTTAAATACCACTTGGGATAATCTCCAATAAATACAGATTTTGAAAAATTTTCTGAGCCAATCAAAAAAGTAGAGGATCGACTTATTAACTTGGCTAAGCCAGCAACCAAATTAGCATAACCTCCTATGCATATAAAAGTATCATATTCCGAATGTAAGAAAATTTTTCTTAAATTGAAAGTACCTAAAAACAAACTTTTTGCATTTAAATCTAATATATTTGAGAAGTGACTTGGCCGGGTCTCAAGATCTCCTTTACGACATCGAATAACAATTATAGTAACATTGTGTCCTAATAATTCAAATTGTTTGGCTAAATTAGCAGTTTTTTGTGCTCCACCATGAAAGTTATAGTCAGAAATTATAAATGCAATCTTCATAAATTATATATAACTAAATTATAAACAATTTTTTAATAAATTCATATGCTGAATTCTGATCATGGTATGTTTACTAAATATTTTAACTTTTATAAATAATTTTAAAAATTAATTTTTTTTAAAGAGTATCCAACTAATTAATAAAAATTAAAAAATTTGTGAAATTATAAGAATACTATACAGTACAATTTAATATGTGTGGAATTGCAGGATTTTATGGTTCATTTAAGTTTTCATTGCTAGAAAACATGAATTTTACACAAGCACATAGGGGTCCAGATGATGAGGGTATTTGGTATGATAAAACTTGTAAGATGGGACTAGCTCATCGAAGATTATCAATTCGTGATCTTACGTCTGCTGGACATCAACCTCTTTTTAATAAAAGTAAAGATGTTGTCATAATTTATAATGGTGAAATTTATAACACTAAGGAATTGTATAAAGAGTTAGTAACAGATGGCTACCATTTTACAGGTAGTTCAGATACCGAAGTGATTCTTAATCTTTACATAAAATATGGATTTGAAATTTTAAATAAATTAAATGGTATTTTTGCTTTTGCAATTTGGGACAATAGAATTAAAAAATTATTTTTAGCGCGAGATAGGATGGGAGTAAAACCACTATATTACAGTGAAACATCAAAAGGTTTTATATTTGCTAGTGAAATTAAAGCAATATTAAAAGAATCAACTATTTCGCGTGAAGTTAATCCAGTATCCCTAGCTTCTCATATATCTTACTTATGGTCACCCGCACCTTTTACTATGTTAAAATCTATTCAAAAACTTAAACCAGGATTTGCAATGGTAGTACAAAATGGAAAAGTTAGTAAGAAATGGAATTTTTACACCCCTACCTTACTTCATAAAATTCCTGACATTGAAATAAATGAGGCAAAAGTTTTAGTTAGAAATACTATTAAAACTGCTGTTGAGCGCCAAATGGTTTCCGATGTTCCTGTTGGTACCTTTTTATCTGGTGGTCTAGACTCAAGTGCAATTACTGCGTTTGCCAAAGATATGACTGGGAAGGAAAAATTAAAATGCTTTACAATATCTTTAGATAATAAAACAACTAAGGGAGAAGGCATAGCAGTTGATTTACCATATGCAAAAAGAGTAGCTAAACATTTAAATGTAGATTTATTCACTATAAATGCAGGTCCAGAAATGGCTGATGAATTAGCAAAAATGATTTATCATTTAGACGAACCACAAGCAGATCCAGCCTCCCTTAATACACTATATATATCTCGCTTAGCACGTGAGCATGGAATTAAAGTTCTTCTATCAGGAGCCGGAGGAGATGATATTTTTAGTGGTTATAGACGACACAGAGCGCTCATAATGGAAAAATATTGGTCGTATTTACCACTAGGCATTCGTCAAATTATGTCATCAACAGCTAAGAGATTGCCTAGCAATCCTTCTAGTTTAAGACGTATTGCTAAAGCTTTTAGATATGCTGATTTTGATGGTGATAGTCGAATTGCAAGTTACTTTAATTGGCTTGATCCTAATGTTGTTAAAAGTTTATTATCAAATGAGCTGCGCGCTGAATTGCCGTCGATAAACCCTTTAGAACATTCATTGTCAGAAATCGCTGATGAAATACCACCATTAAATAAAATGCTTTATTTGGAGCAAAAACATTATCTAGCTGATCATAATCTTAATTATACCGATAAAATGAGTATGGCAATGGGTATTGAGGTTAGAGTACCGCTATTAGATCCTGACTTAGTTGAGCTTTCTGCAAGACTTCCAATTAAATTCAAACAGAATAATAGAGAGGGTAAATGGATATTCAAAAAAGCTATGGAAGGAATTTTACCTAATGATGTTATTTATCGTCCTAAAACTGGCTTTGGTGTACCAATGAGAAACTGGATCCAAGGGCCACTTAAAAAGTTAGTTCGTGAAATTCTGTCTGAGACATCAATTAATAATCGAAAATGGTTTGATCATAAAGCCGTCTCACAATTAATAGCTCAGGATCAAGCAGGAAAAATTGATGGCTCTTATAGTATTTTTCAATTACTTTGTATTGAGCTTTGGGCAAGGATTTTTTTGGATGAAGATATTATTTAATAATTACTAGTGAATTTACACCATAAAATTAACTTTTGACTATCTTTTACTACTTAATAAATTGATACGGTGAATTCTTTTAGCAATATATTCTTTAAACTTTTTTTCCTCTGGTTCAAGCTCACTTATTAAATAGTTAATTTGCTCCATATTTTGACTATGTTCATGGCAATCCTCTTTGTCATATATTTTTAACATATCTTGCCATGAAGAATCTATTTGAAAATTAACATCTGAATTTATATTAAAATATTGATCTTTTGCATAACGGCAAAGCTCATCTATTTGAGCATTTGTCACAACAAGATTAGTTATTGATTTGCTAGAAATGAGATCCTCATACTCTTTTTGATTATTCCACCAATATCCAAATTTATATTCTTTACCCCAAGGAGCGTTTGTCGAAGCTATAACTGGAATTTTACTAAAAACTAATTCCTCTGCAACACTTCCGTGATGAGTAACACCTACAAGTAACTCTGAGCTTTTAAAATGATTCACGTCAAAATGAAAATCAGCCCACTGAACTTTTTCTAACTGTAAAGATTTAGATTTAAGATATTTATTTGCTATAGCGTCTCCAGGATGGTGGATAGGATTAATTCCAGGGTGAGGTTTAATTATAATTCTTGAGACATGTTTATTTGAATTTAAAATATGAACAGTGCGCAAAGCCCAATGCATCAAGTCATTATAGCCATCATAACCATAATAATATTGAGCATCAGTAAAACTATGTAAATATAAAATAACAGTCAGTCCTTTTATATTTATAATCTTTTTATCTGTAACTTTCTTATTTTTTAGAAAATGCATATAATCTAATGATAACCAAGGAAACTCTATTCTAGTTTTATAATGATCGAATATTTTTTGTTTATCTGGAATCGTATCATCATTTTTAGGTCTATAAATTTTTAACCTTGAGTAATATTTATCTTTAAGATTTTGTTTAATAAATGGAGCCTGCATACAACTAGTATCGATAAAACATGCACCCTGATCAGAGAGAAATCTTGAAAAGAATCCATAAATATATTCTTGAGCAGGACCACATACAAAAGTGTTAGTTTCTCTAGGCAAAACTATTTTTTTATATGAATTTAAAGAACTATGAAGTTTATATAATGCGGCTAAAATACCTAATCGACAGTGAAGTATACTTCCATAAGACCTATAATCAGATCTTAATGCTTCTGATAAAATATGTAAACCTGCATATATATTACTTACTTGATATTTAAGATATAATTTTTGCTTGAGAGCAGATTTTTTAAAATATTTAAAATAATCTGCTATCACCTTATGAATAATAGAAATAAAATCAAAATCTAATTTTTTTTTTGATATTTTTATTCTTATAAATTTTATTCTTAAATCGCCAATAACTAAATTTGCATAATCTAATCTCCCCAGAGCAAAATTTGATAACTCAGATGCTTTAACTTTTTTTGCACTAGAAAATGTAAAAAAATTTTTAAATTTTTTTACATTTAGATAGTTTGAAAAATTTTTTAGTTGTAAAAATAACCTAAAAAAATTCAAATGATTATTATTTGAAACACAATTTACTGTTACTTCTTCATATCCATCTGATTTGTGAAGCCATAAAGCAATATCAATAGTATATAAGAGCCATCCTCCATTGAGAGTTGCTGAAGTATATAATGAAGTTTTCTTTTTAACCATATAAAGTCATTTATTAATAGCTAATTTACTTGTTAAGACAATTTAATTTAACTAGTTTATGCAGGTTTTAAATTATTTATAAATTATATAAATATAAAGATTATTGTTAATTAAAATTTTTTATGTCTAATACATTAACTTCTATCGGTAATGCTACTTTAATATTTAAAGAAAACAATAAACCAATATTATCAACAGATCCATGGTTAGGTGATGAAGATCCTGCATATTTTGGAAGTTGGATTTCAAGTCATGAAATACCAAAAAGTGTTAAGCATGAAATATCTCAATCTAAATTTATATGGTATTCCCATGGCCATCCAGATCACATGAATCCAAAAAGTTTACAAAGATTTCAATCAAATAAAATTTTGTTACCAGACCACTATGGGTCAAGAATATTTAAAGATTTAAAAAGTTATGGTTTTGATGTTGATATTCTTCCAGATAGAAAATGGATTGAATTAACAAAATCTTTAAAAATTCAATCTATAACTACTCATACACAAGATGGAATTCTTCTAGTGGAATTTTGCGGTAAACTATTTATTAATCTCAATGATGCTGGTGCTAGTACTTGCTCAAAATATATTAAAAGAATATCAAAAAATTACTCTGATATTTTTATGTTTTCTCTATCTGGTTTCGGTGATGCAGATATGATAAATTTTTTTGATGAAGATAATTGCAGGATAGAGCCATATGCAAAAAATAAAAGAAAAGTTGGAGAGCAATTATCAAATTTCGCAAAATTAATTGGCGCTAATAAAATAATTCCCTCATCTAGTTTTCATCAATATCAAAGAGAAGACTCGATTTGGGCACAAGAATATACAACACCGCTAGAAACCTATAACGACGGTGTAGATAAAAATTTAAAATATTATCCACCTTTTTGCGAAATAGACTGTAATACACTTGAGTATAAGGGATTAAATCCAAAAAAAATCAATATAATTGCAAAAAAATCAGAAGAGTTTGGAGATAACTATTCAGATGAATTAGAAAAAAATGATTTTTATTTAATTGAAGAATATTTTTCAAGAAAAGACTTTATTAAAAATTATTTTGGATTTATGAATTTTAAAGTTGGAAATAGAGATAACTTTATTAAGATGAATGGTAGTTCAAAAAAAGGAATTACTTTTCAGGTTCCAAGAAATTCATTAATGACTGCTATTAATTATAGAATTTTTGATGATCTTTTAATTGGGAACTTTATGAAAACAACTCTTCATAATTGCTCATCCTTATATGAGGGTACTTCCTTCCAAAATTTTACTTATAACGTAACTAAATATGCAGATAACGGAAACGCTGAGAATAATGAAGAGGTTAAGAAATATTTGAAAGAGTATAAAAAAAGAATGGGATTTGATTTTTTTTTAAATGCATTTGAAGGAAATTCTAAAAAATTTTTGACTAGAATTTTAATTAATAATCCAAAAATATTAGAATTTACCAAAAAAGTTTATTCTAGAATAAAATAAAATTATCACTGCTTTATTAAAAGACTAGTGAAGGAAGTATCTTGATAACCAGTATATTTGGCTATTTGAGGAAAGCGAATATATCTATAAAATTTACAAATATCATCAACTTTCAAACCGGTAATATCAGCCTCTGCTGGAATACCATTTCTTATCCAACTAAATTTTTTTGGAATTTTGTTATAATTAAAAACCATTGAAGCGGTTGGAATTGAAGGCCATCCATCACTATGAACCTGGGTTAGACTAACGTCATCATCTACAACAATAACTTCAATTTTATTATTCAAGCAGAATTTAAGCCTATCATATATGGATACATGATCATCAAAAAATGCAAAATCAATATTTCTAAAATCGATATCATTCACAAGTGATAGTTCATTTTCATAGTAAAAAGCTTTTTTAGAAAAATATTCTCTAAAACCAAGATTGATATCAAAACAAAAAATTCTTGACTCTTCTGAGGTAGCATCATCAATTAATGAGGTAGAATAACCTTTCCATACACCACTTTCTAATATTTTTTTTGGTTGAAAATGACAAATTAGAATATATAAAAATAAACCATTATTATAACCCATTCCACCATTAAGATCTTTGATTATAGTTTTTCTGAAAATTTCATCATATCGATCAATGTTTTTTAACAATTTGATCTTGTCAAAATTTATTCCAAAACCCGACCCAAACTCTAGAAAATAATTTGCTATTTGCTCATTTCTTATAGATAAAATATCAAAATTTTTAGAGTAAGATCTTTGCTCTTTTCTGTGCATTGAAGATTTTTTCACAACACTCAGATCAAAATTTTTAAGGAACAATGTATTAATAATTTTTTTTAAAATTTTTTTTATCTTACTTGAAAAACTATTAGAATAAGGAGATTTTTCTAAGTATTTCCAATAATTTGTATGCGTAATTGAGTTAAATTTATCAGGTTTCATAGAAAACAAATTTAAAATAGTTTATATTTTATAATATTATAAATCAAAAAAAGTTTTTTCATTTTTAAAAATTTATTTAAAAACTTATAGTTTTTTTACATTAAATTTTTTTGTAATACAAAAAAACAATGAACGAAAAATTTTTAAATTACCCATGATAAAATTTCCAAATTTTGTTTTACCATCTCTGTTTTTAACTTTAAAATATACCTGTTTGAAAGATTTACCTATAAAAATGTTTTTAAGCATTAGTTCTGTTCCAATTGACTTGTAACTATCAAAATATCCACACAACTTATAAGCTTCTAACCTATAACCTTTTAATCCACATAAAGGGTCGGTTATGCCATATTGATATTTTGTATAGAGACCAAATAACAATTCTGCAAATCTAGCTTTTTTATTTCTTACCCCTAATACAATTGAAATCCCAGAATCTAATAATTTTATAATCTTTTTTAACAACAATATCTTATGTTGACCATCTGCATCTAGAGTTACTACGAAATCGACATTAAGTTTAGCCGCTTTTTTGAAACCCGTATTTAAAGCAGCATCATATCCTAGATTTTTTTTATGTGTTTCAACAATAGCACCTAGTTTTTTTGCTATCTTTCCTGTTTTATCTTGAGAACCATCATCAACCACAATTGGTCGTCCGTATCTTCTGGCTTTCTCAACTACTTTAGAAATATTTTTTTCTTCTTGAAATGCTGGAATTATAATAGCTACTCTAGATCTATCCATCTTAGATGATCTCCTGCACTTTTATCTTTACAAAGCTTTTTACCTAATACATTTTTTACTTCATAGGGTGGAAGGCCATCAAATGGACAAGGTCTTAGAACCTCGAGATGTTTTAATTGAATTTCACTTCCTAAGGCTAGATCTTTAGTTAAGCGGATTGATCTACGCTGTAAAACAACTGTTTCTTTTTCATTATTTTCAATATTTTTTTGACCATGGCCAATTGCATTTTCTAATTCTCGTGACCTTTCAACCATTTCTTTCCAATTATTAGGATCCATAGAAAATTTATGGTCTGGCCCTACTCTGGAAGTATCATCTGTAAAATGTTTCTCTACCATTTTTGCACCCAGTGCTACTGCGCCTAAAACTGTTGCATGTCCTGGAGTATGGTCACTAAGTCCAAGAATAATATCAGGATACATTTTGTGATAAGTTTTAAGAACATTTAATTGAATAAACCTAAAATTATCTAAACTTGCTGTATAATTCGTATTACATTGCATAAGACAAAGTTTAGAGTTTAAAGCTAATCCAGCACGAACGGCTCTGTCAACATCCTCTAAAGTTGAGGCTCCACTTGCAATGATATAAGGCTTATCTTTTGAAGCTATATATTCAACCATTTCGATCCAGGTAATATCACCAGAACCTATTTTGTAAGCTGGCACATAGGGATCAATAGCATCAACTAAATCTTTACTATAAGGACTTGTAAAGAAAGTAATACCTGCATTTTTACAAGTTTTAATTATCTCTTCTGTCCATTCAAGACTTACACTGGCATCTTTATACACTTCAAATACTGATTTTTTCCATTTTGCTTGATGAGATTGCTGGCTACCTAGAGAGCGAAACCCATAATCACTTACAATTGTCTTAGCTGTAAAATGTTGAAATTTGGCAGCATCTGCTCCTGCATCAGCTGCAAGATAAATTAAATCTTTTGCACGGTTCAAATCTCCATCATGGTTAGCAGCAATATCTGCTATATAATATACTGGATTGTTTTCACCAATATCTTTTCCCTCAATATTTATTAATTTTTTTTTCATTCTATATATTCTTTTGCAGTTAGCTCAATTTCCTCGATTAATTTTGGTAGTTTAAAATTATAATCTTTTTCAAACTTAGTTAAATTCATAATCATATTCTTTGGTCTTTGAGCATATAAAAACTTTGCATTTGATACACTAATCTTTTTCATATTTAAAGTTGATAAATTAAGTGCTTTTGCAAAATGGAATGCAAATTCAGCTTTATTCATGGCATGATTAGAGCCTAAATTAAATACTCCATTAATTTTTTTTTCAACTACTAGTTCAATCATTTTACACAGATTGTATATTGATAACGGATTAAACCACACATCTTCAAATACTTTGATATCATTTCCCTCAGTCAGTTCTCGATAAAGCCAATCTGTTAAACTATTTCTACTTAAAACTTTACTTTTTCCAAAAAAATTTGTTCTTAATATAACGCTATTTGTTTGAGCTGATATCAATTCTCCACAATATTTTGAGAACGCATAATAGTTTGAAAGATTTATATTTTTTTCACCACAAAGACCTTCGCTATCATAAACCTGATCAGTTGAAACTTGGACTAAGAATGAATTAAATGAATATTTTTGAATAGCATTAACTAAATTTTTAACTGTTTTAACATTAAGATTATAAGCTTCACTTGGAAATTTTTCACAATAATCAACATTCGTGAGACCTACTAAATTAATTATTATATCAGGTCTAACTTCATCTAACATTTTACAAACCTGATCAAAATCTTCTAAATCCACATTAAAATCTGTTAAAGATTTTTTGCTTTGAGAAATTATTTTGTATTCCTTTAAATACTGACCTGAAACCAATTCACTACCTAACAAACCAGAGCTCCCCAAGACTAAGACACTATTTTTAGAAGTCATTTTTACTTATTTAATTTAAACGCTTAAAGCTATCTTGACAAATTGGTCCTTCAAGTAATTTTTTTATATCTCGTCCATTTTCACAATCATTAATTAAACTAAATATTGGATCAAGAGACTCGAAATATCTATCAATAATTTTTTTTGAATGCTCAGTACATACATAAATATTGGTTCCAGCTAAAAAACCTTGTTTTAACATTTCTTGTGAAATTAAAGTTTTGTAGGCAAGAGAATTATCACCAGGAAATTGGAAATTAGTTAGTGCAGGTAGGCCACTAAAAAGTATTTTTAATTCATATTTATCAGAAAGTTTTTTTAATCGATCTCTAATAGTGTGACCTATTTTCGTAACTATATCCCAAGTTTTATCACGTTCCATAACTTCAAGTGTTTTTAAAGCTGCAGTAGGTCCAATGCGTTCAGTCCAAAATGTGCTACTGATAAAAGTTGATTGAGCCGAGTCCATTATTTCTTTTCTACCTATAATTGCAGTTATTGCATATCCATTACCTAATGCTTTGCCAAACATAGCTAAATCTGGCTCCACATTAAATTTTTTATGAAGACCACCAAATGTTTCTCTAAACCCAGATGTACATTCGTCAAAAATTAACAAAATTTTATTATCTGTTGCAAGTTGTCTAACTTTTTGTAAAAAATTATCTTGGGGTTCAATATTCCGAACCACTTCCATTTTAATGATGCCTATATTTTTATTTTTTATCAATTTTTCAAGTTCATCAATTCTATTGTACTTGAAAGGGAAAACTGTTCCCTTTAAATTACTTGGTACACCACTTGGCTTAAGACCTGATAATAGATGACTATCTAAATTTTTATGATCGTTAAGATTGGCTGATAAGTACCAGTCATGCCAACCGTGATAACCACATATAGCAATATTATCCTTACCTGATGATGCACGAGCAATTCTAACAGCTATTGAATTTGCTTCTCCACCACTTCTTGCAAAACGCACCCCCCCTGACCATGGATGCATTGCGATTAATTTTTCTGCTAAATATACTTCCTCAGGACAATTTAAAGTGCTCATATTACCTAATTTTATTGTTTTTAAAACAGACTCATCAACCTCATCATGTCCATACCCAAGAAGGTTAGTTCCAATACCCATAATTGACATGTCAATGTATTCCTTTTCATCTAAATCCCAAACTTTACAACCTTTTGCCTTACTAAAATATGTGGGCCATTGTTCTGGCAAAAACATATCAGGTCGTTTTGAAAGCAACATGTTGCCACCAGGTATTGAGCGTTTAGCTCTTTGCCAAAGTTTTTGACCTTTGCCCATTGATGCTCCTTGATCTCGTTTAGTATTTAAATTCAAAAAAATTTCTGGCTTGCTTTCATATAAATCTAACACTTTTGTCCAACAAAAATAAATATCTGGTGAAAAATGTTCAAATATTTTTGAAATAGTTTGAAAATCATCAATATCATCTACAGTCAAACGTAAATTTGAGTGATGATATTCACTTTGAAAATTGTTTATTTTAAATAATTTTGAATTTTTTAAATATGGCGTTACATGTTCCCTATCAAATAATTTTTTTGTTTCAGCATGTGCGCGCTTCAGTGAATCTAAAGTAAAAACTTCTACATCTAATCCATCTGGATAAGTAGGAA
>Ga0055584_100006269_pt1 | contig 11663 bp, 7 predicted proteins | sample OSDHelmetaG_FD_58716 | JGI IMG/M metagenome (GOLD analysis project Ga0055584, IMG submission 58716) | Pelagic marine sediment microbial communities from the LTER site Helgoland, North Sea, for post-phytoplankton bloom and carbon turnover... | ecosystem: Environmental > Aquatic > Marine >... | reverse complement strand
GCCCTGTTAAGTCGGAGGGCTTTGTGAAACGCGACACCCTGACAGAGCAGCAATCGGTTTCCGGACCTGCCACGATTCAGGATCCTTTTTCCACTTTTCACCTCAAGCAGGGATGGATCGCGACCGTCGCTAAGGGAGATTCACTGGTGGCAAAACGGGTGGAAAGTGAAACTACAAAGACTGCCAGACCAGTCGAGATCGAGCGCGAGTTGTTTCGTCATCGTTTCGATCATCTCGTCGAGGAAATGGGTACCATGCTGCAGCGCTCCGCCATCTCGACAAACGTAAAAGAGCGAGCCGACTTTTCCTGCGCGCTGCTAGACGGTGAGGGAGAATTGATCACGAGCGCTCCTCACATTCCCGTCCACCTGGGAGCGCTTGGCATTTGTGTCAGGATGGTTCGGGAGAAAATCAAACTCAAGTCAGGCGACACCGTCGTAACGAATCATCCTGCAGTCGGGGGATCTCATCTGCCCGACGTCACGCTGATCACGCCCATTTTTTCCCAAGGAAATGACAGCCCTGTAGCCTACATCGCGAACCGGGCTCACCATGCGGAGATTGGAGGAATCACACCGGGCTCGATGCCACCCCACGCGAATTCTCTCGCAGAAGAAGGTGTCGTCATCCCCCCCACCCTGCTCATCGATGGAGGTGACGATTGTTTTTCCACGATCGAAAAACTCCTGACCGAAGCGCCCTTTCCCACTCGGAATCTCCGGGACAATATCGCTGACCTGAATGCTCAGCTAGCCGCCAATCGCCGCGGGCAATCTCTCTTTGAGGGACTTCTTTCAGATCATGGTGGCGAAAAAGTGAGCGAGCACATGAGCACGCTGAAAAGCCAGAGTCTCGACGCACTGGAGTATCACCTCGATGCGATTGCGTTCCGCCACGGAGAAGCGACTGAAAAACTCGACGACGGAACTCCCATCGCTGTTTCCGTCTCACGGAACGGGGAAAGACTGGTGATCGATTTCACCGGAACAGGAAGCAGCCACCCCTCGAATCTCCATGCGACGCCTGCGATTGTGCAGAGCGCGATCCTTTACGTGCTGCGGCTCTGGACGCAGAGCCAGGTTCCTCTCAACGAGGGCATGCTGGAGTCGGTCGACATCGTTTTGCCAACCTGTTTTCTGAATCCCGAGTTTTCAGAAGATGCAACCGACTCTCCTGCCGTGGTTGGAGGAAATGTCGAAACAAGCCAACGCGTCGTCGATTGTCTGATCCGCGCTCTCGGATTCCAGGCCTGCTCCCAGGGAACGATGAACAATTTTCTCTTTGGCAACGAAAGCTTCGGTTACTACGAGACCATCTGCGGAGGATCCGGTGCCGGCACCGGCTACAACGGAACTTCCGGGATTCATACTCACATGACGAACACCGCGATTACCGACCCGGAGATTCTCGAGAGTCGCTATCCAGTTCGCTTGCGTGAATTTTCGATCCGACGCGGATCAGGCGGAAAGGGAAAATGGCACGGCGGCGATGGCGTGATTCGCGAAGTGGAGTTCCTCGAGTCGCTGCAGGTATCACTCTTGACCCAACACCGCATCGAAAAGCCGTTCGGCATGGACGATGGCGATTGCGGAGAGTGCGGAAAACAGTTTCTAAATGGAGAGGCATTACCGGGGGCTGTCCGCATTGAAGCAAAACCAGGAGACGTTCTCCGCATCGAGACTCCCGGCGGTGGTGGAACAGGTAAGCCAATCCGGTAGAGTTGAATATTGAATTGAGAACCGATCCGACCATATGGTTCGCCATGCCTGTATCTCTCATCCCTTCATTTGGACGTCGTTCGTTTCTGAAGACTGCTACTCTTGCGGCATCAGCCTCAGCAGTAGGAATCGCTTCTTCGCGAGAAGAGCCGTGGTTCGCACTTCTTGCCGATACCCACGTCGACGCGGACCGAAAGAAAGAAGCCCGAGGAGCCGTCATGGCAGAAAATGTAATGCGGGTCGTGGCAGAGATTCTGGAGGAAGCAAAAACAAATGGAGACCCGCAGTTTGCGGTAATCAATGGTGATTGCGCCTACCTGAAAGGCCTGCGCGGAGACTACGAGACACTGCGCCCGCTCCTGCAACCACTCCTTGATTCTGGAATCCCCATTCACCTCACGATGGGAAATCATGATGACCGAGGCCCTTTCTACGAGCTGTTCCCGGAGGCGGAAACACCGAAAAGCGAAGCAACTATAGAGAAGCATCTCGCTATCGTGGAATCTGAATCCGCTAATTGGTTTCTCGTCGATACTCTCCAGATCGTCGACAACGTAACCGGAGAAATTGGAGCCAAACAACGCGATTGGTTGGCCCGCGAACTCGACCGCCGGTCCGGCAAACCGGCCATTATCGTTGGGCACCACTATCCACAATACATGCCAGAGGATTCTGACGCGCGCGTTACCGGCATTACAGATACGGTTGAGTTTATGGTCCTGCTACGTTCCAAGCCGTGGGTGAAGGCCTACGTCTACGGGCACTCCCACAACTACGGCTTTAAAAAGGCAAGTGGAGACATCCACCTGATCAACCAGCCACCGGTCGCTTACTTATTCGACGAAAAGCGCCCTAATGGATGGCTCAAAGCAACTGTATCAGCCACGGGAATGAACATTACCCTTCGGGCACTCGACAAAAGCCACCCCGAAAACGACGAGATCAAAAATCTCACCTGGACGTGAAAGGGGCGGCGCCGATGCGCCGAACGCTCAACGTCAAACGTTCGCCGACTTGTCGGCGCTACACTTCCCAACCGGCTCGATACTCGGGACGGCCCCATAGCTTCTGAGCCTCGGGATTGTCGATCAGCTCTCCAGTCTCGGAATCGACATTGACGGCTCCGGTGGTGCGGTAGGCCATATTCCCGAGGTGACAGAGCATCGCACTGATTTGCCCTTCCGAAATCGGCAGGTTCAGCTCCTCCCCCTCCCGCACGGAATTCGCGAAGTTTGTGAAGTGAGGAATGTCGCTCGGTGGATCGGTATTTTTGGCGATCTCTTTTCCGTCGATATCGTAAATCGCGTAATTCGAAGAAGTGAAGTCCAACTTCCCTCCATCTCCATAAACTGTAACGAAGCTCTGTTTCTCAGGCTTTCTCCTGTGGCAGGAACTTGCTTCCCAACTAATACCGACATCGCCGTAGTCGTAGACCGCGGTGGTGGTGTCAGGAGTCTCCTGATCGTCATCGTAATGATAGCGCCCCCCCATGCAAGTGGCTCGGTTTGGATAAGCTACATCCATCGCCCAGCGCGCCACATCGAGAGCGTGAACTCCGTTGTTGGCAAGCTCACCTCCTCCGTAGAGCCAGTGAAAGTGCCAGTTGTAGTGAAGAAGGTTGCTCTTGTAGGGAGCGTCGGGAACCGGTCCTTGCCACATCGTCCAATCCAGTTCGGCCGGTGGCTCTCCGATCTTCCCCTTGCCAATGGAAGGTCGCATACTGCTATACCAGCAGCGCGCGTAGCGAAGCTCACCGATGACTCCCTCGCGAAGCTTTTGCACGGCTTCAATCATGGCAGGATACGAGCGCCGCTGCGCTCCCATTTGCACCTGTCGATTCGTTTCCTTGGCGACTTTCACCAGCGTCATCGCCTCGTGAGCATCGTAGCTTCCGGGCTTCTCGACGTAGACATGTTTACCTGCTTTACATGCGGTGATAGCGGCAGGCGTATGCCAGAAATTGGGTGTCGCGATGGATACGGCATCGATGTCCGGATCATCGAGAATCCTACGGAAATCCCCGACGGCCTCGGGAGTTCCCTGGTTCTTATCTGCCATTTGCTTGGCGGTAGATGCGAGTCGGTTTTCATCGACATCGCAAATGTAAGCGACTTCGGCATTCGGAACATCCTGATAGCCTTTGATATGCCCCCGACCGCGACTCAGCCCGATGACTCCGACACGGAATCTCTCGTTTGCCCCTTTGGCCTGACCGAGCAATAAATTGGGCGCCACGGCAATACCGGCACCAACTGCAGTGGAAGTTTTGAGAAAACGACGACGGGAAGTTTCGGGAGATTCCATGTATGAAGATTACTTCGTCTGCCAGTTGCCTAGCAAAACCGAAAACCGGCGCATCTGCGGTGAAAGGATTTGCAATCGAAGGCGTCTAGTTGTACGTGCGCTTCGAATGAAATTGTGGCAGGCCATCGCTTTTCTTTGCCTGATCTGGGCGATGATCTATCTGACTTTGCTCGGATCGCAAGAGCTTCGAGGCGAAGAAGCGCGGCGAATCCTCCCGTCCCAGGAAATGCTCGATACCGGCGACTGGGTCGTCCCCCGAATCGCAGGTGAGGTTTACTCCAACAAACCACCATTGATCAACTGGATGATCGCTATCTCGTTTTACCTGACAGGGTCACAAAGCGAGTTCTCGGCTCGCCTTCCCGCAGCACTCTCGGTGCTGTCCCTGACATTGGGTGCCCTGCTTTCGCTTCACCGCTTTCTCGGCATCGATCGCGCGATGGCTGTGGGATTGGTCCTTCTCACCGCGATCGCCATGATCGACAAAGGTCGGATGGCGGAAATCGAAACGGTCTACATCACCGTATTCGGTCTCGCCTGCTTCATTTGGGTTCGACTCTGGGGGGCACAATCATCTCCCTGGCTGATTTGGACAATTCCCTATTTTTTCCTCGGGCTGGGATGGCTTACGAAGGGGCCGGTTCATCTCATCTTCTGGATTCTATTTCTGGTTTTTGTTCTGCGGTCCGCCCGCCGTTTGCGCGATATGCTGCATCCGGCGCACATCCTCGGACTGGGCATCATGGCACTTCTGTTCCTACCGTGGATGAGTGCAAACATTGCCGCCGTAGATGCTCCTCGGGAATCGGTGGGCACCTGGTTTGAGCAGTTGAAAATGCGAGTCGACTTTTCCGAAGTCGATGCAGGTGGCTGGTTGCTGCGTCCTTTGGAAATTCTCGCGAACTTTATGCCCTGGACGATACCGCTTCTGTTTTCTCTCATCTGGCTCCGGCGTTCGAAAGAAAAACCAACTGGGCTTGAACCCACCAATGACCGCTTTGCGGCGATCATACCGGGGGCACTTCTCGCTTCCGCCGCCGGCTGTCTCGTCATTTGCCTGATCCCGGGCGGAACACCGCGATACGTGATGCCCGTCTATCCGCTGGCCGCTGTCGCCCTGGTCGGAATCTATACCCGCCTCCCCAAAAAACCTCGTGATCTCTACGAAAAGTTCACGCGCTATTCCTTGCTCGTAATTTGCCCCCTTCTCCTTTTGGCATCCCTCGGGATTGCGGTCACCGCTATGCAGAGAGATCTGAGCATAGCCTGGCAGCCTTTCGTCTTTGGCGCCGCTTTTCTAATCGCGATACTTCTGTTCCTCGTGAAATATCGCATTTTGCCCGATTTGTTTTTGTTCTCCTCTTTCACCATCGCCGCTGGTGCTATGATGTTGATCGTGGCGACAACACCCCTCCAGGAAAGCCATCGTTCGATGCGAGACAGCGCGGCCGCCTTGCAGAACCGAGCAAAGTCCTCCGACAGAACTCTCGTTGTCTACGCCAATTCCGCTTTTCGAAGCGGGTATACCAAGGAGCTGCGGCTCCTTTACTATCTCCGTCCCGAGTTGATTTCGTTTGGGGAATCCGGAACCATTCCGGAAGGTGAACTGCTGGTATTCGGCAGACCTGGCTTCGAAAAGGCCCTCGCGAAATGTGGATTCAAGTTCCGTGTCCAATCCCGGGACCGAATCACAATCGACGGGAGAGCACTTGCGCTTCTCGAGTTGAAGGCCACGAAATAGCCTCCAGTCACTCTTTTTCAAAATAGAGCAATTCCCCCCTACAGGCGGATTCGACTTCTTCTTTCATTTTTGGAGTGAATTCAAACTTCACTACTTGAAATGAAAAAGCATATCTCAACCGTATTCAGCGTCGCTATTCTGGTCGCGCTCACCAACCTGTCTCTCGCTGTCGGGGAGAGCAACTTCGGCTTTGGCGATAACGTTGGCGAAGTGCAATTCAATAATGATCCCATCGTCGCAGTCGTCAATCAGTTCAGCCGTTCCGGGTCGCCATCGAGTGCTGCCTCTAGCAATCAATTCACCAGTGAGTTCGAAGTCCAGTTCATTCCCAATGAACAGGAAGCGACTTCCATCATGATCACCCAAAAGGGATTCGTCGAGAACACGGAGCTACAAACGAGGGATTTCCCCTGATCCCATCGGGGAATGCAGGAGCGAACACTCCAACAGGGAGGTTCACTTTCATTTTTCGTGGTGAATCTCCTGAAACACCCCACCGCCGACAAGCATTTCGCCTTCGTAGAATCCACAGATTTGGCCCGGCGTCAGAGCGCGGATGGATTTCTCGAAAGTAAGTTCGACACTGCCGTCATCGAGAAACTGCGGTTCGACCGAAACGGCCTCGGACCGATAGCGAGGTTGCGCGGAAAGGTCAGAAATTTCAGCTAGCGAACGATTCGTGACCGAGATGCTCCCAACCCTACAGCGAGTCGCGTAAAGCTTCGGCGCGTCCGGTCCATCAAAGGCGACCACAAGCGCATTCTGATCGGGTCGCTTTTCGACGACTACATACGCTTTTCCAAAGGTATTCGAGGGAACGCCCAGCCCTTTGCGCTGTCCCAGAGTGCAGAGGTGCAAGCCGCGATGCTCGCCGACTTCTTTCCCGTCGGGAGTGATAATTGGCCCGGGCGAGTCATCGATGTAATGTCCGAGGAAATCTGACATTTTGATATCACCAATGAAACAGATGCCCTGGCTGTCTTTTTTCTGCGCTACAGGAACTCCCAGTCGCTCTGCCTCAGCCCGCACTTCGGGCTTGGGCAAATGCCCGATCGGAAACATTGCTTCGCGAATCTGCCACTGCTCCAGCAGGGCGAGAAAGTAGGTTTGGTCCTTGCCTTTTGCTCCGCGAAAAATGTCGACGGATTTGTCTTCATGTCGCTCGATCTGGGCGTAGTGACCTGTGGCGATATATTCGAAATCCTGTGCCAACGCAAACTCCCGGAAGATACCGAACTTCATTTCCCGATTGCACATCACATCGGGATTGGGAGTGATGCCATCGCGATATCCCTTGAGAAGATACTCGACGACGCGATTCCGGTATTCGTCCATGAGACTGAGGATCCGAAACTCGATTCCGTAGTAGTCGCAAACCGCGCGAGCATCGATAATATCCTGCTCCCACGGACAATCGCCGGGTAGCCCTTCCTCGTTGGTCCAGTTCTTCATGTAGGCACCCACGACCTCGTGCCCCTTTTCGAGGAGAAGCCCGGCTGCCACGGACGAGTCAACCCCACCTGACATTGCTGCGAGAATGCGCGCCATAATAGTGTTTCCGTCAGGCTACCTCTGAAGATTCGCGTCCCGTTGCGAGGTGCATCACCGCCTCTTCGCCGAGTTCTTCGCGGCTCAGTTCGCCAGTGATTCGGCCCTCGTGCATAACAAGGGCTCGATCCGACATCCCGAGAATTTCCTCCATTTCGCTGGATACGAAAAAGATCGCGACTCCTGACTCGGCGAGTTCCTCCATCAAGGAATAGATCTCCTGCTTCGCCCCGATGTCGATACCGCGGGTAGGTTCATCGAGCAAAAGGACCTTGGGGCGCATCGCGAGCCATTTTCCAAGAACCACTTTCTGCTGATTACCTCCGGAAAGAAACCGAACAATCTGGCGATCCGACGGAGTTTTGATTCTCATTTTTTCGGTCATCTCCGCCGAGATCTCTTTCTCGACGCGAAAATTGAGAAACCCGTTTTTCTGATCCCGCTTCAGCGCTGCCAGGCTGAGATTGTCGCCCACTGCCATATCGATAATCAGTCCCTGCTGCTTGCGATCCTCCGGCACCAGCGCAACCCCCGCCCCAATCGCCTCGCGCGGGTTTTGAAAAGCCGCGCTTTTTCCGCCGACCTCGACATGCCCGCCGAGAGCGGGGGCGACGCCAAACAAGGTCTCCAGCAACTCCGTTCTGCCCGCTCCAACCAACCCTGCGAGACCAACGATTTCCCCGGCCCGCAATGTGAAATTCACTTCGTGCTCGGGATGAACCGGAGTGCGGACAGAATCCACTGTCATGACGACATCACCAGGACCCTGCGGATTGTGAGCGTAAAACTGGGAAAGCTCCCGGCCAACCATCAGGCTCACCATCCTGTCATGGTCGATCTCGTCTTTTCCCAGAGATCCTGCGTTTTCTCCATCGCGAAGAACAACGACCCGATCCGCCAGCTCAACCACTTCGGCAAGGCGGTGAGAAATATAAACAATACCGACCCCACGATCTCGCAGATCTTTGACCACCTCGAAGAGACGTTCCGTCTCCCGCGAAGAAAGACTCGAAGTCGGCTCGTCCATGATCAGAATTTTGGCATCCACCGAAAGCGCCTTCGCAATTTCTACGAGCTGCTGTTTTCCGATTGTGAGATCGCCGACCAACGTATCAGACGACACATCGAGCCCGACCTTGTCGAGAAACTCGCGAGATCGCTCCGAGATCGCTCTTTCGTCAATGAGCCCACCCGTTTTCGGCTCTCGCCCGAGAAAAATATTCGCTCCAACAGTCAGGTTCGTTGCGAGATTCAGCTCCTGGTGAATCAAGGCAATACCATGGTCGAGACTTTCCTGAACCGAGCTGATCTCCACCACTTTCTCCTCCACTTTCACTTCACCTGAATCCGCTGGCTGAACACCGGCGAGGATTTTCATGAGCGTGCTCTTGCCAGCCCCATTTTCTCCCAACAGAGCCACAACCTCGCCTTCACTCACCGCAAGATCGACCTCGTGCAAAGCACGAACGCCAGGGAATGATTTGCAGATACTGGATACTTCCAACCAAGCCGTCATATTGGCAACCTAGCCGCGCCAGAGCAACCGGGCCAAGGAATTTCTTTTTCAAACTGGAAATGTTCAAAAGAACATTCTAAATTACATCCCGTGCCAGCTACCAGCCAGATCGTTCTCCCTTCGCGCTATTATCTCGATCATTTCGATGAGATGATCGACTTCTTGCACGAGCGCTATGACCACGCATTCGACGAATGTCACCGAAAGTTTCTAGGCGATTTCAGTTCTCTCGAACTCGATGCCCGGTGCCTCTATGTCAGGATCGCCAATCGGAAAGGACGCATCTTTCGGTGGGACGAATTGCGATACGACGAAATCAAGGAGCGCGTGTCTGCAGCAGAAGAGCTTCGCGAAAAGGGATTCATCCGCGAGCCGGATTCGAATGACAAAAAGGACCTGCTGATTCTCCAGACCAGGCCCACTCTGGTCGATTGGATTCGAAATACTCCGTCATCGTCTCCGCCCCCCAAATTGGGTTCCGCAAAGAAACGGGAACTGGTTCACTGGTCAACAACTCACATTTCCTTTTCTGATTATTTCCCCGCCGATACGCTCGCCAATTACGTCGTGCAGGATCGCATCGACGAGATCGAATATCTCTTTTATCTCTATTTTGGGAAACTCCGCGATGGGCTCACTGCCTTCGCCCTCCGGGATCTAGGCGTTGTAAAACCGGCCACCTTCCGCAAAGAGTTCGAGGCCCGCTTCGACTCTCGGGAGGCGGCGCTGGTGTCCTATCACTATGAGAAAATTGTGCGAACCCTGCGGAGCCTCGATGAAGGCACCGCAGAGCAACTTTTGACTGGGGTCAGGACATGGCCTCAGCCAGTGGATCACAAAACGGAATCACTTCGCGCCTATGCCATCGGGAAATTGGGGCGCTATCTCGAACGCCACGGACAGCTTGAGGAAGCCTTGCAGGTCTACCGCCTGACCGACCAGTTTCCGGCGACCGAGCGAGCGGTCCGCCTTTACTACCAGCTCGATCAAAAAGAGAAAGCTCGAGAGATGCTAAACTCCATGATCGCAGACCCCTCCTGCGATGAAGAGCTGATCTTTGCCGAGGATTTTCACGAAAGAAAATTCGGGACGCGACGAGTCGGGCGACTGACCAAGGTTCTGCGGAGCGCGCAAATTATGCATCTCGACGAGTCTGGGCGCGGCGCTCCCGAAGCCGCCGTGGTCCAGGATTTTGCAAGGCAGGGCGTCTTTGCCTTTCACGCAGAAAACTCCATCTGGCAGATGCTTTTCGGCCTGCTCTTCTGGGACATCCTCTTTGGAAAAGAAAGTGCGCCGCTGCACAATTCTTTCGAACTTCGCCCCAGCGGCCTCAGCTCCGGGGAGTTCGCGGAAAGAAATAAGCCTGCCATTGAAGAAAAACTGGCCTTGCTCGATCACCGTGAAAAGACCATCGAGTTTCTTCAGAAAACGTGGAAGGAAAACGAAGGCACTCCCAACGGACTTCTCGGGTGGTATCCCGAAGTTTTCGCCGCCACCCTCGAACTTGTGAACCGGTCACCAGACGAGGCGCTTCGAGGAATCCTCACGGAGATGGTGAACAATCATCGGGCCAACCGCAGCGGTTTTCCTGATCTCATGATCCTTAAAGGTGATGGGATTCGATTTGCCGAAGTCAAAACATCTGGAGATAGATTGCAGCGTCATCAACTTGCCCAGCTCGAGCGCCTGCGCCGATTCGGCTACCCTGTCGAAGTCATTCGCGCAGAATGGACTGTCGATCCTGAGCAGGAATACGTCGTCGTCGATGTGGAAACGACAGGCGGCAACGCCAAGTGGAATCGTATTACCGAAATCGGTGCCGTCAAAGTTCGCGGCGGAGTCATCATCGAAGAATGGACGACACTCTTGAATCCGGAACGCTCCATTCCGAAACGAATTATCGAGCTTACAGGGATCACGGACGAGATGGTGAAAGAGGCGCCGCTTTTTCCCGATGTCGCTGAGGAATTCCGCGAATTCCTAGGAGATGCCGTTTTTGTGGCACATCGAGCCGCATTCGATTTCGGTTTTCTTCGAGCTGAGTTTCAAAGAATCGAGCAGGATCTTCAATGCCCGACCATGTGCACGGTTGTCGCAATGAGACGCTATTTTCCCGGCCTCCAATCGTATGGGCTGGCTAAGCTCTGTAAGGAATTCGAAGTCAATCTCGACAATCACCACCGCGCCCTTGCCGACGCGAAAGCAACCGCCGAACTCCTTCTCAAGATCAACGAACGCAGGCTGAAAGAAGCGAAAAAGTCTACGGAAAATCGTGATTGAAACGTGTCAGAGTAATCTGACATAATCCTGGCCCCTGCTATGAAAGCTCACTCCCTCCTTCTCACAGGCCTCCTCCTGCCTGCAGCAGCGCTATTTCTCAGCAGCTGCTACTACAACGACGCCTACTATGGATCCTCATACGGATCTTCCTATTCCTCCTATCGATCCGGATATCCCAGCGGCTACTACTCACGCCCCTACTACTACGGAGGAAGCAGCTACACGAGCAGATATCACTACGAAGATTATTGCCATCGACATGGTCACAGCCCACACGGTGGATACACCCACTACAATCGCGGAGGCGGACACGCCCGATACGACCACCACCACAAAGAGCACAACCACGCTTCGCGAGGCAGTTCGTCATCGCGAAACAACAAACCTTCCAAAGGCAGGTCGACAAACAACGCTGCTCGCGGCTTCGCCTCGCACAATGCGATTCACACCAGCAGTTCCCGCAATACAGCAGCAGTAAGGCCCGGAGGCATTCGCGGCGGCGGTTCAAGCGCTTCTCGCGGCAGCAGCAGTAGTTCTCGCGGCGGTTCAAGCGCTT
>Ga0055584_100006268_pt1 | contig 11664 bp, 10 predicted proteins | sample OSDHelmetaG_FD_58716 | JGI IMG/M metagenome (GOLD analysis project Ga0055584, IMG submission 58716) | Pelagic marine sediment microbial communities from the LTER site Helgoland, North Sea, for post-phytoplankton bloom and carbon turnover... | ecosystem: Environmental > Aquatic > Marine >... | reverse complement strand
GCCGAGCTTTGTCCGCGTCTGACCGGAGTCGATCTGGCCCAATTGGAGCAAGTCGTTACCTATGCCGGCGCGGCTGAGACGCCGCTGCCGACCACGACTTACGAGGCGGCATTGCTGCCTGACGAAGGCACGCTCGCGCCATTAGACCGGCCGATTGAGCCATGGGATCCGATGTCGATCATCTTCACGTCGGGCACGACCGGGCCGTCGAAGGGCGTGTTGGCATCCTATCTGCACCTGTACACCAATGCCGGGCCGGTCACTTGGCCCATGGTGACGGGCGAGGATCGCTGGCTCCAGAATTTCCCGATGTTCCACATCGCCGGCATGGCCACCATGTTCGTCATGTTGGCCCGCGGCGGTTCGATTGGTCTGGTGGAACGGTTCGACACGCGGACATTCTGGCAATCGGTGCGCAACACCGGCTGCACCGCGTGCTTCATGCTGGGCGCGATGGCGAACTTCCTCAGCAAAGCACCACCCGCTGCCAATGACACCGACAGCCCTATGCGGTTGATGTTTATGGTGCCTCTGACCGGCGATATCGGCGCGTTTTCCGAGCGCTTCGGCGTGGACGTCTACACCATCTTCAACATGACAGAGATCTCCACCACTATTGTCTCCGAGCCCAACCCGCTGAAAGCCGGCACGTGTGGCAAGGTGCGGGTAGGTGTCGAGGTCCGCCTGGTGGACGACAATGATTGCGAGGTTCCACTCGGCCAGGTGGGGGAGATGATCATCCGCACCGACCGGCCCTGGGGCATGAACTCCGGCTATTACAAAAACCCGGAGGCAACCGCGAAGGCCTGGCGGAATGGCTGGTTCCACACCGGCGATGCTTTTACTCAGGACGAGGAAGGGTTTTTCTACTTCGTTGATCGGATGAAAGATGCCATCCGCCGCCGGGGCGAGAATATCTCATCGTTGGAGGTTGAATCTGAAGTCCAGGCGCACGCGGATGTGCTGGAAGCCGCGGCCATCGCTGTGCCAAGTGAGATTGGCGAGGATGAGGTCATGATCTGTGTCGCGCCGCAGCCAGACCGCTTCATCGATCCGCCCGAACTGATTGAGTTCTTGCGCCCGCGCATGGCCTATTTCATGATTCCGCGGTACATCCGCGTCATGCCGGACCTGCCGAAAACGCCGACAACCAAGGTCATGAAGCACCAGTTGCGCGACGAAGGCATCACCCAAGACACTTGGGACCGCGAAGCCGCAGGCGTCGTCGTCAAGGCCGAGCGGTTTGGGTAGGGGGGCGCACTAGATCGCGCCCCCTCCACGGCAGGCTTTTAGTATTCGCGGATCAGTCCAACCAGGCGGCCTTGCACCTGAACCCGATCCGGCTCCAGTAGGCGGGTTTCGTAGCGGGGGTTCGCTGCCTCCAGGGCCACCATAGCGCCCTGCTGGTGCATGTATTTCAGCGTGACCTCTTCCCGGTCCACCAGGGCGACAACGATCTCGCCTGGTTGGCAGTTCGGGCCATCTTGAATGACAACGGTATCGCCATCGAGGATGCCGGCGTTAATCATCGAGTCACCGGCGACCTCCAGCGCATAATGCCGGCCTCGGCCGACCATGCCTGCAGGGACGCGTACCGTAGCATCGGGGTCGCGCAGCGCCTCAATCGGCGTGCCAGCTGCGATGCGGCCATAGAGCGGAAGATCCAGGTCGTTTGGCGGTGGCGCCACGGGGCGGCCGAGCGTGGTGACAGGATTGCTCATCGCGGCCTTTGGAGCACCCGCGTTAGCGGCGGCGGATTCCGGTAGGCGCATAACCTCCAGCGCGCGGGCACGATGGGCCAGGCGACGGATAAAACCGCGCTCCTCCAGCCCACTGATAAGCCGGTGAATTCCAGACTTGGATTTGAGCCCCAGCGCATCCCGCATCTCGTCAAACGATGGCGAAATACCATCCTCCTGCAGGCGCTGATTGATATAGAGCAGCAGGTCGGTTTGTTTGCGTGTCAGCATATTGGCCTCGCGAGGTTCTGCACCACGCTATATGATGCGGTTAAGAACTCTATTTGTTCTAAATATGCTGCGAACACTCGTCAAGTATATATTTTCTGTTCCTAAAGCAGGCCGTTGAGAAGCAGCGCCGGCACGTTTGTTCCCGCTTTTACTGCCGGTGCGTTTGCCGGGCGGACGATCAACGCGTCGGCGTCAGCCAAGGCCGTCAGCATGGAGCTATCCTGTTTGGCAAATGGCACGACGGCGCCGTCGGCATTCAGGCGGGCGCGCATATAGTCCTGTCGGGTACCGTTCGCGGGCAAATTAGCGGCGGCGGGCAGCATGGCCGGTGTTGGAATGCCGCCGCTACGGCCCTGGAACGCGAACAACAATGGCCGCAAAAATAGCATGGCACAGACCATGGAAGATACCGGGTTTCCTGGTAATCCAAGCACTTGGCTCTTGCCGAGTGTGCCAACCATCAGCGGTTTACCGGGCCGCATGGCGATTTTCCAGAAATCGACCGTCAGGCCGTCTTCGGTCAATGCCGTTTGCACCAAATCATGGTCGCCCACGCTGGCGCCGCCAATGGTCACCAGCACATCTGCATCGCGCGCCGCGGCAACCGCTTCGCGCAGCGACGCAATGGTATCCTGGGCGACGCCGAGCAATACAGGTTCGCCACCATGAGCCCGCACGAACCCCGCCAGAGCGGTACTGGTGGACGCGACGATCTGACTCGCAGCGATGGGCTCGCCCGGGAACACGATCTCGTCGCCGGTGGCCAGGATCGCGACGCGGGGCCGGCGCACCACTTTCAGCCACGGGTAGTCCATCGCAGCGGCCAGCGTCAGTTTCCGCGGGGAAAGGTAGGTGCCGGCGCCCAGGCGCTGTTCACCCACTTTGAAATCCAGGCCTGCATCCCGTACGTTGCCGCCGGTGGGCTCGATCTCGACGATGGTGATCTGGTCGCCGTTGGCCTCGGTGTCTTCCTGGATTACCACAGTGTCTGCGCCGGCTGGCAAGGGCGCGCCAGTGAAGATGCGCACGCACTGGCCGGCTTGCAGGTTCGGCTCGTAGAAGCCGCCAGCAGCGACAGCGCCAACCATGGTGAGAGTTACAGGCACGGTTGCCACATCCGTGCCGCGCACGGCATAGCCGTCCATCGCACTGGCTGCAAATGGCGGCTGAGTACGCCGCGCGGTGAGTGGACCGGCGAGCACGCGGTCAGCGGCATCGGTCAGCGCGACGGTCTCTGCCGGCAAGACAGAGGCAGCTCCAATGACGCGGGCTTGGGCTTCTTCGACGGTGATCATCGTGAGGCGGCCTCATAAGTGCCGGACTTGCCGCCGGTTTTTAGGAGCAGGCGGATGTCCTGAATTTCCATGGCTTTGTCGATGGCCTTGCACATGTCGTAGACGGTGAGCGCGGCGACGCTGGCGGCGGTCAGCGCCTCCATTTCGACGCCGGTGCGCCCTTTGAGCTTGCAGGTGGCGCGGATATCGACGGCGTTGGCCTCTGGCACGCATTCCAGGTCGACCGTGACTTTGGTCAGGGCCAACGGGTGGCAGAGCGGGATCAGGTCTGGCGTGCGCTTGGCGGCCATAATGCCGGCGAGGCGGGCGACGCCCAGCACGTCGCCCTTGCCGATTGCACCGGCCTGGATGGCGGCGAGGGTGGCCGGTTGCATGACGACGCGGGCGCCCGCTGTCGCAACGCGTTCGGTCTCCGCCTTGTCCGAGACGTCGACCATCTGCGCTCGGCCTTCGGCGTCGAAATGCGTTAGACCAGTGTCGGGCGTGCTCATGCGGCGCGCTCCAGCAGCGCTTGGGTGGCGGCGGTGACATCGTCCTGGCGCATCAGGTGCTCGCCCACCAGGAAGCAGGATGCGCCGACCTTGGCCATGCGGGCGAGATCGGCAGATGTGCGCAGACCGCTTTCGGAAATCATCAGCCGGCCCTCTGGCACCAGTGCTGCTAACTCTTCGGTGACGGCGATATCGGTGACCATGGTCTTGAGGTTGCGGTTGTTGATGCCGACCAGTTGCGCGCCGAGGGCCAGCGCCCGGTCTAGTTCGGCAGCATCGTGCACCTCGACCAACACGTCCATTTGCAGGGCTTCTGCTGTGGCGGCGAGGTCGGTCGCTTCGAAGTCGTCAAGGCAGGCCATGATCAGCAGCACGCAATCGGCGCCCAGTGCCCGGGACTCGCAGATCTGAAAGGTCGTGAGCATGAAATCTTTGCGCAGCGCTGGCAGCTTGCAGGCGTCGCGCGCGGCTTTCAGGAAGGAGTCATCTCCCTGGAAATACGGCACGTCGGTCAGGACCGAGAGGCAAGCGGCACCGCCGGCCTCATAAGCCTTGGCCAGAGACGGCGGGTCGAAGTCCGGGCGGATCAGGCCGCCCGAAGGCGAGGCCTTTTTGATCTCCGCAATCAGGCCGTATTGGCCGGCATCGACCTTAGCTTTCAGGGCGCGGGCAAAGCCGCGGGTTGCCGGCTGTAACATCGCTGCGGCTATCAGATCCTGTTCAGTTTTTTGGGTCTTGCAGCGAGCCACATGCTCGCGCTTGTCGGCGCAGATGCGGGCGAGGACGTCGGGCATATCGGTCATTGCGCGGTGCCTCCTGTTGCCTTGACAAGGGCGGCGAGCTTTGCAGCGGCGGCACCGGAATCGATGGCGTCTACGGCCATGGCAACGCCGTCTTTCAGGGCGCTGACCTTGCCGGCGACGATCAACGCCGCGGCGGTATTCAGCAGCACGATATCGCGATAAGGGCCTTTCTCGCCAGCCAACATGGCTTGTAGCACAGCTGCGTTTTCTTCTGGTGTGCCGCCAATCAAGTCTTCGAACCGGGCGCGGGGCAGACCGGCGTCCTCTGGCGAGACCGTGAAGGTGGTGACGGATTTGCCCTCGACCTGCGCCACGAACGATTCGCCGGTGGTGGTGAGCTCATCGAGCCCATCGGAGCCATGCACGACCCAGGCAAAGTCGGTGCCGAGTTCGGCCAGCACGCGGGCCTGCTGCTCAACGCGGTCGCCGGCGAAGATGCCCATGAGTTGGCGCTTGGCCCCGGCAGGATTGGAGAGCGGCCCGAGTAGGTTGAAGATCGTGCGTGTGCCGAGCTCTACCCGGGTCGGCCCCACATGGCGCATGGCGCCGTGGTGGCGGGGAGCCATCAGGAAGGTGATGCCCACGTCCCAGATTGCCTTTTGTACCAGGCTCATATCCGCGTCGATATCAACGCCCAACACGCCCAGCACGTCCGCCCCGCCAGACTTGCTGGAGAGGGCGCGGTTGCCGTGCTTGGCCACGGGCACGCCGCAGGCGGCAACGACGAAAGCCACGCCGGTCGAGATGTTAAACGTGCCCTTGGCGTCGCCACCAGTGCCGCAGGTGTCGATAGCACCGGGGGGAGCCTCGATCGCCAGCACCTTGTCGCGCATCACGCGGGCAGCACCGGTCAGTTCCGCCACGGTCTCGCCACGCACGCGCAGCGCCATCAAGAAACCGCCGATTTGCGAGGGGGTGGCCTCGCCGGACATCATGATGTTGAAGGCCTGCTGCGCTTCCGCCTCGGTCAGCGGGGTCGCGTCGGCGACCTTGGCGATCAGGGGTTTGAAGGCGTCGCTCATGCCGTCTGGTCTCCGGTTCTTAAGCTATGGCTCTTAGGCTATGGCGTGCAGGCGACGCGGCGGTAGGGGCTTGGGCGTGCCTGTCGGCAAGCGCCCGCCAGTAGCCATGCTGAGGAAATTGCCGAGCAATTGATGGCCGGCCTGGCTGGCGATGCTCTCCGGGTGGAATTGCACGCCGTGGATGGGCAATTCGCGATGGCGGAAGCCCATGATGACGCCGTCCTCGGTCTCCGCGTTGACCTCCAGGCAATCAGGCACGCTGGCGGGATCAATGGTTAGCGAGTGATAGCGTGTGGCCTCGAACGGGTTCGGCAGACCTGCAAAAACGCCGGTGTTCTTGTGGTGCATGCGGCTGAGCTTGCCATGCATCGGCACCGGCGCGCGCACGACTTTGCCGCCGAACGCCTGGCCGATGGTCTGATGGCCGAGGCAGACGCCGAGCAGTGGCACCTTTGCCTCTGCTGCCGCTGCGACTAGGTCTAGGCAGATGCCGGCCTTATCCGGGTCGCAGGGACCGGGGGAAATGACGATGCCTTCCGGCTGCAACGCCATGGCATCGGCGACGGAGATCGCGTCGTTGCGATGCACGGCGAACTCGCCACCCAACTCACCCAGGAAGTGGCGCAGGTTGTAGACGAAGCTGTCGTAGTTATCGATCAGGAGGAACATAATCACTATCCGTCATGCGCAAGTTCGATTGATAACCTTCACCCTGAGGCGGCGCCGAAGGCGCCCTCGAAGGGCGTGGAGCATGGGGCGTCGCCTTCGAGGCTTGCGGTGCTCGCACCTCAGGCTGAAGAGCGGAGGGGGACTGGCGCATCACTCCCCCTCACTGCGGCGCGTAGCGGATGGCTTCGTTCGCAGCTCGAACCAATGCTGCGGCTTTGTCGATGCTCTCCTGATACTCCGCCGCGGGATCAGAGTCGGCGACGACGCCAACGCCGGCCTGCACATACATCACACCGTCCTTAACCAACGCGGTACGCAGGCCGATGCAAGTGTCCATGGTGCCGTCGGCGGCGAAATAGCCGATGCAGCCCGCATAGATGCCGCGTTTTTCTGGTTCCAACTCGTCGATGATTTCCATAGCCCGCACCTTGGGTGCGCCGGAGAGCGTGCCAGCGGGGAAGCCGGCGATCAGGGCGCCGAACGCGTCATAGCTGGGATCGAGCTCGCCTTCGACGGTGGAGGAGAGGTGCTGCACGTGGCTGTAGCGCTCAATCTCAAACTGGGCCAACACCTCGACCGTACCGATCTTGGCGACGCGGCCAACATCGTTGCGGGCGAGATCGAGTAACATCAGGTGCTCGGCCAATTCCTTTGGATCGTTCTGGAGTTCCTCGGCCAAAGCCCGGTCTTCCGCATCGGTCTTGCCACGGCGGCGAGTGCCGGCCAGCGGGCGGATGGTGACGCGGTTGTCGCGCACCCGGACCAGGATCTCTGGAGAAGAGCCGACGATGGAGAACCCTGCCAGATTGAAGAAGAACAGGAAGGGCGACGGGTTCAACCGACGCAATGCGCGGTAGAGCGAAAACGGCGGCAGTTCGAACGGTACAGAGAAACGCTGTGACGGCACGATCTGAAAGGCGTCGCCGGCGTGGATATAGTCCCGAGCCTTAACCACATGCGCCTCAAATATCTCGCGGCTCATGTTGGCGGCAGGCTTCTCCGCCTCCTCCGGCGCACCAGAGGATAGAGCGCTGGCAGACGCTGGCAGCGGCTGTTCCAGGCCGGATATCACCGTCTGAATGCGTTGGGTCGCTTGCGCATAGGCGGCTTCAGCGTCTTGCCCTTCGACCAGACGCACGGGGGCCACAAGGGTGATGCGATCGGCCACGGTGTCGAACACGGCCATGATAGTCGGGCGAATGAACAGGCCATCGGGAATGCCGAGCGTGTCTTCCGGCTCGTTCGGCAGGTGCTCCATCAGGCGCACCATATCATAGCCCATATAGCCGACCAGACTGGAGGCCATCGGCGGCAGTGTTGGCGGCAGGTCCGCGATTTGCGCTTCCTCGATCAGCGCCCGCAGCGACGCGAGCGCGCCAGTGCCGCCATCCTCGAACGCATTGGGATCTTTGAGAGCCTGCCGGTTGATCTCCACATGGTCGCCATGGCACCGCCAGATCAAATCCGGCGATAGACCAAGAAACGAATACCGCCCACGGATCGCGCCACCCTCAACGGATTCCAACAGGAACGCATTCGGCTGATCCTCGCCCAGCTTGAGCCAGGCTGAGACGGGTGTTTCCAGATCGCTGACCAGATTGCACCAGACCAGCTGCGGCTTTCCAGCGTTATGGGTCGCCTGAAAGGCGTCAAAGGATGGCTCTATGGTGGGGCCGGGCATGGCTTTGCTGGTCCTTGGGGTTAGCGCAACACGCGGTCGATGGCGGCCTTGTCAACGTCAACGCTGTATTCCGAGCGCACAGCCTGTTGGAAGGCGCGGGCGATCTCCTGACGGCGGTCGCGATCCAGAATCCGGCGCAATTGCTCCAGCCTCTCTTGCGCGGCTTCGTCGTCCGCGGCCATGGATGGGGCAATCAAGTCGTCAACGCGGACCACAAACACGCGGTCGGCGTCGTTATGGACCAGAACTTCGCCCTTCTTGGCCTTGAACAAGGCATCGACCAGATCGGGTGTGGTCGGCGCCGGGGTCTGGCTGCGGGCCAGCGGTTCCGGATTGGCCAGTGCAAAGCCTGCCGCAGAAGCAGCCTCTTCAGGTGCGGTTCCAGCCCGCAACGTCTCCGCTAGTTTGGTAGCGGCGGTTTCGGCCTGACCGGAGCGCTGGGCCTCGATCCAATCTGGTAATACCTGCTCCCGCACCTGCTCAAACGGCCGTTTTGCCGAATCAATCACACGATCAACACGCAGCACGAAATACCCACCGTCCGGCGATTCTGTCAGGATGGAGGTCTCACCTTCGACGGTTTGGAAGGCAACGCCCAAGAACTGGCCGCTTGTAGGCAGGCCTTCTGGACGGTTGCCAGTCGCATCTTGACCGGTCCGGCTGACACCAGAAAAGCGCTGCACAGGGACTTGCGCGGCATCGGCTGCCGCCTCCAGGCTATCGCCAGCAGCAAGCGTATCCTCGGTGAGGTTGGCGCGTTTGATCAGCTCATCAATCGCCAGGTCCAGCGCGATGGACTGGCGCAAACCTTCCTTCACCGCCTCAAAGGGCTGGGTTTCAGATGCGTCAATCGCCTTTACCCACAGCACGTGATGGCCGAAGGCCGTTTGCACCGGATCGGTGTATCCAGCTTCGGGTAAGCCGAAAGTTGGTCCAGCAAGTTCGTTCGGAATCATCGCGCCTTTGGTGACCGATCCCAGTTCCGCTGCAACGCCGCCAGACTCCCCGGCAACCGTCACCCAGCTTTCGCCAGCCTTCAGGCGTGCTGCAGCTTTGGCAGCAGCATCGGCATCCTGGAAGACGATCTGTGAGACTGTCCGCTCTTCCGGGCGCCGAAACTGACTCAAACGGTTTTCATATTCGTCTTTGAGTTGTTGTTCTGGAACGGCAAAGCCCTTGGCAATCTGTTCCGGATTCAGCACGACCGTGGTGATATCCCGCAATTCCGGCAGGTTGTATGCTTGGTCGGCCTTTTCATGGAATGCTCGCAATGCGACCTCACCCGGGTCGCTTGGCGCCGGCAGATCGGCGTGCAGTTTCGACAGGATGGTGACCTTACGCGTTTCGCCGAAAAAGCTGTATTGCGTGTCAACTATTGGCTTTGGCGGTGGCGGCGCGGCGACAATCGCGCCCATCAACGGGTCGCGCAGCAGACGGCCAGAAAGATCCTGCAGGTACTGCCCCTCGTTTACGCCAGAGCGGAACAGTGTCTGCTCATACCGGCCGCGATCAAAACTGCCGGTTACGCCCTGAAAATTTGGGTCTTGGGCAATGGCAGAGCGCAGCATGCTGTCTGTGGTTGCCATGCCCAGCGATTGCGCCTCTCGCGACATCACCTGTTGGTCGATAATCCCGTCGATGACCTGCTGGTCCAGGCCCATATCCAGGGCCAGGTCCTGAGTCACGGTGCTGCCCAGACGCTGGCGCAACCGCTCCACAGCTGTGCTGAACTGGGTGCGCACCCAGGACTGCCGCACCTCGGTATCGCCGACGCGGATCACCACGGGATCCGGGTCTGGCTGCAGATAGTCGACAATGCCCCACGCGCCGAATGAAAGAATCAGCAGCACGAACAGGATTTTGGCAAGCCAGCCTGTAGCGCCTCTGCGCATTGCGGTGATCATCGGCGCGTCCTTAAACTTTAACCAAATAGCAGAAAGCTGTGTCAGAGCGCCCGTATATATAGAGCCCGCGGCCTGGCAGCAACTGGCCCGGTCGCGGCGGATATGCTAGTGGCTGCACAAAATAGTGAGACCGCACCAAGAGGACATGCACAATGGCAGCCCCAAAGACCCTAATCGCCGGCAATTGGAAGATGAATGGCCTTCGCGCTGACGGCGTGACATTGGCTAAGACCGTGGCGGCAGGTGCCCCCGGCGTCAGCGCCAAGGCCGACCTGTTAATGTGCCCGCCGGCAACACTGATCAGCCTCGTAGCGAACACTTTGGCCGAGGCGCTGCGCCACGGGTTGGTTAGCATTGGCGGTCAGGATTGCCACCATGAGGTCTCTGGCGCTCACACTGGCGACGTTGCTGCACCCATGCTGACGGATCTCGGCTGCGGCTATGTCATTGTCGGCCACTCGGAGCGCCGCACCAATCACAGCGAAGACGACCCTATGGTCTGGCAGAAGGCCGTAGCGGCTCAGCTGGCCGGTCTGATCCCCATCATTTGCGTGGGTGAGACCGAGGAAGAGCGCGACCGCGGCGAGGCATTGGATGTGGTCCGCCGTCAAATCAACGGCTCGCTGCCAGATGCTGCCAAAGCTGCAAACGTCGTTATCGCCTATGAGCCCATCTGGGCCATCGGTACCGGCCGCACCCCATCCCTCGACGACATTGCCGAAGTGCATGACGCGATGCGGGCCCTGCTGACCGATCGCCTGAACGACGGCGACGGCGTTCGCCTGCTCTACGGCGGCTCAGTCAAACCAGGCAATGCGGCGGAGATTTTGGCGCTGGCCAACGTCAACGGCGCATTGGTCGGCGGTGCCAGCCTGAACGCCGAAGACTTCCTGGCTATCGCCGCCGCGGCCTAGCAACACGGCCGAGATCAGCGGCCGCTACCCTAGGGCAGCGGCCGTGACGTATCGCTATCGGTTCTTTTCGACAGCCGCTGCCAACGCAGTCAGCATGTCGCTGATACTCTTGCTGGCAAACTCGTCCGTCAGTTTGCCATCCGCAAAGGCATTGTTGGCTCCACCGATCATCACCTCCGGCTTGTTCAGAACCTGGCTGTTCAGGAATACAAACACTTGCCGTAAGTGATATTGTGCGCGCGCCGTGCCCAGCCGGCCAGCGCTGGCGCCGATAATCCCAACGGGTTTGCCATCGAACGGGTGAGATGGCGGGCGTGAAACCCAATCGATGGCGTTCTTCAACACGCCGCTGAACGAATAATTGTACTCGGGCGTTGCAATCAACAGCGCATCTGCTGCCCGAATTTGCTCGCGCAGTGTCTCGACTGCGGCGGGAAAGCCGGCCTGATAGACCTCTTCCTGATACAGCGGCACACCGCTGATATCGGCGATCTGAACTGTGACGCCAGCAGGCGCCAAGCTCTGCGCCGCACGCAGCGCTGCCGTGTTGTGTGAGTCAGCCCTGAGGCTGCCGGAAATTCCCAATATATTGATGCTCATCGATCTGTCCTTAAGTCTGTTGGAACGCGAAATCATAGGCCTGTCCGATATGCGCTCACGTGGATCAGCCGACAAGAGTGCTGACAGAGCAAAGGGGTTTTGCATCACCGGTTGCGAACTGGCATTCAGACCGCGAGAATACCCCACCCGATCCGAGCAATAGCGAGCTGCCTGCATGACCATCACCCTCCGCCAACGCCTGGCCAATGGCGAATTTATCGTCGCCCCCGGCGTCTATGACATGATATCGGCCCTCAGCGCCGACCGTATGGGCTTTCCGGCGCTGTATATGACCGGCTATGGCACCGTCGCCTC
>Ga0055584_100006266_pt1 | contig 11665 bp, 14 predicted proteins | sample OSDHelmetaG_FD_58716 | JGI IMG/M metagenome (GOLD analysis project Ga0055584, IMG submission 58716) | Pelagic marine sediment microbial communities from the LTER site Helgoland, North Sea, for post-phytoplankton bloom and carbon turnover... | ecosystem: Environmental > Aquatic > Marine >... | reverse complement strand
CCGAGGGCGATTTCGTTATCGCCTTTTATAACCCTGTCTCGAAGACGCGCCGTACCCTGTTAGCCGAGGCCCGTGACATTCTGTTGCAGCATCGTCCAGCGGACACGCCCGTGATGTTGGCCACAAACCTTGGCCGCCCAACGGAACACGTCCGTTACCGCGCATTGAAAGACTTAGAAGTGGACGAGGTCGACATGTTAACCGTCGTCCTTATCGGGTCGTCCAACACCCGTTTGGCACACTTGGGTGAAGGGCCACGCATGTTCACGCCGCGAGGCTATGCTCGTAAAATTGACGGCGACCTGACCGATAAACGCAATGATCCATATCTGCCAGAAGAGGCCCAACAATGACCGTTTATTTCATCGGCGCAGGGCCGGGTGATCCTGAACTTCTTACACTTAAGGCTGCACGCCTAATCGAGGCCTGTCCTGTATGTTTATATGCAGGGTCTTTGGTACCCGAACAGGTTGTCGCCATTGCACCCAAAGGCGCCAAGGTGATGGACACCGCGCCTATGACATTGGATGACACCCACGCTGAAATCGTCGCGGCCCATGCAAAAGGGCAAGATGTTGCACGGGTCCATTCGGGTGACCCATCTTTATATGGTGCGATTGCGGAACAGATCCGCCGTCTAAAGGCCGAAGACATCCCCTATGAAATTATCCCCGGTGTGCCGGCCTACGCCGCCGCCGCAGCAGCGTTAGGCCAAGAATTGACTGTGCCAGAGGTTGCGCAATCAATCGTTTTGACACGCGTTTCCATGCAATCTACGGGAATGCCGGAAGGTGAAACCCTTGATAATTTTGGTCGGTCAGGTGCGACCCTTGCGATTCATTTGGGTGTTCGGGCTTTGCGTGAAATTGAACGTAAACTGGTGCCACATTACGGTGCGGATTGCCCTGTCGCGGTTGTGTACCGTGTGGGCTGGCCGGACCAATTGATTATTCGTGGCACGTTGTCTGACATTGGCAAAAAAGTGCGGGCTGCAAAGATCACGCGTACTGCACTGATTCTGGTGGGCCCCGCCCTTGCTGACAGTCAGGAATTTCCAGATAGCGCCCTGTATGACCCCGATAAACCCCATGTTTTAAGGCCAGTCGCGGGAAAAGAAGTAAACAATGATGTAATTTAATAGCTATCGTTTTCATAATAGGTTTACATTCATGCACCAAGGGGGGGACATGGACACATTACCGCAAAACATATCTGTCGAATTGCATGCCGCACAAAAGCGGACTGCGCGTCGTAAAAACCGGCTTCGGGTTGAGGCAAACGGGCAAAGCTTGCCTGTCATGCACATGCACCGCGATGGATTTACGGTTGAACACAACGCTGTTCCGCATTTGCGGGGTTTGGTTGACCTTTATGACGGTGGTCGTCACGTCAGCCAATGTTTGATCGTCGCAGCCAGCCAAGATGGCGACTATATGCGTTATGATTTCAAACGAAATACATCTGCCACAGATGGTGCACCGCTTGATTTTGAACGCGATGAAAACGCGCCTATCGCATTGTTAGGATGTTAAGACGATCACGGGTGTTTGTCGCAAATGGCGGCAAGAGGGCTGGCCGACACTAACTCGCATATAATGCGCTCTGAAAAACCGGTATCGGCCACGCCCTTTGCGGAAGGGGCCGATACTGGACGTTTCCGTTACTGCAAATCACCAAACGCTTGTGCAAGACGCGCGACGGCTTCGTTGATCTGCGCCCGAGGTGCGGCAAAGTTGAATCGCAAGAAATTCTCGCCGCCACTGCCGAATGTCGGGCCATGGTTGGCTGCGATCTTGGCCTTTTGTTGGACGCGGTTGGTGAATTCATCGCGGGTCATACCTGTACCACTGAAATCAACCCACGCCAGATACGTTGACTCCAATTTCATCGACGCGAGCCCTGGGATGGCGTTAATCCCTTCGTCAAACGCACGGCGGTTTCCATCCAGATAGGATCTGATTTCATCCACCCAAATGGCGCCTTCCGGTGAATAGGCGGCTTCGGCCATGAACAAACCGAATGAATTTGCTGACAGACCAAGCGCAGACATGCGCGCACTAAATTGGCGGTGCAAGTCAGGGTCTTCAATGATCACATTGCCGGAATGCGACCCAGCAATATTAAACGTCTTGGTAGTCGCGGTCATCATGACCAACCGGTCTTGGATACCATCAATATGTGCCATTGGGATGTGTTTATGGCCGGGAAATGTTAGGTCATGATGGATCTCATCGCTGACCAAAATCAAATCATGACGTTTGGCAAAGGCTGCCACGGCTTGCAGTTCTGCCTTGGTCCACACCCGTCCGCCGGGATTGTGGGGTGAACACAAAATAACCATGCGTTCTGTGCCTGTCATCTGTGCGTCATAGGCGTCGAAATCGAATTCGTAACGACCATTGTCGTTGATCAAATCGCATTCAACAACGTTGCGACCAGCGGCATTAATGACCTTTGCGAAAGCGTGATAAACAGGGGTGAACAAAACCACGCCGTCACCCGGTGCGGTAAAGGCATCAATGCACATGCCTGTACCATTGACCAATCCATGGGTTGTGAAAATCCAAGATGGATCAATTTTCCAGTCATGGCGGGTTTCCATCCACCATTGGATTGCATCTAGGTATTTGCTCTCGTCACCGAAATAACCGTAAACGCCGTGGTCGTGCATCTTTTGCACCGCGTCTTGGACACAGGCAGGGGGCTGAAATTCCATATCGGCCACCCACATTGAAATTCCGTCGTTCGGGTCAACGCCGTAAATCTGTTCCATCATGTCCCATTTTAGACAATGGGTCCCGCGACGGTTAATGGGGGTGTCAAAATTCATGCCAAGTCTCCTTTGAATTGCACGCTATCCGCTATGCCAGCAGGTGCAAGCCCTGAGCCATGTTGCACCTGTGTTAAGATCGTCTTAAACGGTCGTCATGACAGTCCGAAAAATCCTGATTCATCCCGACCCGCGCCTAAAAGCAACTGCAGCCCCGATTGGGTCTGTCGATAACGAGATGCGCGCGCTGGCCGATGATATGTTGGAAACCATGTATGATGCACCGGGTATTGGGCTGGCGGCCCCGCAGGTCGGTATTATGCAACGTATTCTGGTGATGGATTGCATCAAAGATGAAGACGCTAAGCCCGAGCCGATGGTCTTGATCAACCCAGAAATACTAAGCGTGTCGGAAGAATTGAATATTTACGATGAAGGCTGTCTATCGATTCCTGATCAATACGCGGAGGTCGAACGCCCCGCAGCGGTAAAAGTGCAATGGACTGATCTGGACGGAAAAATTGTGCAGGAAGAATTTGACGGATTGTGGGCGACCTGCGTGCAACATGAAATTGATCACCTGAATGGTAAGCTGTTCATCGACCATCTTAAGCCACTGAAACGTCAAATGATCACACGTAAAATGCAAAAGCTGAAACGCGAATTGGCGCGCGAAGCGAAGTAAAGGCTAACCGCCAAACACCGGAGGCATCATGGCCCATCGACCATTCGTTATGTGGCCTGCCAAGGTGCTGCGCACTGCCGCTGAAGACGTCACCGAAATTACCGATGAAATCCGCGCCCTGTGGGACGAGATGATCGAGGCAATGGATGCCATGCCTGGCGTCGGCTTAGCCGCGCCTCAATTGGGTGTGTCTTTGCGGTTGGCTGTTGTAGATGCGTCTGACAGACGGGGGCAGGCAATCCGTATGGCGAACCCGACGATTTTGCATGCATCTGTTGAATTGCGCGCCCATGAAGAGGCCTCGCCAAATTTGCTGGGCATGTCAGCTGGCCTAGAACGCCCACGGGCGGTGACGGTGAAATTCTTGAATGAAAACGGCGTCGATGAAACGCAGGATTTTGTAGGTCTTTGGGCGACATCCGTGCAGCACCAGATCGACCATTTGAATGGCAAGATGTATTTCGACAACCTGAGCCGCACCAAACGTGCGATGTTGTTGAAAAAGGCGCATAAATCATAAGCGCGAATATTTAGGCTACCCGCCTTTTAGGGTCAGAAGAAAGGCGACGTGATGCGTATTGTTTTTATGGGAACACCTGATTTTTCAGTGCCGATTCTGGATGCCTTAGTCGACGCCGGCCACGATGTTTGTGCGATCTATTGCCAGCCGCCCCGTCCCGCAGGCCGCGGGAAAAAAGAACGCCCAACCCCCGTTCATGCCCGCGCAGATGCATTGGGATTGCCCGTGCGCCACCCGGTGTCGTTAAAAGGGGCTGAGGCGCAGGCGGAATTTGCCCAATGGGGGGCGGATATTGCTGTAGTCGTGGCTTATGGCTTGATTTTGCCGCAGGTGGTTCTGGATGCGCCGATACAAGGTTGCCTGAATATTCATGCGTCGCTGTTACCGCGCTGGCGGGGGGCTGCACCCATCCACCGTGCGATTATGGCAGGTGATGCGGATACTGGTGTCTGCATCATGCAGATGGAGGCCGGTCTGGACACAGGTCCGGTATTGTTGCGCCGCGATGTGGCGATTGCAACAGGCGAGACCACAGGCGAATTGCACGATCGCCTTAGCGTGCTGGGCGCGAACGCGATTGTTGAGGCATTGGCAAAACTGCCCGCGCTAAAGGCAGAAATACAGCCGGAAGAAGGCGTGACCTATGCCAGCAAGATTGACAAAGCCGAGGCGCGTGTGGATTGGACGATGTCGCCTATAGATCTGGCAAATCACATCAACGGGTTATCGCCATTTCCAGGCGCGTGGGCCGACGCGGATGGTGATCGTTTGAAGCTGCTTAAAGCCTTGGCGTCCGAGAGGGGATTACCAGAGGGCCAGGTCACGATTGACGGTGATCGTATGTTCGTCGGCTGTGCAGGCGGTTCGGTGGAAATCCTAACTGCACAGCGGGCAGGCAAACGGGCTACCTCTGTTGCCGAGATGGTAAAAGGTTGGGTGCCGCCAGCGATTTTGACCTGATTAACTTCGTGGGGGGCGACTTTTGTAAACGGGTAAGCTCCACCCGAAGGCTAACGACCCCGCGCGCAGTGCGAATACGGCACCTGCGCACGCCAATAGCCCCATGTTGAGGGGCTGACCTAAAAAGATCAAGGTTTGCGCGACGCCAGCCCCAACAAATGCGCAGGTCACGTATAGCTCGCCCTGTTTTAGAACAAGCGGCACCTCATTGCAGACCACATCACGCATTAACCCGCCAAAGCAGCCCGTGGCGACACCCATGATTAAAACGATCGGCCATTCCACGTCTATCCCGATTGCCGCTGCGACACCTGCGGGAACGGCGACGGCTAATGCCATGGCGTCCAACCAGAATATCGCCTTTTGACGGGATTCCAGAAAATGGGCTGTGAAAAAAACAAGTAATGCTGCGCTGGCTGCCACCAAGATGATCACGGGTTTTTCGACCCAGAACACGCCGCGATCCAGAATAACGTCGCGCACCGTGCCGCCGCCCACAGCTGTCAAACAGGCGATAAACACGAAGCCAACAACGTCCAACTGTGCGCGGCTGGCGACCAAAGCGCCCGTTAATGCGAACACGAAAACCGCGATCAGATCGAGGATTTCAATAGCCGTCATTTCGCAGCCTTGAATGGGGCCATGCCTGCGCGGGCCAATTCATCGGCGCGTTCGTTTTCAGGGTGTCCTGCATGACCTTTCACCCATTCCCACGACACGGTGTGGCGTTGGGTGGCCGCATCTAGACGTTTCCAAAGTTCTTCGTTCTTTACGGGTTTATTGCTTGCAGTTTTCCAGCCTTTTTTCTTCCAGCCAAAAATCCACTTGGTGATCCCATCTTTGACATAGGAGCTGTCCGTCACGATGGTGATTGTGGAAGGCGCTGCCAAGGTTTCCAATGATGTTATCGCAGCCAAAAGTTCCATGCGGTTGTTGGTGGTTTGGGCTTCGCCACCTTTAAGTTCGCGTTCTTTGACAACCTCATCGCCGTCCCGCGCGATTAACAACGCCCCCCAGCCCCCAGGGCCGGGGTTGCCTGAACATGCGCCGTCTGTGTACGCAAATAGATTAGTCATTCTTTACCGCCATCTTAACTACCCAAGGGTCATTTGTACCGGCCAGCCCGATTTCACGCCCCTCATCTGTGGCGGTGACGTTTAGGCCAGCGTCAGTCAATAGGCCATCCAAAAACGCGGGTGTCACGTAGGTATATCGCCGGTCAATTGCATCGCGTGACATGCCAGTACCGACCTTCATCCCGATGTGAAACACGCCGTTACTTCGCAACGCGCGGGCAATGGCGTTGATGTAATGCGTTAGCCGGTTTTCGGGGGCGTGCAGTAGGGGAAAATTTGCCCAGACACCCTCATAAGCAGCGATCTGTGTGATGTCATCAAACGTGCCCAATCGAACGGTAACATTGTTCATTTCAGCGGCGACACGCACCATTGCTTGGGATGCATCTACTGCGTCTACATCAAACCCAGCATCCAACATGTAACGTGCCGATTGGGCTGGACCGCAACCAAGATCGAGCACACGCCCGCCCGCAGGCAGGGCATCCATGAAACGCACCATGTGCGCACCGGGTATGTCACCCACAGCAAAATGCGTCGAATACTCGCCTGCTTTGGCGTTATAAACTGCAATGGTTTTTTCATCTGCTGACATATCATGATCGCTCGAAGACATAGCACCATTCCTTTGGTTGAAATTAAACACAATGGCATTTCCCGTCGGGCGGGCAATTGATTGATAGAACATTCAATATGAATTGATATCTTTTTCGAGGCGTGTGTTTTCTGTGGGTTGACGGAACACAGGTTGCTCACTGGTTCGTGACAGGGCTGGGGTAGACCTCGCTTTTTGCCGCCTCTAGCGTTGACTTGCAATCCTAGGGAGAATGGAAATGCTTAAGACAAAACACGCAACTGGCTTGTTGGCAGCCGCGACTGCTGCGCTGCTGGCCAGCACTGCGACCACATCTGCGCAAAATGCGGATATGTCGTTCTTTATTACCAGCGATGGCGGCGGCGATGGTGCGAATTTCGGGGGCCTCGAGGGCGCCGATGCGCATTGCCAATCCTTGGCCGAAGCTGCGGGTTCATCCCGTGTATGGGCTGCCTATCTAAGTACCAGCATGGTAATTGACCGCAGTAGCGGCAGCCCCGAAGTCACGAACGGCATTAGTGCCCGCGACCGCATTGGTGATGGTCCATGGTATAATGCCGCGGGCGAAATGATCGCATCTGATGTGGATAACCTGCACAGTGCAAGCGCAAATATTTCGCTTGAGACTGGGCTTGATGAGAACGGTAACTCAATCAAAGGGCGCGGTAGCCAACCCAATGAACATGATATCCTGACAGGGTCAGATTCTGCCGGCTATTTCTCGACGGCGGGTGGCGATACGACCTGTAGCAACTGGACAAGCAACGGCGAAGGGTCAGCGATTGTCGGTCACTTTGATCGTGTGGGCCTGAACGAGGCCCGCAACATGACAGCATGGAATTCATCGCATGGGTCTGCTGGATGTGGCGAGGCCGATTTGCCACGTACTGGTGGTGCAGGTTTGCTGTATTGCTTCGCGACTGACTGATAGAAACCGTCGCGCCCGGCACTATGTCGGGTGCGGCGTTTACGCAGGTGCGCGCAACACGCGCGGAACCTTGAATTCGACGTTTTCGACAGCGGTTTCCACGATTTCGACAGTCACGGCATAGCGGTTTTTGAATGCGTCGATAATTTCGTTGATCAAAACCTCTGGCGCCGATGCCCCCGCAGTGATCCCGATCGACGAAATTCCTTCTAATGCGCGCCAATCAATATCGGTGTCACGCATGACCAGTTGCGAATATCCACACCCCGCACGGCGCGCGACCTCCACGAGACGTTGACTGTTGGATGAATTGGCTGCGCCGACCACCAACATCGCATCGCACCGTGGTGCAGCTGCTTTTACGGCCTCTTGGCGGTTAGTTGTGGCATAGCAGATGTCTTCTTTATGTGGTCCGACAATTGTGGGGAAACGTGCGTTCAAGGCAACAACAATATCCGTTGTGTCATCAACCGATAGCGTGGTTTGAGTGACATAGGCTAACGCGTTTGGGTCACGCACATCTACCGTCGCAACGTCATCAACCGTTTCGACGAGCAATACTTCACCCTCGGGTAATTGTCCCATCGTACCGATAGTTTCAGGATGGCCGGCATGGCCGATCATGATCATCTGTAGCCCGTTTTCTGCATGGCGTTGGGCCTCAATATGGACTTTGCTGACCAAGGGGCAGGTGGCATCTACATAGACCATCTCTCGTTTGGCAGCTGCTGCGGGAACAGCTTTTGGCACACCATGGGCGCTGAAGATTACGGGGCGGTCATCGGGGCATTCGTTCAATTCTTCAACGAAGATCGCCCCCTTTGATTTTAAATCATCAACCACGAATTTATTGTGCACGATTTCGTGGCGAACAAAGATAGGTGCCCCCCATTTTTTCAACGCCATTTCGACGATCTTGATGGCACGGTCCACGCCTGCGCAAAACCCGCGCGGGGCGGCTAGATATAATATCAAGGGGGGGCGTTTTGTGTCAGGCAAGGGGCGTCTCCGATCCGAGTTAGATCCTAAAACGCAGTGTGCGTGCCGTCTAGTAAAAGCATGTGCAACGCGCCATTAGACCGCATGCAGAATGAAATAGAGCACCCGAAGGTGCCCTATTATTTAGTCTTTTTCAGCCGGTTCGGTTTCTGGCGTTTCGTTCGTAACGCGTGGTGGGCGACCAACCACGTCCCGTAGTTCATCAAGTTCGATGAAGTTATCGCATTGGCGACGTAGATCATCGGCTATCATTGGGGGGTTACTTCGGATCGTGGATACGACTGAGACCCGAACGCCTTTGCGCTGAAGGCTTTCGATCAAAGGCCGAAAATCGCCATCACCGGAGAAAATTACGATGTGATCAACATGGGGCGCCAATTCCATCGCATCGACGGCCAGCTCAATGTCCATGTTTCCTTTAATCTTGCGTCGCCCCATGGAATCGGTGAATTCCTTGGCGGCCTTGGTCACCATGGTGAAACCATTGTAATTCAGCCAGTCGACAAGCGGACGGATGGGAGAGTATTCATCGTTCTCAAGTAGCGCGGTGTAGTAAAATGCACGTAGCAATCTACCTCGACGCATGAACTCAGTACGTAACAGTTTGTAATCAATGTCGAAATCTAGCGCCTTGGATGCCGCGTAGAGATTCGAGCCATCGATGAAGAGCGCGAGACGCTCATCTCGATAAAACATTGGAGGTAGTCCTTTCAAATACGCCCTGTCGGTGGGATGAGTGTGAGTGGTTTTTCCAACAGGAATATGGAATGTAGGGGTTACGGCAAGTGAAGCAAGGTCATCAAGAAATAAATTACGATTTTATGTATATTGCGCTCGGGGGTAACGTTACGTCAAAGGCTGGAGGCCCGCTTGAAACTGTACAGGCAGGGGTTAAGGCCATGGAGGCAAGGTGGGAAGTTAGTTGTCTTAGTGGTTTTTATCAAACGCCGGCGTTTCCGGCTGGTATGGGGCCAGATTTTATTAACGCAGTTTGCGCTTTTCGTTGTCGGCAAGGTCCAGAAGCAGTTTTAGAGGTGTTGCATCAAATCGAGGCGGATTTTGGCCGCGAGCGCAGTTTGCGTTGGGGGCAACGCACCCTGGATTTAGATTTGATTGCTTACGGAGACTCTATTTTGCCAGACGTGCCGACCTTTGATCATTGGTATGATCTTGATCCCACCGAACAAGCCACCTTTGCGCCCGAAACGCTAATTTTGCCGCACCCAAGGTTGCAAGATAGGTCTTTTGTGTTGGTGCCATTGGCCGATGTGGCGCCAGATTGGGTGCATCCACGCACGGGGCAAACGACGCAACAGATGCTTGAAGCCCGCCCAATAGACGAAAGAGATGCGATGATTGCCCTTTTACCATAGAATTTGAGAGGAAATCGGGTTGTGTTTTTCGTGTCAAGCCTCTAGGGAATCAGTCTGATTAACCCCGATGTTTGATTGATTGGAGTGCCCACATGGCCCGCGTGACTGTTGAAGACTGCGTTGACAAGGTTCCAAACCGTTTTGAGCTGGTAATGCTCGCTGCGCACCGCGCCCGTGAAATCTCTGCTGGTGGCGCTTTGACCGTCAGCCGTGACAACGACAAAAACCCTGTTGTGTCTTTGCGTGAAATCGCAGACGAGACTCAAACAGCGGATGAGCTTCGTGAACGTATGATCGAAGCAAATCAAACTCAGATCGAAGTCGACGAGCCCGAAGAAGATTCCATGGCATTGTTGATGGGTGGTGGATCTGTTGAGGCAGACAAACCTGCCGAAGACGATCTGAGCGAAGAAAAATTGCTACGTGCTTTGATGGAAGCGCAAAGCCAGAAATAAGGTGGTATGAACCAGCATGACTGCTGATGATCTGATCGCGCTGGTTCGCACTTACAATCCTAAAACAAATGAAAAAATGCTCGCCGATGCCTATGCTTTCGGCGAGGAAATGCATGAAGGACAGTTCCGCCATTCTGGCGAACCCTATTTCACGCACCCTGTCGCTGTTACCGGTATTTTGGCCGAACAGCAGATGGATGATGCCACGCTGATTACTGCGCTTTTGCATGATACCATTGAAGATACCGAAGCGTCCTTTGGGATTGTCGAAAAGCGTTTTGGCCGCGAGATCGCGGAATTGGTTGATGGCGTTACCAAGCTGACAAATCTGCAATTATCGTCATCTGAAACCAAACAGGCAGAGAATTTTCGCAAGTTGTTCATGGCCACCTCGCGTGATTTGCGGGTGACGTTGGTGAAATTGGCTGACCGTTTGCACAATATGCGCACGATCAAATCCATGCGCCCAGAAAAACAGGCCCAGAAAGCTCGTGAAACCATGGATATCTACGCACCCCTTGCTGGCCGCATGGGGATGCAATGGATGCGTGAAGAACTCGAAGATCTCGCGTTTCGTGTTCTCAATCCGGAAGGCCGCAATTCCATCATCCGGCGTTTCATTACATTGCAAAAAGAAACCGGCGATGTGGTCGAAAAGATCACCGTTGATATGGAACACGAGATGGACAAGGTGGGTATCGCCAGTGAAATCTATGGCCGTGCCAAAAAACCCTATTCGATCTGGCGTAAGATGCAGGAAAAGGAACAGGGGTTTAGCCGCCTGTCCGACATCTACGGATTCCGCATCATTACCAAATCAGAGGCTGATTGCTACGCTGCGTTGGGTGCGATCCATCAACGTTGGTTTGCAGTGCCCGGGCGGTTTAAAGATTATATTAGCCAACCAAAATCGAATGGTTACAGATCCTTACATACCACGGTTTCGGGGCGCGACGGTAAGCGGGTTGAGGTGCAAATTCGCACGGTCGAAATGAACGAAGTCGCCGAAGCGGGGGTTGCGGCGCATTGGTCTTACCGCGAAGGTGAGCGGGTCGAGAACCGGTTTGCGGTTGATCCGGCGCGCTGGATCACCCAGCTAACGGAACGGATCGATGAGAAAGACGATGACAATACATTCCTCGATTTAGTCAAATTGGAAATGTATCAGGACCAAGTGTTCTGTTTTACGCCCAAAGGGGACGTGATTAAACTGCCGCGTGGCGCGACGCCTATTGATTTTGCCTATGCGATCCACACCCGAATCGGACACGTTTGTGTCGGAGCAAAGGTTGATGGCTTGCGTG
>Ga0055584_100006265_pt1 | contig 11666 bp, 11 predicted proteins | sample OSDHelmetaG_FD_58716 | JGI IMG/M metagenome (GOLD analysis project Ga0055584, IMG submission 58716) | Pelagic marine sediment microbial communities from the LTER site Helgoland, North Sea, for post-phytoplankton bloom and carbon turnover... | ecosystem: Environmental > Aquatic > Marine >... | reverse complement strand
TGAGAGATTCGAACTCTCGGTACCTTGCGGTACGCTAGTTTTCAAGACTAGTGCATTCGACCACTCTGCCAATTCTCCGCTGCAAAAATATAAATACATTTGAATATCGAAATACTAAATGATCTTTTTTACAAAAAATAGAATAACACTCGAAACTGCTAATTTTATTAGCTTTGTAGTTCACAACAAAATGATGACACGTGCCCTTCTAGTATTTACTATTTTAATGATTTCTCATACAGCGAATGCCGAGAAATTAAAAGCGTTTTTCTCGTATAAATCATTTTATTCTCCTGAGTCAGGTCCATACATAGAAACTTATATGTCGATTATTGGTAACTCTGTAGAATATAGGCAAAATGAAAATGGTAAATTTCAAGGAAAAATTGAAGTCACACTTGTGTTCAAAGACGGTGAAGAAATTATTAACTTTAAAAAATATAATTTACTGAGCCCCGAGCTAGAGGACACTATATCTAGTTTCATAAATTTTGTAGACCAACAGCGCTTCTCATTGCCTAACAGTGCTTATGAGCTTGAGATTCAAATAGCAGACATGCATTCTCAAGAATTACCATTTATATCATATCAACCTATAGAGTTAAATTTCGGTACAGATTCAATTACCATATCTGATATAGAGTTTGTAGAGTCATTTACAAAATCGGAAACGGAATCTATAATAACAAAAAGTGGATATGATGTTGTTCCTTATGTATCTAATTTTTATCCATCAAATATGGATAAAATAGGTTTTTACGCAGAGGTATACAATACGAATAAAATATTGGGAGCAGGCGAGAAGTATCTTGTTAATTATTACATAGAATCTTATCAGACAAATATGGTAATGGCGAGATATAAAAGGTTTGTCCGGCATGATGCAACTCCAGTAAATGTTGTTTTAGGAGAGTTTGCCATCGATGATCTTCCTTCAGGTAATTATCAATTAGTTGTGGAGGTTCGCAACAGGACCAACGAATTAATAAAAATTCGAAAAACATTTTTTCAGAGAAGTAACCCAGCAGCAGAAATGAGTGCAGCAGATTTACGTTCAATTATCGATTTAGGATTTGTCTCGCAAATAACTAATCAAGACACAATGAATATGTATATAGCTAGCGTTTATCCAATTTCATCTCAATTGGAGCGAAATTTCGTTCGTAATCAGCTAGAAAAGGACGGCAGTTTAGAAATGAAGCAAAAGTTTTTTATTAGTTTTTGGCAATCAAGAAATCCGATGAACCCAGAAAAATCGTGGAACGATTATAAGTTGAAATTAAATACTGTTCAAGATATTTTTAAATCACCGATAGATTTTGGTTTCGAAACAGACAGGGGTAGAGTCTATTTACAATACGGTCCGCCAAATGTGATTTCTGAAAGGAAACAAGAACCTAATACTTATCCATACGAAATCTGGCATTATTATAAGACTGATAGAAGAACTAATATCAAATTTGTATTTTATTCTAAAGAGCTAGCAACTAATGATTTTGAGTTAATTCATTCAGATGCTTACGGAGAAGTTAATAATTATCGCTGGAAAATGATAATACAGAAACGCACAGAACCAGGGACGAACCCTGATCAGATGAACCCAGAAAATTCTTACGGTACGCGTACCGATGAATATTTCGATACTCCGAAATAAGGAAGTGGCAAAGGTTGCAGTTATTATTCTTAACTATAATGGGGTATTATTCCTCAAACAATTTTTGCCAGGTGTAATAAAGAACTCTGTAGGTTCAGAAATTTGGGTGGCAGATAACGCTTCTACCGATGATTCAATGCAATATTTAAGGGAGTATCATCCCGATGTAAATCGTATAGAGCTAGAAGAAAACAAAGGGTATGCAGGTGGTTATTTTGAAGCTTTAGAAAGAATAAAAGCTGATTACTACGTACTTCTAAATTCAGATGTTGAAGTATCAGATAATTGGGTTCAACCTATTATTAGGTTAATGGATAATGATGATTCCATAGCAGCTTGCCAACCAAAGATTAAGAGTTATTCAAATAATAAGTTTTTCGAGTATGCTGGTGCCGCAGGTGGTTTTATTGATATGTTTGGTTACCCATTCTGTAGAGGAAGAATCTTCGACACATTAGAAGAAGATAAAACCCAATACGATGATGCAATTGAAATATTTTGGGCAACAGGAGCATGTTTATTTCTTAGATCCAAAGCATACCATGAGGTTGGAGGTCTCGATATTGACTTTTTCGCTCATATGGAAGAAATTGACCTTTGTTGGCGATTAAAGAACAGAGGTTATAAGATAATGTGTGAACCAAAATCAACAGTTTATCATGTTGGTGGTGGAACATTGCAAAAAAATAACCCAAAGAAAACGTACTTAAATTTTAGAAATAGTCTTTTTATGTTGGTGAAAAATCATCCTCAAAAAAGCCTTATTACAATATTGGCATTTAGAATGCTGCTTGATGGTTTGGCAGGTGTAAAGTTCTTAATTCGCTTTGAATTTGCTAATATTTTGGCGGTTCTTAAAGCTCATTTTAGTTTTTATCGATTATATTCAGTAACCTATAAGAAGAGGCAAAATCAAGACTTTAGTTTACCTCCGAATGTTTATCAAGCTTCAATTATCATTCAATATTACCTTAAGGGAAAGAAAAATTTCAATGAACTTGCTAAATTATGGAGCTAATAGATAGGTTTAAAGAGCTTTATGGATTTGTTTTTGAGGATGCATTAGTAAATGAAATCGTTTCAATTTCACGAGTTCGTAAAGTCAAGGAAGGCGATGTGCTTATAGATATTGGCGAACAAATTCAGGTAATGCCACTATTACTTCAAGGAGCAATCAAAGTAATGAGAGAAGATAAAGAAGGGGATGAGCTTCTCCTTTATTTTCTAGAAAATGGAGATACCTGCACTATGACATTAACTTGTTCTATGGGGGGGCTAAAGAGCGAAATCAGGACTATAGCAGAGACCGATGCTGAAATGTTATTGGTGCCAGTAGCAAAAATGGAAGAATGGCTCATAAAGTTTAAATCCTGGAGAGGATTTGTGCTCGAAAGTTATAATAATCGTTTAATGGAAATGCTAGAGACAATTGATTCGCTCGCGTTTATGAAAATGGACGAACGGTTATATAAATTCCTTACAGATTCTGTTAAATTACATGGTTCAACAACGATAAGTAAGACTCATCAAGATATCGCTCATGAGCTCCATACTAGTAGGGTCGTAGTTTCTCGATTACTTAAAACACTTGAAAAAAACGGAAAAATAGAACTACACCGAAATCGAATTGAGGTACTCAATTTTTAGAGTAACAAATGATACTGGTACAACTAATATAGTCTATTAACTTTGTATTTAAGTTTCACTAATGTTAAAAAACCTTATACCTATATTATCTTGGTTGCCTTCGTATAAGAAGGAATATTTCAGAGGTGATTTTTTTGCTGGCATTACTGTGGGTATTATGCTTATTCCGCAGGGAATGGCCTATGCGTTAATAGCCGGCTTACCTCCAGTATACGGTCTTTATGCAGCTCTAACGCCACAAGTTATATATTCGATTTTTGGAACGTCTAGGCAGCTTGCCATCGGCCCAGTAGCTATGGATTCTCTTCTCGTTGCTGCTGGCTTAACCACTATAGCTATTGCAGGTTCAGATCATTATATTGAAATGGCCGTGCTGCTTGCTTTTATGATGGGAACAATTCAATTATTGTTCGGAGTGTTTCGACTAGGATTTTTGGTTAATTTCTTGTCAAAACCTGTTATCAGCGGGTTTACTTCTGCTGCAGCCATAATAATTGGATTAAATCAGCTAAAATATATTGTAGGAATTGATATTGTTCGAAGTAATCATGCTCATGAAATTTTGATAGATATGTTTTCAAAAATTTCAAGTGTTCATTTAACTACGTTTCTAATCGGTATATCAGGAATTGGTTTGATTTTGGTGTTAAAAAGAATAAATAACAAAATACCAGCAGCATTAGCTGTAGTTGTTGTAAGTATACTCATTGTTAAATTTGCCAATCTTTCCAGTACTGGTATAAGTATAGTAGGTGATATTCCAGAAGGACTCCCTGAATTTAAGTTGCCAAATTTTAATAACAAGCCACTAAATGAACTCTTATCAATTTCTTTAACACTAGCATTAATTGCCTTCATGGAGGCGATATCTATAGGGAAAGCAATTGAAGAAAAGCATGGTGAAAATAACATTAGAGCTAATCAAGAATTAGTCGCACTTGGTTTGGCTAATATTGGTGGGGCATTATTCCAATCTTATCCATCTACTGGAGGTTTTTCACGTTCAGCAGTTAATGATCAAGCAGGAGCTAAAACAGGAGTAGCTGCGATGATAAGTGCCTTGGTCGTTGGGTCAACTTTGCTTTTTATTACCTCCTGGTTTTATTATTTACCTAAAGCGGTTTTGGCATCAATAATAATGGTTGCGGTATTCGGTTTAATAGATTTTAAATTTCCAAAGAAGTTATGGAATTACAAACGTGATGATCTGCTTTTGCTTCTTGTTACTTTTCTTGTCACGCTTACAGTAGGCATAAAAGATGGAATTCTAGTAGGAGTAATGCTGTCTTTAGGAATGCTAATTTTTAGAAGTGCTCGTCCGCATATTGCCGAGTTAGGAAATTTTAAGGGGACAAAATATTTTAGAAACATTAACAGGTTTAAAGATGTCGAGCAATTAGAAGATGTTTTGATTTTTAGATTTGATGGTCAATTATACTTTGCTAACAGTAATTATTTTAGAGACAATTTATTTGAAATGGTTGAGAAGAAAGGAGATAAACTTAAACTTGTTATTTTGGATGCAGAAGCCATTAATCATCTTGATTCTAGTGCTGTTAATATGTTATTTAGAGTGATAACCGAACTTAGAGCTAGAGGAATAAAATTTAGTATGGCTGATGTTATTGGACCCGTGCGTGACGTGATTGTGAAAAGTGAATTAATCCATCTAATCGGTAAAAATAGTTTATTTATTAGAACAGCTGATGCATTAGATTTTTATAAGGGGAGCGAAATTAGCGATGAAAACGAAGAATATAAATTTAAAGACATCGCAAATCAGAGCGATAGAAATCTGTAACTTTGGTTACAGTTTAAATGAAACGTTGATCTTAATTTTGGGTAAATAAATTAGTAGAAGTATGAAAGTAGAACAGATATATACAGATTGCTTGGCAGAAGCGGCTTATTATATTGAATCGAAAGGAGAGGTTGCCATTATTGACCCGTTAAGAGAAACAAAACCATACATTGATATGGCTGCTGAAAACGGAGCTACTATTAAATATATTTTCGAAACTCATTTTCATGCAGACTTTGTTTCTGGACATATTGATTTAGCTAAGAAAACTGGCGCTAAAATTGTTTATGGTCCAACAGCAAATACAAATTTTGACATAATTGAAGCGGTTGATCAACAAGAGTTTAAAGTCGGTGATGCAACTATTAGGGTGTTACACACCCCTGGTCATACACTTGAATCTAGTACTTTTTTATTGATTGACGAGAATGGCAAAGACCATGGAATTGTAACAGGAGATACATTGTTTATTGGCGATGTTGGGAGACCAGATTTGGCAATCAAGTCTGATCTTACTAAAGAAGGTTTAGCAGCAATGTTGTTCGATTCACTAAGAAACAAAATAATGCCGCTTAACGATGATTTAATTGTATATCCGGCTCATGGTGCTGGATCTTCGTGCGGAAAGAACATGAGTACAGAAACAACAGATACTCTTGGAAATCAGAAAGCCACTAATTACGCTTTACGAGCGGATATGACTAAAGCAGAGTTTGTTGCTGAAGTGTTAGATGGTATGCTTCCGCCACCCCAGTATTTTCCGAAAAATGCGATGATGAATAAGTCAGGTTATCAAGAAATTGACGAGGTTATGAGCCAAGGAAATAAGGCAATTCCTATATTCGAATTTCAAGAATTAGCAGTGCAAGAAAATGTGTTAGTTCTTGATGTAAGAACAGAGCAAGAATTTGCAAGTGCACATATTCCAAATTCAATGTTTATTGGATTAAATGGAAGCTTCGCACTTTGGGTTGGAGCATTGATTATTGACTTAAATCAAAAGATAATTCTAATCGCTCCAGAAGGAAAAGAAGAAGAAGCTGTTCTCAGGCTTGCCCGTGTTGGTTATGATAACGTTTTAGGACACCTAAAAGGGGGCATCAATGTATGGAAAATTGCGGGGAACGAACTTGAAGACATTGAATCTATTACTCCAGAAGAATTTGAAACTACTTTTTCTTCTAAGCTAAATGTTTTAGATGTAAGGAAACCCGGAGAATATGTTACTGAACATATTAAAGGAGCTGAATCATTTCCTTTAGATTATATCAATGATAATTTTCCAAATATTGATTCGAATAAAGAATATTACCTGCATTGCAAAGGAGGATATAGATCTGTGGCAGCGTGTTCAATTTTAAAAGCGCATGGATATCACAATATTATTAACATAGAAGAAGGTTTCGATCAAATAATAAAAACAAGTGTTCCCGTAACAGAATATGTTTGTCCTTCCACATTATAATTTAACTATGAAGATGACCAATAAAACCCTATTATCACTTTTTTTGATAACTGTTATTTCGGTTTCAAGCTGTGCACAAAATGAATCTAATACAGATTCTGGCAGCAATAAAATTGAACGGGTATCAGCATCAAATTTTAAAAAGAATTTGTCAGAATTATCTGATTACCAGCTGATTGACGTCCGAACATCCGGTGAATGCGAAAACGGAGTAATTGAAGGTGCTATAAATATTGATTACCAAGCAAGTGACTTTGAAGAAAAAATAGCTGCTTTAGATAAAACAAAACCAACTCTAGTTTATTGCGCTGGAGGAGTTAGAAGTGCAAAGGCAGCTGAAAAAATGTCTAAAATGGGTTTTGTTCAAATCATTGACCTAAAGGGAGGATACGGTTCTTGGGATGATTAGAAAAATAAGCTGTATAGTCAAAATGTTATTGACATTAACAAAACGTGCTTATACCTTTTGTTATATTTGCTAAGTTATTCTGGCTACTTTAGCGATCACTTCAGAGCTTTTTTTTAGCTTTTTTTTCTTTTAATTGTTTAAATCTCTTTATTTGGTAACGAACGTAAATTGTTAATCCTCCAAAAAATAAGATGCTAACAAAACCGAAAACAAACCATTCGCCTGTTGTCATTTTTTCAATCATAAATAATATATTAGGTCAAACTCGAATAACAAATTGATTTGATTTCTATCCAAAAATACCAATTTTATAATTGGGATTAACTTCATATTAAAGCTGAAACAGTTATAAATGCTGTGTCTTCTATATTAAAATAGCCCAATAGCTAAACCTATTGCCAGAACAATGATTAGTAATCCGACAAAGAGTTGCAAAGCATCTATTGTAACTTTCTTGAGTAGTTTCTTACCTACGATTGCACCTATGAATGCTGCTCCTGTTGCAGATAATATAAGAGTAAGGTTATCTGTGGCGCTTTCAAAACTGCCACTGTTAGAATAGATTAATAATCTCGAAACATCAACCAAACAAGCTACACTCACTCCGGTAGCAATAAATTGCTCTTTGGTCAGTCCACTTTTTATTAAGAATGCACTTCTTAGTGCACCTTGATGACCTGATAATCCACCGAAAAATCCACTCAATATTCCACCAGGAACTAAAAAATTTGACGAAAACTCTAATTTTTTTAATTTGGGAATCAGATCGAAAAATGCAAAAAATATCATGACTCCAGCTATTGCTAAATTAACACCTCTTGTTTCGAAAATCCATCCTGCAAAAGAGTAGGAGATAAGGTCATTAAAAGAGTTTAACTCATTCAGTAGTATTGCTCCACCAAAACCTCCAAGCATAGCAGGCACACCAAACTTAAGTAGAATAGGATAGTTGATGTTTTTACCAATTAACCCTAGTTTGAATAGGTTGTTGGAGAAGTGAACAATACCAGTCATAGCTATTGCAATTTCTACTGGAAAAAACATCATAAATGCAGGTGTAAGAATTGTCCCTAGTCCAAACCCAGAAAAGAATGTAAGGAGGGAGGCTAAACAGCTTACGACAACAATTATTGCAAAATCCATTTTCAACTAATTTGGTGACAAATAACATATAAATATGTTATGAGTATGTTAAGAAATTATTAAACTTTCTAATTTTTACTCTTTTGAATATATTGCTCAGGGACTTCGATTCCATTTATATTACTGGTCAAGATCAAAGAAGCAATCCACCATCGTTTGTCTTGGTAAACTAATTGGTAGGTATTAACCCCTTTTACTTGAGTTTCTCCTTCTAGTGCTACGTAACTTTGAAAGACAGTAGCAAGGCCATTGTATTCTTCAATTGTATTACCAGTACTATATTCTCTAAATCCCTTTTCTGTTGAATTTGCGCTCGAATTTGCGATAAACGATTTTAAACTAAAGTTAAGCAATTTAGATGTGTCTATTTTATATTGTAAAACTGAAATTTGTGCTTTGGGAAGAAAAAGTGTTTCAAATCTCTTCCAATCAGCAGTTTCGCCTTTATTAACTGAAATTGAACTCAGTAGTGCTGAAACTATTGCTTCAGGACTATGAACATCTTTCGGTTCTGAATTTTTTATAGCTCTATAAGTGGCTAAGTTTTTGTTTTCTAAATTATGAAGTACGGCTAATAGAACTTCTGCTGCCAACCTTGTTTTATATTCTGGATTTACATAAGAATACAGAATTCGTTTTTCTTTGATGATAAAAATCGAAGGGACAGGTAATTCGTGTTTATCATTACCTCCCCATTTCTCGAGATCGAACTGAAGCACATTTTTATACTTTTTATATGTTTTTTGATCTAAAATGAAAGAAATGCCATACTTTTTAGCTGAATTTTGCTCAAAATCAGAAAAAACCTGGAAAGTCAATTTATTATTTTGGACAGTCTTTTGTGAATTAGAATAATGATCTGCACTTAAAGCAATTATTTGATAACCTTGTTCACTTATTTCATTCTTGATTTCTTCAAGTATACTGAGTTGTCTTTTACAATACGGGCACCAGCCACCGCGATAAAAAATTAGTATAGTTGGTTTAGAGTTAACAATTGAATCTAGTTGTACAATTTTTCCTTCGATGGAATACACTTGGCTAGAAGGAACATTACTACTTATAGGAATTGGGCAAATATCCATGGCAGGATTTTGCGCTAAAGTTGAAAAGGAAAGGCTGGCGATAAAACTAGTTAGTAGTAATTTATTCATTGATATAAATTTACGACACAAAAAAAGGGAATTGGATTAACAATTCCCTTTTTAAAATTATGAATAGTCGATTATTTTACAGAATCACAGACTGCCTTAAAAGCATCTGGTTGATTCATAGCTAAATCTGCAAGAACTTTTCTGTTCAAGTCGATTTCTTTATTAGCTAATTTACCCATTAGTTCTGAGTAAGACATACCATTAATTCTTGCTCCAGCGTTAATTCTTTGAATCCAAAGAGATCTGAAATTTCTTTTCTTTTGTTTTCTTCCAATGTATGCATAAACCCCTGCTTTTTCAACGGCATTTTTGGCTACAGTGTGCACATTCTTTCTTCTTCCGAAGTATCCTTTTGCAGCCTTTAAAACCTTTTTTCTTCTGGCTTTTGCTGCTACGGAGTTAACTGATCTTGGCATATTTTAATTTTTTTTGATAATTAGCGCTCTTATTTTATTGAGTCTTTTAAACTAATTATCTGGTTATTAAATTTAAACTTCTAACAAAGTATTAGTTACATACAAAGTAACTTCTTGATGCTTTTAACATCAGCTTTGTCAACTACGGTAAATTGAGTTAAAGCACGTTTTCTTTTAGTCGACTTCTTAGTTAAGATGTGACTTTTGAAAGCATGCTTTCTCTTAATTTTGCCGCTACCAGTTAGCTTGAATCTCTTCTTCGCGCTGGAATTTGTTTTCATTTTTGGCATAATTGCTTATTTATTAATTGTTCTTACTTTTTCTTTTTAGGCGAAATAAACATTATCATTCGTTTACCTTCTAATTTAGGCATGCTTTCCACCACGCCATAATCTTCTAACTCTTGCGCTAATCGTAATAATATTATTTCCCCTTGTTCTTTAAACATAATCGAGCGGCCTTTAAAGAAAACAAATGCTTTTAGCTTAGCATTGTCCTCCAAGAAACCTTTTGCATGTTTCAATTTAAAATTGAAATCATGATCATCAGTATTTGGACCAAATCTAATTTCCTTGATAACAACTTTAGAAGCATTAGATTTTATTTCTTTTTGTCTCTTTTTTTGTTCGTATAAGAATTTTTTATAATCTATAATTTTACAAACAGGTGGCTTGGCGTTAGGCGAAATTTCGACTAAATCTAATTCCTGTTCCTCAGCAAATTGCAAAGCTTCTGCTAGGGGGTAGACCTTTGGCTCAATACCATCGGCTACCACACGCACTTCACGTGCAATAATTCGGTCGTTAATTTTGTGCGGGTCTTCTTTAACTACCCGTCTACCTCTATTCCGTCTATTAAATCTTTTTGCAATAACTCGGTTCCTCCTATAATTTGTTATTGAGCCAATGTGGCTTCAATTTGGTTATTAATTAATTCTATAAAACTTTTTTCAGTAAAAGATCCTATGTCTCCTTCACCTTGTTTCCTGACAGACAATGTATTAGATTCTACCTCTTTTTCTCCTAAAATCAACATATATGGAACTTTTTTTAGCTCCGTGTCTCTAATTTTTTTACCTATCTTTTCGTTTCTATCGTCAACGAAGCCGCGAATATCGTAATTATTTAATGAAATTAAAAGGTTTTGGGCCTGTTCATTAAACCTTTCGCTGATTGGTAAAATTGTAAACTGATCTGGCGTAAGCCATAAGGGAAATTTACCAGCACAATGCTCAATCAAAACGGCTACAAATCTTTCTAGTGAACCGAACGGTGCTCGATGAATCATTACTGGTTTGTGCGCTTGATTATCGTTGCCAATATATTCTAGTTCGAAACGCTCTGGTAAATTGTAATCAACTTGAATAGTACCTAATTGCCATGTTCTACCAATAGCATCCTTAACCATGAAATCGAGCTTAGGTCCATAAAAGGCAGCTTCATTATATTCGACAACGGTATCCAAACCCTTTTCAGCAGAAGCTTCGATTATTGCTTTTTCTGCCTTATCCCAGTTTTCATCAGAACCAATGTATTTATTTCTGTCTGTATGATGTCTTAGTGAAACTTGTGCTGTGAAATCTTTGAAATCAAGTGCATTAAAAACATAAAGGACAAGATCAATAACTTTTTTGAACTCTTCTTTAACTTGCTCAGGACGGCAGAAGATATGTGCATCATCTTGTGTAAAACCTCTAACCCTGGTTAGACCATGTAATTCACCACTTTGCTCATAACGGTATACGGTGCCAAACTCAGCGAATCGTATAGGTAGATCTTTATAAGAACGAGGAATTGATTTGTAAATTTCACAGTGATGCGGACAGTTCATCGGTTTTAGGTAAAACTCTTCTCCTTCGTTAGGTGTGTTAATTGGCTGAAAAGAATCTTCACCGTATTTATCGTAATGACCTGAGCAAACATATAATTCTTTATTTCCAATATGGGGAGTTATAACTGGCTGATATCCAGATTTTAA
>Ga0055584_100006263_pt1 | contig 11667 bp, 13 predicted proteins | sample OSDHelmetaG_FD_58716 | JGI IMG/M metagenome (GOLD analysis project Ga0055584, IMG submission 58716) | Pelagic marine sediment microbial communities from the LTER site Helgoland, North Sea, for post-phytoplankton bloom and carbon turnover... | ecosystem: Environmental > Aquatic > Marine >... | reverse complement strand
CAATAGACTTAACGCATTACGACTTAACGCATTGCAATAGACTTAACGCATTACGACTTAGAAGTTAAGTAAACACCTTAATACAACACGACACCGCGCGACTAAAACACATCTAATTAACCTTAGTAAGCAAACCTTTTTAAATAGAAAAATCAAATTTCAATCAAAAAAATAGCCGCGATAAACGCGACCATCTCAAAGCAACTGGCTTATTTCTTTTTCATTTTCTTGCGACCGGCGCTTACTTTACTTGTATAACTATCAATAGCGTTATTCAAACAAAGATTCGTTTTACGCATACCATTCCAAAAAATCAACATAATCATAACGAAAGACGAGTATAAACTCCATACTTGAAGCGTTTCGAACATCCCCGCCGTACGAACTACGTTCCTTTCTGTTGCCCAGGTAAAAACGCCCATCGCGACTAACAAGCCAATAACAAAGGGGATAACTATGTATTTAGCCACTCTTATTGTCATTCCTTTATCAAGCCAACGTCGACTTTTTAGTTTTTTCATTGCATATAACTTACTATTCATATCGCGCAAATGCATTGTCGAGAATTTATCGCGGTTAAGTTTAAACGTATCCTTTGCCGATAATATGTTAAAACCAAGCGAATAGAGTAGGATTAACTTACTCAAATTAACCGACAATAACAAAATAATCACCAGTGAAAAAACTGAATTAATTACACTAAAATTAGTTTCTCCATATGCAACCAACCCAATACTTACGCCAGTAACAAATAGCGTTAATATGGATACCAATACCAATAATAGAAAAATCGCGATACTTTTCATTAAACTTGTTTGATCCGCAAATGACCCTACATAATCAATAACACTATCCATCTGATCCATTTGTATCTTAGTATCATAAACGCTATGCCTTACTTTATTCCCCTTTAAACCCTTACCTAATCGTGATTTATTCATTATTAAAACCTAATTCATATTCATATTCATATTAACCAAAGTTAGAGAAACCTGGCACCAAAACAAATGCAATGCAGATAGAAAACATAAAACACAAAACAAAACGGAGGCAATAAAAGCCCCCGTTTACTCACCTATAATACGATAATGCCACTACTAATAAAACAATAAACGTGACGTTCCTTAGTGGTTTTAAGCAATCACGACACTAACGTCTACCCTTCAATCCCACACTTGCGGTTTATTTTATTGATCCGCGCAAGGTAGTCTGCATTGATCCTCATTAAATTCAACTCAAACTTAGTTGTTTTTATTAAAAAATACGCGACAACTGACATTAAACTAGCCACTATTAATGTCAATATAGAAAAATCTAAAACATCACTTCTGCCACCCACCAGCTCAAACAAGTTTTCATAAAATAAAATAAATACCATATTAACGATAATTACTAATAGAATAGTAAACATTCTTAGTGTGCGAAGACTTCCACTCATCAACCCTGTTCTAGCCACTCTTTCACAATTACGCGTTAGTTTATCAATGTTTTTCTCACTAAGTTCATCATCATCAAGCCAAACTTTTTTATCGTCACCGCTCGTTTCCCAAAACTTACATTTTATTGAATGGTACGTTAAAAATGAAAAAAGCTTCTTACCACCACTAAGCAATAAAGCACACTGACCTACAAAAATAAAAACCGCACCGACTACAATCATATAGTGCATATTGACACTTATTAAAAAACCAACCAGTATTACCACCGCTAATATCGCGAAAAAGTTAAGAAAAATACCAAACACAAAGCAAAAACAGCCTTTAGTAATATCATCATCTTTATTTAAATTACTCGTTTTATCCAGCAATGAGCGAACCGCACTTCTCTTTAAATCAACCGTTTCTTGTTTCATTTTAAATTTACCCTTATACAAGGGAGCCCACTGGCTCCCGTTATTTTTAACTTACAAGCGCTAATAAAGGTGCGTCCAACTCTCTGAAACCTTGTTGAATTAAATGCAAGGTGGTATCTAACATAGCCGCTTCCTCTATGTGAATAGCACCTCTTTTAAAAATCACCATCTTCACATTATCAACCGCAGTGCGCGCCTTATCAATAATAACAGGCTTATCCATACAGTCTTTTGTTAGTATTGGATACACATCTTTAGTGCCTGTGATCTCCTTACTAACAAAAATATCAGGTTCCACTTCAAGACCCGAATAGCTTATGTGTGTAGTTTCAATGAAATGATTTTCTGATAATTTTTCGATAAGATACTTAATATCAAACTCAACGCGGGCTGCTTTTGCATGGTGCTTATCACCCAAACCTACCATTAAACGACAAAAAGCATCATAAGGTACACGCAAGTCACCCTTTGGATCAATGGCATAAGCTAAAACCTTTTCTCCAAAACTGAAACCGAAAACAATACTTCGATCCTCTGAAATTACATTATCAAACGCCGGTTGTACACTGTTCGGAATAGCAGAAATTGTTTGTTGCTCGACCCACGTATACTTAATATACAAACCGCCATCATGCTCATACAATGAAAATCCAGCCTTGTTGGCGCGAGTATAAAGGTTATCTTCAACCGCCTTTAATACATCATTAGGCGTCAATGTGTGGTTTAATTCAAACAATTCAATATTAATCATAATTAGGTATACCTTCTATTGCGCGTTAAGTGACTACGAATGCTATCTTATATTCCCCACTTACATAAGCTTATCAATGGGTATTCTAAACACTAAACACTAATTTTTTATAAAACAACTACCACGTAAATAAAACAATAAAGGCGGGTTATCTCGCTCTTACTTTGCTCATTATGTGCTTTTCTTTGCTTTTTAATTTAATGTGGCTGAAAAATAAACCCGTCCCACTCATCGTTAAATGACCATTTGGGAAACGCGCTAGGTAATCTTTATCTCTCTCGCTACCGAATGCAGAATACAATGAAATAAGCTCATCAGCATAAGCCGCATACTTACCACCAGCCACATCAAAAGAGTCATACAACCCTTTTAGCCTGAATTCAATATGCTTTATCTCACCATCAACACTGCGGTTTGCGTCTCTATTTACAAACTTCAAACGATTAAATATCGTCATTTTTCGCGATAAAAGCAAATCAACAAACATCTCTACCTGTTCAATAGTTGACGACTGACTATTTACGATTAGGTCAATATCAATCCCAATTTCTTTAAATAGATGAAATTTCTTGTGCTCATTCATCATTAAAGAGGTAGTCGAACACATGAAGAAATATAGCTTGCGACTCAGGCCCATTAAGTTATTTTTCTGATTATCTTTGTATTTATAATACATAGACAACGTAGTACCTACATTAACCCCGCGCCTATAGCTTAGTAATTCATGAATAGTTGAGTGCTCAACTGCATTGCGATCAACTATATGCATACTATCTGCGACTGTAGATTCTGGCATTTTTTTATTTCTCTTTAGTATAATACAATACATAAACCGATTATTTATAATACCAAACAACATACCGTTTGTCACTCAACAGTTGTTTCTACGGGCAAAAAAAGTGAATTATAATAAAAAAAAGCAAAAACAAACCCGTCAACAACCAATAATTCATCATTTCAACCTTCGGTACCGCACTTAATAAAAACCATCACCCACAAAAAAGCGCACTTATATAGGTGCGCTTTGTTAATATTACCAATAGAACAAACCAACAAAAAAAGGGGCTAGTTACGCCGTTCTCTCGTTGTAATCCATTATTTTTTTATAGTAAACACTACCGCTTTCACCTACTTTACTAAACAATAAACCGGTACCCGATAATGACAAGTGTTTATTTCTAGAATAGTCAATCTCACTCTTCTCAACTTCCGTCGCACTAGAGTAACGTTGTTCAATAACATGCTTTGCATACATCTTATAACCTTCGCCAAGCTCATTTAAATGACAACAAAGAATACTAATTATGCTATCTACAACAGCAACAAAACCAAAATCATTTGAACCATTAACCTCTTCTGCATTCTTCACTACCGTATACATTTCGAATAATTCTGAATTAAGCAAGTCAATTACATGACCTAATTTAGCCATTAATGACTCAGTTCTCATAATAATAATGTTCGCATCGTACTCAATACTTAAACATAATTTACGAATATCATGTTCTTCTAAAGGTAATCGCTTAAACGCAAGCATTACGCGCTTTAAAAAACCAATACTTCTTATCTCATCAAGATCGTCACTAAGCTTGCATGAAATACATGAACCCGCAATAACACCGCGTGAAAAGCTAATCACTTCACCTAAAGTTGATTCATCAATAAACAGTTTATCTGCCTCTGTTAACGATACTTCTTTTTTAATATTTACCATTTTTATTACGTCCCGCTTGATTGTGTGGTTTGTTTCTATAGGACTAATATTATCAAAATTAACCAATTCTGTCACTCTTTTCCGTTGTTTCTAGTGAATTTAATACCTCTGAATGGCTTAAACTTATTCTTTTTCAATTGGAGGTCTAATTGAATAACGCCCTTTTTGTATGAAGCGATACCAATTCTTAACCCTACCGAATACAACACCGGCGCATTAATTTGCATCAACGCAATAACTTTCCCCGCAAAATATTCTCGATCCAATTCACTATTAACTGTAAATATAAAACCATCCATAAGCGTTAATGCTCGCGTCTTAAACTCACTAAACTCAATTCTTAACGCTTTCGTCAACGCATAAACCTCACTATCAATCGTTTTAGCACTATCTTTTTCTAGCGAAGAAACATCGTCACCACGTTCAATGCGCGCTAACACTTCACTCTCACCAAGCAGAAGTATTGAACATTTAAAACTACTGGCACAAAATTTTTCCATTAAAACATCCTACCCACTCAAATTAATACAAAGCCTGATGCACACCACCAGCTAAAATAAATCATGCCATTCACACCCGGTATAAATCAAACCCGGTTCCAAAAAACACTAACTTAACCCAGGAGACAACATCAACCAGGCTGGTGGCAGTTATCAACCAGGGCATCAACCAGGGCATCAACCAGGGCACAAGGCGAAATAAGTCAAACTATTCTATGGCCTGTAAAACAAATTCGAATGCATTCCTCCCCCCTTACATACACATAATTAACAACAAACCAATCAAGTAACCATCAAGCAATCACGCCAAATTACAATAAAGTGTACTAAAAACACCACATTAAACTTGACTAATTAACCGCAAAAAACTAAAATAAACACTAATAAAACACATTAAGCATGCGCGATTCATCAATACCGTCATGCAATATAATACAAGGTAATACCTATGCTTATTACACATAAAGGCAAACAAATAAACGTCACAAAAGTAACTGGCAATCAAAATTCTGTTAATGTGCACCGCGTTGGTCGTCGCGTTAAATTCGTCAGTGACAGTGGACAAGTGTACCTAAAGGTTACTAACGTGTGGTACGAATTCCCTCAAGAGATTGGGTACTAATAACCAACAAACTCTAAAGGGGTTACCCAAACCCCTCTTTTATTCATCAATCTTGCGAGTATGTCATGGCTAAAGTAGAAGCGTTATTCCTAAAGCTTAATCAAGAACAACAAATAAACACAATAATTAAAATCATAGATCTATCAAATCTAGTGTTTCATTTTTACACTTATGAAGCTGGAAAAGCACCCGCCAATCTTCTTTTAGCCGCTAAAGCATACCACAAAGACCCTACCGACGTTAATCGTGAACTCTTTAATTTAGCTCACAACGCATTTGAAGAACTAAGCGAAAGTATTACTGTGGAAGCTGTAGACCGACTACCATTGCAAAATTCTATTGCCGCAATACAACATGCAACTCGCTTTCTTTATGATCATACCGATCCCGAACTTATGAGTGCCGCAACACAATCTATTGACCTTGCATGTAAGTCAGACTCAGCCATTAAAAAGATAATCATCTATTTTATGGGCGTACAAACCGGTAAAAATAAAGCACATAAACATCGCTTCATGGATTAAAACCTATATCGCCGGTGCACTAAGTAATAACACTCTGTGCACCAGCACTAAAAAACACCATTAATCCACCAGCCATAAGCGCAAAAAAAGTCACTAAAACCACACCAAACCTTGATGTTTAATGGGTATTGTATTACTATCTATATTCAAAATAATATAAATTTAATATCGGAATAATTATGATTAGAAAAGTAAAAGACACAAGTGCCAACTTCCTTAAAGGTGTTTATTTCGAGGATATTAACGAGCTCGTTAGCAATAAACCTGAAGCTTTTCTTGTTCAGTCATTCTACTTTTTCTATTACTCAACGGCTGAAGCTGCCAAAGCCAAAGCACGCAGCATTAATCAATCTGAAGATATTATTTAATAAATCACTCCGTGCCCATTACTATAAATAGTGGGCGCAACCAATCAAATATCTTCAGTAATACACAATCAAACCACATCAATGCTATTCACGCTACGGCAATTAACGCTGGTGGCTCTTGCATCATTCATTCGTCCAAATCACACCAATACACCCACTGGCTATAAATATAATTTTGTTTCAGGCATAAAAAAAACGGCTTAACCACAAGGATTAAGCCGATAACTATCTGTTAGGAGCAGATTGAATCAATACCTAGTAGAGCATCGACACAACCATTCTATATAAAACGCACTCCAAATTCAACAACTAAATACACATATTCGTTCATTTAAAACAAAATAAAACACCACTTACGCCATAAAGCAAAACAACGTTCCTTTCACCAAAGAAAACTAACGACTATTATTGCTGGTGGATACAAGCCATCTATAACCAGTAAAAAGCAACTGGCAAATAAATAAATCAGAGGCAAAACACATGAAACCACCCCCTTCACTAACTATTACAAGCAACTAAATCCTTATCCCGATATTACTTGTATACCCTGGTGGAGTAGTTAACCAGGTCACAACCTCACCCCGGATAAAACTGTCACCCGGTTTATGAATTAATATGTCACTCGGTCCATTACCCGGTAAATAATCTCACTTATTGCCCTATATACCACCTAGTAACAAGTTATTATTCCCTGATTTTAAACGCACATCACATCAACAGTAGTGACAAACACCCGTTTAATTCATAATAAACACAAACAAACGAGCACCACTTACACTCTTAAAAGGGGATAGGTGCCTGTGTGGTTGTCTTTATTAACTATCTTGTATCATCGCGAGTTCGTTTTGTTTTCCAGCGTTACATTGCGATACACGCGCTCAAACACTTTATATTCTGGCACAAAAAAGCACCCAATCGAGTGCTTTAGTCTACGTCATTTATCTATATGCCCGTTATAAGTTATCTATACTACTTATCAACACACATACTCTCTCTGCTTTTTAATACTACCTTAGCCTGACCACTTAATAACGCATCAATGCTATTCAAACAACTAACTACTTTCAATACGCAATTACCAATAACATCAATACCGCCTATTTCAACGCGCTCACCACGTCGAATTAACTCTATATAACTAAACCATAACACAACTAAACCCGAAGAAAGCATCGACAAGCACCGAATACGCACAGCCACTAACCCTTCTTTAGCGGCTAATATCTCATTCGTTTTTCTATTAAATTCAATAAAAGGGGCGCTGTTATGTCTGTTTGTGTTGAATTTCATTACCCTCATCTTTAACCCAAACAACTTTTCTTTGCGCGATTTAGTGAATTTCATATCCGCAAAAAAAGTACCTGTGTCATCCAATGTCGCTAATGATTGCAACGCCTCACTTGGTAAGTCATTAAAACAAACACGATCATTATTACTCAAAACCAACAGAGGAACCCCTAATACAATACATAACAAAACAAGCAAAACCGACAGGACTTGACGTGAATCTTTGTTATTTATCTAAACTCAACCAAGCGACTCTATAACATACTCACTATTCGATAAGCGCATTATTAATAACGTTCCTACCGATAATTTGTCGCCTTTTACCACGTTTAAATCAGCATCTCGCTTTATATCATTCAGCCGACTTGTGCCGAAACCCACATACTTATCCGTAGATCCAATTGCACTAAATTCACTATACGCATCTACCTTCGATTCTCTATAACTAATCGCATCATTAATACACGACACTATAGATTTACCGATCGTTATCAAGTAACACACCGCTTTATTAAGCAGATATAAGAATTTTTCATTTATTTCTTTCATTTTCGCACCAAAAAAACCTTCATGGATTGAAAATAACCACACTTTATATTGGCTAAATAATTTAAAAACGCGACCAATAGCGCCAACAAAAGAGCTCTCACTACTCATTATTCCAAATAACTCTACCTCTATATCCTTAACCATTTTATTCAACATTGATTCATGCCCCCATATGCTACAACGCTCTACTTTAGCGCCAAAACTATCACGCTTTAGTGAATTAACATTGTACAATTTATTCAACACCGACCCAACACACACGCCGCGCTGTATGGAGTACATATCTTCCATAGATAAGCAATTCAATGCGCTCTCTTCTTTTTTTGTAAGCTCAAATGGAATATCTAACGTGTCTTGTAGTGATAATATAGTCATTACAATAACCTTTTCTTTAATCTAGCTGGCAATAAAAAACAAAAAAAAAGGCGCATACGGACTTAACCCATGCACCTCTTTATTTACTCAATTAACAATCCGATGGACTAACACCAACCATTTTAAAAAATGTATTTTCGCTATCTTCTCTCGCATTTTCAGTAGGAAGGATGCGATTATAATCGTCCTCACCTTCAACGCAATCCATAATAGTTGATAAGTTTTTATTCGCTTGGTTTGCAACAGCAACACAAAGCACTTTAAGGTATGTAGTCGCCGTTTGTAGTAAACGATAGTACTCAAGCACCTGCTCAGCCACTTCTTCATTCGCAAAAGCGTTGTCGTATACTGCGAATGTTTGCATTTCACTAACAGGAAATAACTTCAAAATACGTGAAATTTTCGTATCAAAACAATTATAACCATTAATAATGTGATTCAACTCAATATCAACAGTGTTATTCTCAATCATTAAATCCATAGCCGCACATTCCCCTAAATCGTGATCACAATCACTATTTAAACGTTGTGCCTGAGTGCCGTCATGCCCAATTGAACTAAGTAATACATTGCGCTCAGCAACACTCATATCCAGATTTAATTTGGAAATCTCATCATTAGATAGCGATGTTAGCAAGCCATAGTTGATCATCAAAAGGTCATAAACATTACATTCACCCTCATCGCTAATCAATCGCGCTAAGTTAGCGGTATCAACACTTTTCAACTTCGCCAACATCATTAATTCAGATTTATTTAAATCATAACCCACGCTAAGCATCAATTTATCATTAACTTTAAAGCCAGGCTTTGCAATTAATTCTACTTTTTCGCTCAATACCATCGATTCAATATTTCTCATTATTCATATTCCTGTAAAAGTGTGGCTCGTTAATATGTCATTATTGTAACAAGAAACAACAAAATAGTCACTATTAAATGTGTTTATAACGAATAAAAACACAACAAAACACCAAATCACAAGCAAGCAAAAGGGGCTGGTGGATGAACACCTGCCCCTTTAATGCTATTACTTATACGTACTGCGTTACACTACTTCCCTTCGCATTCCTCTATAAAATGACCAAACGCACAGTAAGGAACACTAACCAGATGAGCCACTGAACGCAAGCTATCTAACTTCGCATTACCACTACCTAATAACGCACCGACACCCTCTTGCATGCATGAATCATCGTAGATTTTCGCTACATACTCATTAGATAGCACCTTAACCTGATTCATAATAACGTCCAAATACGCCTCCGCAATCTCCACCAAAGCAAAGAAACGCACGACTTGTCTCGCTTTATTCTGATCGCTTGTACAGTCATATACCGCAAAATCTAAAAGAACGTTCTTGTCAAATCGTGATAATAACTGTGACACCTTAACGTTAAACGAAAGACCGCCACTCATCACCTTTTTCAATTCATCTTCTAAAAAATCATTTTTATTTCGCAAGTAATCAACCGAATTAATTCGATCACCTTTATCAATAATGCGACCAGGAGAGCTGAACTCAGAGGCTAATTTAATGTAATTACCACTAAAAACTCGCCCTAAATTACCCAATCTCGCTAAGTTAGCTATATCATCAACTGGCATCATAAAAATAAATACTTTCTCTGAATCACTTAATTCATAACCACTTCTACTTATTATTCTTTTTGTTATCGACATATCTTTTTTTATAACGCGCGAGGCTAATTCTTCATCATCATCACCCATCACCGCCGCAACAATATCCGAATCACCACCAATACTACCCACAGACGAAGTGTTTTTAGTCTTCAACACTATATTTTCTACCGGTTCCTCTATACTAAATTTAACCGGCTCAGATGTATGAAGTTCTTCACTTCCCACTAAACGAGTAAGCGCATTTTCAATAAAGCTACAATCATGTGCATCAACTAACATACCATCAATACCGGGGATTTTATTTATTTCATCAAGACTATTAGCAACAACGCGGTGCATGCCTGACACTAAAGCTTCACCTATCGAGGTCAAATAAGCAGATGCAATACCAAGAAATGTATAGAATGAAACAACTTGTTTTGCCACTTCTCCATTTCTATTCTTATCATTGGCCGCAAACAATCTGATTGTTTTCTTGTTAAATAAACTGAAAATAACTCTAATACGCTCATCAAACAACGCATCACTAAGCAAAACAGTCTCTAAACTACTTTTAATAAGCGAATTAACCAAAGCTAAGTTATTCGAACTAACACCTTCACCACCAACGTTAACCGCGCTATCTTCATTACTATCTGTTACGTGGTATTCACAATAATCAATAAGACGATCACCTAATTTACTTATCTTTCTAATAGCTAATATATCTTCAATCGGCGCTACTAAAATCAAAAAATTCTCATCACAATTCAACGAATAACCGATAAACCCTATTAATTTAGATGTAGACTTAGATCGGTAAGTCGAACGATAAAGACCTAAACCACCCTTTGAACTCTCATTTTCATTAACCATAACCATCTCCTAACTATCAATATTTAACTGGAAATTTTAAGAATAAAAAAAGGGGCTGGTGGTATAAACACGAACCCCTTTGCAAGCAAACCAATTGAAACCTACACTAAACTTTCTTTCTTTGGATCATAACCCATCATTTCAAACAACACGTCAGACCCCTTTCTCAAAGCCTCATTACTACCCAAAATTACACTTTCGTCACCCTCACCATCATCTTCTGGCTCACAAGTAATTAGATCTTTTGCAAAGTTAATAATCGAAAACTCGACAACTTCTATGTAATAAGCAACACGCTCAAGCAACGCGTAGAACTTATCTAGCTCAACTTTAATACGTACACTCTCACAACTGCGATAGCGAGCAAATACACTTATTACATCACGCGAATAAGCCTGATAGAACCCTAATAACTTTTCAATAAAGGAATAATTACCCGTTATAAGCTCAAAAACCTTTCTTTTTATGTCCGCATTAAACGAAGCTAGGCAATCACGAGCTCTCAAGTAGTCAAATTCCGCCACCGGCTCATCAAACACATCGTTGGTTCCAATAACCTTTAAGTGCTCCTCAAACCCCACCAAGTCACTCAATTTACTTTCGATCATACGTTCATTTCGAAGTAA
>Ga0055584_100006262_pt1 | contig 11667 bp, 10 predicted proteins | sample OSDHelmetaG_FD_58716 | JGI IMG/M metagenome (GOLD analysis project Ga0055584, IMG submission 58716) | Pelagic marine sediment microbial communities from the LTER site Helgoland, North Sea, for post-phytoplankton bloom and carbon turnover... | ecosystem: Environmental > Aquatic > Marine >... | reverse complement strand
CGTCACCGAAGGCTTGATCTCGGTCGTGCGGGAAATGCGCGCGACGGTGTTCCGCACCGCGCGCTCGGTCGCGATCTACGAGGCCCGCGATTTCTCCTGCGGGTTGTTCGACGCCAAGGGACAAGTGGTGGCGCAATCGGAAGACATCGGATCGCATGTGGTGCCGCTGCCCTGGTCGGTCGAAAGCGCGCTCGACGATCTCGGCGACGATCTATCACCGGGCGATATCATCCTGATGAACGACCCCTATCGGGGCGGCACGCACCTCAACGACGTCACCATTATCTATCCGGTCTTCGAGGACGGCGAGCTGGTTTTCTTCCCCGCCGTGCGTGAGCACTGGGCCGATGTCGGCGGCGCGGTGCCGGGTTCGATGTCGGGGACCGCGACGGAAATCTATCAAGAAGGCATGCGCATTCCACCGGTGAAAATCGTCGAGAAGGGTGAGATCAACAAACCGTTGATGGAAGTGCTGCTCTCCAACATGCGGGTGCGGGAAGAACGTCTCGGTGATTTCAACTCAAGCCTCGCCGCATGTCGTACCGCCGAGCGCCGCCTCACCGAACTGACGTCACGCTACTCCATGCAAGTGCTGCTCGATTGCGTCGAGCTGAACCTTCAGCGTTCCGAAACCCGCATGCGCGAGAACATCAAGATGCTGCCGGACGGGCAATATTACTATGAGGATTATCTGGAGACCTTCGGGCCGGATGGGTTCGAACCGTTATTGCTACCACTCAATCTGACGATCTCCGGCGACGAGATGACCGCCGATTTCACCGGCGCCTCGCCGCAGGTCCCCGCTCCCGTCAACTCGACACTCGCGGTCACGGCCGCTTCGGTCTATATCGCGCTGAAGTCAACACTCGACCCCGCGCACGCCCTAAATCACGGCTCGTTCCGGCCCGTCACGGTCGTCGCACCCGAAAAAACCATCGTCAATGTCGGGCATCCGGCCCCGGCAGGCTCGCATGGTGAGATCCGCAAGCGGGTCATCGCCACCATGCTGGGCGCCCTCTCGCGGGCGTGCCCGGAATTGGTCTCCGCCGATATCCACCGCACCTCCTTCCACAATCTGATCGGCGGCATCGATCCCGCGACCGGGTCGGAATACGTGCATTACGAATGGGCCTGCGGCGGCAATGGCGGATTTATGGAAGCTGACGGACCGAGCGCCATGGCGGCGATCGATTGGGGCGACCTGACCACGGTGCAGCCGACGGAAGTGCTGGAGAACCGTTTCCCGCTGCATATCGAATGGACGCAACTGGGTTTGGATTCGGGCGGCCCCGGACGACATCGCGGCGGCCTCGGTATGCGCCGGGCCTTGCGGCTCACACGGGGCACGGCGGCCTATTCGTTGCTGTCCGACGGCGCGATCATGCCGCCCTTCGGCATCCATGGCGGCGAGACCGGAGCGCCCGTCGATAGTTACGTCATCAAAGCGGACGGCACCGAACATCATTTCAGCTCGCCCGGTAAGGTCGGCGGACATCCCCTCAATGCGGATGACACGGTGATCCTGCAATCGGCGGCGGGCGGCGGCTACGGCGATCCGCTGACACGTGAGCCGGAAGCGGTGCGACGCGACGTGATGAACGATCTGGTCTCCATCGAAATCGCGAAGGACATTTACGGCGTTCACCTGACCGCTGCTGGCGAAGTCGATGATGCAGCGACGGAGACACATCGCGCGGAACTCGCCGCATCCCGTCCGATCGTGCGCGTGACGGCCCTGGAACACGATCCCTATATCGCGTCGGGGCCGAGCAAGCGGCGTCTCATTCGCCTGAACCCCGCCGACATCGCCGCGCACGGGTTGACCGCCGATCAGAAAATCGAATTGCTGGACACAGTGGGCGCGCCGCTACGCGGCTGGGTCATGCCGGACGACAGCGTAGCGCCGGGCACGGTCCCGCTCGACCCGAACGGTATGCTTTCGCTCGGCGTTGAAGGCGACACGGAAGTGCAGCTTCGCCCGCTATACACACCGGTTGTGAAGTATCGCGCGGCTCCGATCTCGTAGGGTTGGCTACTCCTTTAGCTTCACATCCGCCATGGATTCGATGACCTTTCTCACCTCATCCGTATTGGCGCCATCTTCACATTGATAGATACCGGTCTGCAGAAGGCCTCTCGTGATATTGTGGAGCAACATTGGCGCACCACAATTCATACCGAGCTGCGTCGCCAGGCTGACATCCTTCAGCATCAGCGCCATCGCGAAATTCGAACTCGCCCGACCCTCGATCAGGGCCGGCAAGCCGCGCTCGGTCGCACCGCTGCGCCCGGACGACTTGTTGATGACCGCGTCCATGGTCTCAAGTGTCAGGCCATATTTCCGTCCCATGGCGACAGCCTCGAGCATCGCCACGTTGTTGCAGGCGGCAATCGTATTGTTGACCAGCTTCACCACATGGCCGTTGCCGATCTCACCGCAATGGATGACGTTCGGGCTGATGGATTCGAAATAAGGTTTCACCTTCTCGAACGCGTCCATCGATCCACCCGCCATGATGGCGATGGTTCCCGCATCGGCGCCTGCCGGGCCACCGGAGACGGGCGCGTCAATTAATGTAATGCCTTGCTCCGCCAGTTCTGCCGCCATGGCCCGCGTTTGATCCGGATCACCGGATGTTTGATCGACCACAATCTTGCCCGGCGTCAACCCTTCGAGCAGCCCGCCGTCGCCGAAGATCGCCGCGCGCACATCCGAGGAGCGCGGCAGACACAGCAGGACAATATCGCATTCCCGTGCCAGCGAAGCACCGTCTTGCGCCGGAATCGCACCGTTCTCGGAAAATTCCGCGACAGCCTCCGGCTTCAGATCCAACACCCGCAATTTGTGCGACAACATGAGCCGCCGCGCCAAAGCGCCGCCCATCGCTCCCAATCCAACATAACCCAGTTCCATGATTACTCCCCTAACTATGTGATGAAATGCGGGCCCAGGGCTCGCATGCTTAATTATTGATTAATCTAAGCGGAATTCATCAGGTTTCAGCACATCGGATCACTTGACGGCCGAAACCAAGTCCGGCGGCATGCTCCACGGCTGCAACTGTTCCAGAGCTGCGGCCAAATCGATCAAGCGTTGCTCGCCAAACCAAGGGGCAACCGCTTGCAGACCGGTGGGTAATCCATCAGCCGTATGGCCCGCTGGGATGGAAATCGCCGGATGACCTGTCAAATTGAATGGCGCCGGATAGTTGTACCAATTGGCCCTTAACGGCCCCGCGATCTGTCCATTAATTTCTATCGGGTCGAGCGCATTGTGATCGGCTCTCGGTGGCGGCGCGCTGACACAAGGCGTCAGTAATAAATCCGTATTCGCGAAAACCTCTTCCGTCTGTCGGTAAAGCGCGCTGCGCAACAGTGGGACTTCCTTCGCCGCCTCGGCTGAAATGGCCTCACCTTCGATTATGGAGGCGAATAAAGACGGGTCCAACAATTGGCGCTCGTCCTCGGAATAATGTGCCATCCGCGCCGAGATCAAACCCCTGATCGCGACCCGCGCCATCTCATTCCCCCAATCTTCCCGACCGTCGCTACGGGTGATTGCAACCTCGGCCCCGGCCAAAACGTTAAGCGTCCGCTCCATCGCTTCCGAAACACCGTCATCGAGCAAGTGATTGCCGAGATAAGGTTTGTAATGAACCCGCAGTCCCCGTATCGCCATCATTGGGTCCGCCGGCGGCTCGCAAGGTGGGCAATTCACGGCCCGTGTCCATGGGTCGCCCGGATGACTACCGGTCATCGTATTTAACATTACTGACAAGTCAGCCGTCGTACGGGTGATCGCACCGATATTACTGAAATTACCGAATAGATCGGCAGCCGATTCATTTGCAACACGCCCCAAGGTCGCCTTCAATCCCAGAACACCGCAGCAGCTTGCCGGTATACGCGAAGAGCCCGCCCCATCGGTCGTTACCGCTAGCGGCCCCATTCCGGTCGCGGCAGCAACCGCCGCTCCTCCGCTTGAGCCTCCGGATGAGAATTCGGGATTCCATGGATTCCGTGTCACACCATATTTTGGACTGTCCGTAATGGCCTTGTGTGCAAATTCCGGCGTGGTTGTCTTACCGATCAGAATTCCGCCCGCCGCCTTCAATCGTGCCACGGCTGAAGCATCGTGGTTCGGGATATTTCCGACCATCAATCTCGAACCGAAAGTTGTCTCCAACCCTTCTGTCAGGATGACGTCCTTTACCGAGAAAGGGACCCCATGCAATGGTCCAAGCGCTTCACCATTCGCCCTGGCAATATCGGCATTCCGTGCCGCCTGGCGAGCACCCTCCTTATCGACGAGCGCGAAAGCCCGGTATCGGACATCGTATTTTTCGACACGCGCTAAAACGGCATCTATGACAGCTTCCGCCTGCAAAGAGCCGTCACGGATCAGGCGAACCAGATCGACCGCCGAAAGAGTGCAAATTTCGTCGATATTCATGATGTTATCGTCCCCAAACAGAAGCAATGCCGGTTAGGCAGAGTCCACGCGAAGCCCAGCCTGAAGGAGTAACGGCATGACGCGTTTGCCGAAAAAATCGAGGTCCGGCAGAAAGTCGTAAAAATTGATCTGCATGCCATCGCAGCCCGCACGCTTCAGCTTGATGAACCATTCGACGATTTGCTCCGGCGTGCCGACCAGATGCACATTCCCGCCAACCGCCCAATTATCCGGCGAATATCCCTTCCAGGACGACTGGTCGCCGCCCATGAACGTGGCGACGAAGTTGTCCACCGCGACTTGATCGCGTTGATCCAGGATACGCTGGTACTGCGCCCTGGCCGCTTTTTCCGTCTCTCGGCAAATCACGTGTGGATTGATCATGATCTTGATGCGGCGTTTCTTGGCGCGGGCCGATTTGCGGATATTCTTGATGTGTGCGGGCAAGGTGCGGCACGCATCGACCGGATCGGCGCCGCCGGGGCTGGTGACGAAAATGATGTCGGAATGGTCCGTCGCATAATCGATCCCGGCGGGGGACGAGCCCGCATTGACCATGACGACGGAGCGGTTGACCGGTTTCGGCGCCACATAGGCGCCTTCGGTCTGCCACCACTTCCCCTTGAAGGTCAGCTCCTCGTCCTCCGACCATAAGCGCCGCATGATGGTGGTGAATTCGGACGCCATCGCATAGCGCTGATCGTGCTCGATCGGCTTGAGGCCGAACATCCGGAACTCGCTCTCCTTATAGCCGGTGACCACGTTCAATCCCCAGCGCCCGCCGCTCATGTGATCGATCACCGCGCCGTATTTCGCTAGGTGCAGCGGATGCCAACCGTAGAGGATATGCACGGTGGCGATCAGCAAGGCGTTCTTCGTGATCGGTGCGAGGCCTGCCGACGTTACAAACGGATCGAGTGTATTCTCCCGGAAATTAATATCGCCGCCGTAACCGCCTTTCCCCATCCATTGCGCGAGTGCGAACAAGATATCGAAGCCAAGCCGGTCGGCCTTACGCGCGCATTTAGCGTTGTATTCGAAATCCCACGAAGTCTTACGCGGTGCCTTTGACGGACTCCAAGCACCTTGCTGATGCGGCATAAACAACCCCAGCATCAGGGGCTGTTTGCTGGCCCGCTCGAAAGCGGTCGGCGGGGCGCTCTTGCGGCGTTTCGTTCCGGTCGGGCTCATGTGCGGGTCCTCGTGCTCAAGTGGTAATAGCCTTAGAGACAATATGCTGATCCACAAGCAGGGGAATGACCGGCTCGCTCGCCATTGCCGGCTCACTCGCCATTGACAGTCCCGTCCGACTGGTCCGCAATGGTGGCGAAATGAACGTCCAGAACGCCACCCATGATCCGTTAAGCCGAGCCACGGCGCTTGGCGATGAAATCGCCGCCGCGGCGGACGAGATCGAACGGACGCGCCGCATTCCTCCGGCATTGCTTGCCCACATACACGAAGCTCGACTGTGCCGAATGTTACTGCCCCGCGCCTTCGACGGCGACGAGGTCGAGCCCGGAACCTACCTGCTGACGATCGACGCCGTGGCGCGAGCCGATGCGTCCGTCGCTTGGAACCTGTTCGTCGCCAATAGCGCCGCCTTAATCGCGCCGCATCTTGAGCCGGAGACCGCGCGCACCATCTACGCGCCCGCCAACGCCTTGGTCGCCTGGGGCCCGCCCAACGCGACCGTGGCCAAGGTTGAGCCCGGCGGCTACCGGGTCAGCGGCCGCTGGGACTTCGCCAGCGGATGCCGCAGCGCAACCTGGATGGGTCTCCATTGCCAAGTCGCGGATGCCGACGGAACGCTCCGATTGAATGCAGCCGGGTTTCCGGCGATCCGCACGATGCTGTTTCCGCTCGCGGACGCCACGCTGATCGATACCTGGGACACGATCGGCCTTCGCGGCACGGCGTCGGATTCCTATAGCGTCGAAGATTTATTTGTGCCGGACGCATTTACCGGCACGCGGGAGGAACCTGAATCGCGCCGCGATCCGGGGCGTCTATATGCTTTCCCCATGCAGGGACTGTATGCCGTTGGCGTGGCGGGTGTCGCCCTGGGAACGGCGGGCGCGATGCTCGATATGTTCAAGATGCTGGCGGCGGACAAGACACCGCGCGGGCTCGCTAAACTCGCCGATAGAGCGGCCGTCCAATCCGGCGTCGCCCGAGCCGAGGTCAGGCTCGGCGCGGCCCGCGCCTATGCGTTGGAAGTGTTGGCGGACGTCTTTGCGCGCGCGGGATCGGAAGGCGCCATCGATTTCCCTGACCGGGCAAAGGTTCGCTTGGCCGCGAGCAACGCCATTCACGGCGCCATTGAAGTCGCCGATTGGGTCTACAAACAAGCCGGTGTCGACGCCATCTTCCCCGGCGGACCGTTCCAACGGCGGTTTCGCGACATTCATACCCTCTCTCAGCAAATCCAATCGCGCGACGCCCACTTTGAGGCCGTCGGCCAGGTCTTGCTCGGCAATCCGCCGAAAGTATTCTTTTGAAGTTTCGATGCGAATGAGCGACCCCGAATAAAGGAGCCAGACGATGCCTCGACTACCCATCCCGTCCGATAGCGACGATTTCTCCGAGGAGACCCGCGCCGCGGTGCGGCATATCCAGGAAACACGGGGCAGCATGCCGCCGCCGAGCAGCTACCTCACCTATGCGGGACAAGCCGGCGCGCGGCTCTCCGACCTCGTGGAGCATCTGCGTTACCACACGTCATTGACGCCCGCAGAATCGGAACTGGCGATCTGTACGGCGGCGCGCGCGGCCAATGCCGACTATATTTGGGGCGCTCATGTCCGTTTGGGTTTGCAAGCCGGCACGCGCGAGGAAGCAATCCACGCGGTCGACACTTACGGGTCGCTGGACGATCTCACGGCCGACGAAGCTCTGATCATCCGCTTCGGGCGTGAACTATTGGAAGCACCGCACGTCAGCGACGAGACATTCGCCGCCGTGCGGGCGCGCTACGGGGAGAACGGCGTGCTGGAACTGACCGCCGTCATGAGCGTCTACATGATGAACGCCAGCATATTGCGGGTGATGGATCATCAACCGGCAGCGGACGCGCGACATCTAACACCGCGCTAGGTTTTTCGGATCAGGGCGCGTTCGCCTGCAGGAACATGCGCACATGGCGCACCGCCAGTGGAATGCGCTCCTTGTCTTCCTTCCACGGATAAATACTGACCTGGGAATTCGGCGCCAGTAGCGCCGATTCCATCGCCACCGCGTAGGGATGTGCCGGAATGTCGTCCGGCAGGACCAGGACCGGCGTCTTGCATCCGCGCACGAAGTCGCGGGTCACGGTGAAGACGAAATCGGCGTTGCCCCGGTACATTTTATTGAGGAAGGCCTCAACCGTCTCCATGGTGATGTCCGGTCGCTCCGCGAGGAGCTGCGGGGCCCATCCCTCGATATTGTTCTGGTAGAACAGGTCGGGCATCTCAGGGCGAATACCGCTCGGGTGGACCATCACGGCGGCGGCGATTCGGTCAGGTGCGCGGCGTAGCAGGTTCCATGAGAAAGGCCCCCCAATGCAGAAACCCATGACCATGAACTTATCGACGCCGAGATGTTCCAGCAGGCCAAGCTGGTCATCGGCGAACGAATCCCACGGTTGATCGACGTCAAGCGGACCGGAAGACGCACCACCATTAGCGTTTCGCAGATCCATCGTGATACAGCGAAACTCGCCGGCAAATTCTTCCATCGGATTGAAGGCATGGCTCGCGAGGCCCGCCATGGTCGCATTCAGCCCGCCGCCGGGAATGATTAATAACGGAAAGCCGGACCCGGCTTCCTCGTAGCTGATGCGAACCGGCCCGTTCTCGAAAATTGGCATCTCGTCTCTCCCTTATTGATTTGGCCTCGGCGACCAATCGTATATGCGTTGCAAGGTTCCGCCCATCAACGTCTCGCGCTCGTCCGGCGACAGACGATCCGTCAGCCGGAAGGGCTCGACACCCTGGGCATAATTGATGATCTCCATCGCGCGGGTCCAATCGGTTCCCCACATACAACGGTCCAACCCGAAAGCGTAGAACACCTGGGCTAGTGGATCCCAAAGATCGTCATACGGAAACGGCGCATGCGACAACGTACAAGCGCCGGTCACCTTCACCGCGACATTGTCATATTGCGCTAGATCCAGAAGTTTTGGGAGTTCACCGAAGGGGTTTTGCGGGACTGGTGGATGATGCGGTTGTTCCAGGCCCAAATGATCCACGACCAATTGCGTCTCCCGATTGCGGGACGCGAGTTGGCCGACCTGCGCCAATCGTCCCTTGCAGGAAAGATTGACCGGCAATCCGTGGTGGGCGGCGGCGGCCAGAACACGAGCAATGCCGGGATCGTCTCCGTCGGTCGAGGTGGTTTGGCTGAGCATGATGCGAATGGCGACGGTTCCAGGGCGTGCAGCCCAATCCGCGATTGTTTCCGCCACGGCGGGATCGCTCGGGTCAACGGGTTTGACGACACCGAACCGGCCGGGATGGGCCGCATGGACCGAGAGCGCGTAACTCTCATCAAAGCGATAGAGCGTCCAGGGCGAGACCAAGATCGCACCGTCGACGCCGACCGCATCCATCGCGGCGACCATTCCATCGCCGGTGACTTCCGGCGGCCCCGCTAAAGTCGCGGCCCAAGGCCGCGCCGCGTGATCCCGCTCATAGGCGTGGACCTGTGCATCTATCGTCAGCATCAACATCCCCCATGCATGGCGCGCAAATTCAATCCTATATCAATCATAGGGCCGGGCACGGAGAATCCGACAGCAACCGGCCGGCGCTGACACCCATTCAGACGAGGGACAACAATGATTGTGAATATGGAATCCCGGCTAGCCATGCGGATCGGCACCTTCGTTCCTGCGACACATGCCCTCGACTTCCGTTATCCGGTGCTCGAAGGCGGTGTCGCGCCGACGGTGCAGGCATTCGTTGGTGGCGTCACCGATCGCGAAACCCGTGCCGCCTCCCGCGACCACCCGGAACGCGGTGTCATTCTGATTGAAGGCCCCTACGCGGATATGTCGGTATTGCCCCGCGACCTGTGGGCCTCCTGCCCGACGGCGCCCGCACATGAATGGGTGCTGGAACAAATTCGCCCTGGCGGACAAGCCTCTCCGGACGCCGCCGGCGGGCTTTGTATTTCCGCGATGGAAGTCGACCCCGCCATCGAGGATGAATTTAACGAATGGTATAATGAGGAGCATATGCCGCTGATGGACGCCGTTCCCGGCATGTTGGCGGCGCGACGGTTTCGCGCGACCGGCGGCCTGCCCCGATATGTCGCCGTCTATCACCTGGAATCCGCCGCCGTCTATCTCGAGCGGAGTTGGGCGGAGGCCAATCAGACTCCCTGGATTCGCCGCATCCATCGCCACCGGTTACGCACTTTGCACATGATCTTGGAGCGGGTCGAACTAGCCGGATAGGGCAAAACCGAGCCCATCGACGGCAATCAGCTTGAGCGCCAAGCCGACGAGCATGATACGAAAGCCCAACAGAAAGTACCGCTCGTCCATCTTGGCGAGAACAGACCGGCCCACGCGGGTGCCGATGATTGCGGCTGGGACCATGAGCAACATTGTCGGGCCGAATTCGATGAAGCTGAAACCGATCAGGCTAAACCCGGCGATCTTCAATAAGTTACCGAGAAACCCGAAGAACCCAAGCGTTCCAACCATCGCCTCTTTCGACAGGTCCTTGCGGATGACCAGCACACCCAGGATCGGCGCGATAACACCCACCACCATATTCAAGGCACCGGTGACGAAACCGATCGGAAAGAATGCCCACAGCGGCACATCGCTTTCGCGCCATTTCCCGATCTGACGCGCCGCCAACGAGATGAGCACGAAACAGCCGATCAGAATTTGGATAGCTTCGGTCGGAAGCCCTTGGAACAGTTCTAGCCCAAGCCACACACCCAAGGGCATGAGCGCCGCAAATCGGAATATCACGGGCCAGGCCATATACCGCCAAAGCAAATAGACACGCGTCGTGTTCGAGGCCAACTGCACGACACCATGAACCGGGATGGCTGCCGCCGACGACATGACCTGCAACATGATGGCGATCAGCGCGGTCCCGCCACCGGCGCCCACAACAGCGGTCAATGCCGACGTGCAGAACGCAGCGCCGGAGAGCAGAAGAATTTCCAGAGTGGTCACGGGGTTATCCCTCCCGTCCGCTCTCCTCGATTTCAGCGGCCGCGATTGCTCTCTCAAGCGCGGCGCTGAGCGCCTTTGCCGATTCAAGAGTGAGCTCAACCGCCGCCCGCGCGCCCGGACCCCGTGCGTGGTTCACGAAGTCGATCGTGATCGCCTCTTCCAGCATGGCAAAATGCGGATGGTCGTAGGACACAACGGAATTGCTCAGCGCAAACCATCCGTCACTGCTTTTGCCGGCACCCTCGGCGGCGACGATCTCCACGATTGACGTACACATCGGGGTTAGCCCGCCAGATGTTTCTGGAAGAACGCGAAGACCTTCTCCCAACCGTCCATCGCCTGTTCGATGCAATACATCGGCCGGTGATAGTAAAAGAACCCGTGCCCCGCGCCGTCATAGCGGTGGAACTCGTAATCCTTGCCGTGCTTCTTCAACTCGGCCTCATGCAGGTCCACTTGTTCCGGACTGGGTGCCCGGTCTTCATTACCGAACAGGCCGAGCATCGGGCACGAGAGGTCCTTGGTGAAATCGATCGGCGGCACCGGTTGCTTCTCCGGCCGGTCGTCCTCGGCCTGCACCACGCGGCCGCCCCATAGATCGACGACGGCGTCGATACTGCTCGTATGGCACGCATAGAGAAAAGCCTGACGTCCGCCGGAGCAACTGCCGATCACCCCGACCTTGCCGTTGCTGTAGGGCTGCGCCCGCAACCACTGCACGGCCCCTTCGGTATCGCCGATCACCTGATCGTCCGGAACACCGCCTTCAGCGCGCGCCTTGGCGGCCACGTCCTCGGCATTGCCCTCACCAACGCGGTGATAAAGATTGTGGCTGATGGCGGCATAGCCGTGATGAGCGAAGCGTCGCGTCGCTTCGCGATACCATTCGCTCCAGCCCGGCAAATGGTGGATGAGCACAACGCCGGGAAACGGGCCGGGCCCGGTCGGTCGCGCCGCATAAGCCGAGACCATCTCGTTGTTATGGCCGTTGATCGATAGAGTCTCCGCAATCATACCTTCGTAAGCCATCTCC
>Ga0055584_100006260_pt1 | contig 11669 bp, 6 predicted proteins | sample OSDHelmetaG_FD_58716 | JGI IMG/M metagenome (GOLD analysis project Ga0055584, IMG submission 58716) | Pelagic marine sediment microbial communities from the LTER site Helgoland, North Sea, for post-phytoplankton bloom and carbon turnover... | ecosystem: Environmental > Aquatic > Marine >... | reverse complement strand
TCTTGCTTCATTAACATTCCGCGATCTTAAAGCAAATTCATAAGCATTCCTTGCTTGTTGTTGTGCTTTATCATATTCTTTTTTGTTTATAAAGAATTTGTAATTCTTAACGGCAATATCAAAATCACCACCATATGACTGACTGGACAAGGTTGTTGCACCAAATAAAAATGATAATAAAAATACAAAAGCAAATTTTTGCCACTTTATTGTTGATATATTTTTAGGAGTTTTCATAGTTTTTTCAGGTATATAAATTCTTTAATGATTTGCGTGAGTTAAACGGGAATATTTAAATATGACCTGATGCGTCTCATTAAAATGACACGACCAGACTCTTTTACATCTTTTTGTTGCGAAAAATCTTCTATTATCTTAGCCAGTGCAGATTGATTTGATTCAAGAGAGTTAACAAATATATCAAGCAATGCTGAATCTTTCAATAAAATTTCAGTAAACGATTTCTTATCTATAACAACAACTGTTGTATCTGTCTTAGCTTTAATCGTGGCAGAACGTGGGTTACCTGAAAGTAAACTCATTTCTCCAAAAAAGTCACCTCTATATTTATCTGCTACTTTTACATTTACCCCTTCGGGATTCAAAATTAGTATATCTACTTTACCAGAAACTAAAATAAACATTGAATCACCTTCATTGCCTTGCATGATCAGTGTCTCACCTTTTGCATATGATTCTATCCATGATTTTTCAGAGAGCATTCCCAGTTGTTTTTGGTTCATGTTCTTGAGTCAATCAAAATCACTTAATTCTCTAAGTACTTTTTCTTTATTATAAATATGACTTTTAGAAAGTGCTTCAGTGTCAAGCATTTGGACATGCAATTCATTGATTGGGTAAGGAATTTTTATGTTTTTCCTATTTAGAACGTACCACAATCTTGACAACACTTTATCCTGTATGTATGGTACTTGACCGTAGTCTTCTATCCAAAACTTCAAGCTATAAATGATTCCGCTGTCAGCGTACTCTTTGACAAAAGGAAACGCAACTTCATCAATTGTCACTTCACTCATATCATTTAAAACTTTGTTTAAAATTTTCTTTACTTCATTAGGGGGATGTGAATAATCTAGTCCAACATCAAAAATATGAATCTGACGAGGATTCGGTCTTGAGTAGTTGATTATTTTATCTTGAGCAACCATTTTATTGGGTAAAGTGATCCTATGATTTGCTCTTGATAACAATGTTAATGATCTCTAATTTTGATCAACAACCTTTCCTTCTTGACCTCCTAAATCAACCCATTCCCCGATTGTAAACGGCGCCTCACTCTGTAAAGAAACTCCAGCAAACAAGTTGGATAAGGTATCTTGTACAGACAGACCTACAATGGCAGAAATTACCGTTGAAGTGACAAGAAAACCCGCCAAGTCAAATGCAAAAAAGTATTTCGCAGATAACACTACGGTAAAAGTAAAAATAATTAATGCGAATATATTAAAGGTGAACCTTGGGAGTCTGGTTAATTGATAATGCCTTAGCAAGGAGTATAAAAACCAAAATAGAAATTGAAGGATGGCATGACTTCCAAAAGTGATTAAAAGCAACCAATAAATCTTATCATCTAAGAGTGTAACATTTCTAGGGTTGGATTCAAGGTTACCGAAGAAAAAAATAGAAATTATCATTATTAAAAATAATGACGTCGCTAAAAGAGTTTTATTATCAAAAACGATTGAAAATTTCTTACGTAAAACGATAGCTGTTGCATAGTGAATTATGCAAAAAGCAACCAGATATAAAAACATTATCAAACTCATTTCAAATCGTTAGAATCACCTTAAATAAAGTGAAATTTAAAAATATCATTATCTATTATTTTTATTAAATAAAAGAAGTTAATTAACTCTAAATGACTTTCAATATGGTAGTCGCTGTAAAAATCAAGAAAATGGCTAAATATTATTTATTTAACTAATTTTTCAAGCTTTTTGAGGTGATTCTGCTTGTATTTTTCTCGATACTGTCTGCAAAATTTGGTTTTATATTGATGCTTCGAAAGAAATGAGACTTGCAACTTATTCCAATCTCCTTCGCTGAATTTTGGATTGAAATATTGTATTTCTTGAAACAAAAGATCTCCAGTTGACCAAAAGGAGTTGGTTCCTAGATACTCTAAATCTGCGTCTGCCAATATAGATTCACAATGTGTTTTGGGGCTTTGAGGTATTTTAGTGGACATAATCATACTACAAATCTTATCCAAATGATCAGGCTTAACTATTTTATTTAAGTCTTTCCTAGCTATTTTACAAGAAGTTTCCTCATGATTATCAGGGCTGACCATAAATCCTGAATCGTGGTACAACGCTGCAATATTGATTAACTGCTTATCTAGAGCACTAACCTTTTCCTTCATACATATAAATGCTGCTTTTTCGACAACGTATAACGTATGTGCCACATCATGATATACAAGATGGTCAGGCAAATTTTTCTGTAATTTACCTATTATATTTTTTTTGATGTCCGAAATATTATAGCGCATTTCAACTAGATTCCTTAATTCAAGGTCGTAAATTAGCATCGAAATGCTCCCGAATTGTTGTTACCATCATAATACTACAATAAATGGACCATTTCTACAATATATCGATTGGAAAAATATGAATTTCTTGAATTTATAAAGAAATTTTATTTAAATAACACCCCAGTTTTTAATTTGCAACAAGACTCACTGCTTATAAATAAATAATGCCAAGGCCACTGACATCCTTTGATGTTTAGTGACTTTCAATTCCAAATTATAACTTTCACTAACGGCATCTTTTTTAAATTTTTTCAACAAATTTTAAAAATACTTTTTTATGATGGTCAAGATCCATAGTAGGCGAAAGTGCTACTCGGGCAATATAATCTTTGTCGCCTTCTTTCGTCGTCCCTTGAGTAGATGTTGCAGGTATTGTCCAATAACATCCTTTTAACTGTCCATAGCTTACGCAGTATTTACTTTCATTTGGGATTTCGGATATCATTAGATTGATTAGTTTATGATTTAATGCTCTTTTATAAGATTCTTTTTCTTCTTCAGTATTTCCTTTAGTGGGAAGATCTAGTGAAAAAACTGAGGGTGTAAATCCTTTTTTTGCCAATTCTTCTGAAACAAAATTTATTTTTGCTTCTGGTAAAGTATCGTTGATGAAGTTCACAAATTTTCGTGTATTCTTGTAAGCATCAATAATTCTTTGTTTCATTGAAGGCAACTGTTTTGCTAATATTTCAATTTGAAGATCTGTAGCTCCATTATCGCAAAGTCTTAGATGCATTTCTATTTTTTCCATCAAAGCATCTGTTTTTTTATTCCCTATACAGTAACCAGCTGTACATAACCCGCCACTTGGAAATTTTGACCCACTGGCAAATGAAATAGTTCTAACGGTTGAGAGTATTTCACCTTCCCCTAAAAAGTGAACATTAGGACAAAAGGTTTGATCTAAAATAAAAACTGGATCGGTGGCCATTTCACCTGTTGCAGTATTTCGTTCTTTACATAAAACAGCTTTTAATTTTTTAAGATCTGGAACTTCAACTCTAGGGTTTGTTGGAATTTCAGCAATTATGTAAGGGATAGCATCTTCTGAAGCAATTTTATCTAAAACGATATCAATACTTTGGACCATATCATGATCACCATCCACTGGGAGATCCACCACTTCAACATTATCAATGCAAGCAGCAACCCGTCTTGATTGGTCATTTGTTCCACCATAACAATTTGGAGGAACTACAAATTTAATAGCCTTTCCTTTATGATTTTCTAGTGCATCGTGAACTAGCCCCATCATAATTGCATATTGAATAGAAAGTCCACTTGAACCAACTAGTGCCTTTGTATTTGTACCTGTAATCTCGTTAATTGAATCTATGACAAGTTTTTTGTTTGTCTCGACGTTGCTTTTTGTATTGGAAGAAGATTTCTCAATAAGTAAAGTTAAAACAGCAAGACAATTGGCCGGCGTCATTGCAATTGTCTCTCTTCTTCGGACGTGTTGAATTTCTGAAATGTAATTTTCATTTTGTTCACCATTTACCAGTAAAACACTTCCAAATGGAGAATGGACATTGATGAAAAAATCAATTCCTTTAGTTTTTGGGATTGGTGTGAGGTCAACATTAAAAATTTCATCTTCTTGTGAAATATAAATAGAGCTGCCTTTTTCTTGGTAGTTACCGAGGGCAGCAATATCTTCTACTTTTTCAATATTCTTCAAATCAAATTTATAACCATAGACACTCCTTAATAATTCAGTATCAAAAAAATCAGGTAATTCATCTTTATAGATGATTTGTGTGTTTTTATTGTCTAATAAATTTTTTCTTAGAATTGCCAAAACAGGAATTGTCTTTGAAGAAAAGCTTATTACATTTTTTGGTTTTAGATTATTTAAGTTAGCAATGACCCATTCTAGTATACAAGATAATGGATGGCCTAATCTAATATAATCGTAAGCCGTAGGTAATTCACTTAATGCCACTCCAACATCTACCTGAGTAGAATGATGATGATTATATAAGTTTTCAAACTGTTCTAAGAATTGAACCTTGGCTAATTTTTCATTATAAACATCTAGTCTATGGGTTGTTAGATTCAACCAGTCAGGTGGCATATTATCTAATACATCTTTAATATAATTCAGCATTTTAGTGTCTTCCATAATTTCCAACTTTAGATAGATCGGAAATATACATTAATTAGATTTATTTTATAAGAGTAACAAGCCGTTTATTATTCTAACTAAAGGTTATTCTTCACAATGAATATTTCAAGAGAGTATTATGACAGAGAATAGAAGATCAACATTTATGGTTTAATCCATATCCTTACTAAGAATCTTTAGCATTGTCAAAGAGGATTAAGTCTTTGACAGTTACGATTCCAACAAGTTGAGCATCCTGTAATACAGGCAAGCAACCTATTTCGTGTTTCTTCATGATGTCTATGGCTTGTTTTATTGGTGTTGAAGTTTCAACTGATATCACATTACTAACCATAATTTGACGGGCACTTAACAAATTACCAGAATCATGAACTTGATCCCAATATTGTTTTAGATGCTGCCAGGTAATTAAGCCAACCAATGTTTCATTATTGTCAACTACAGGTAAATGATGTATGTTATTCCACTTCATATATTGCAAGGTTAAGAGGCCAAGATCATTGGCACTTGCGGTTACCAGGTCAGACGTCATAATATGATCAATTATACTTGGTGAAGATTTGAAAGATGTGAAGTCGTGGAAAACTGGCCATTCGCCTATTGAACTGAGAGATTGTTGATTGGCATGAATGGCTGCCGTAAGAGCGACTGATGCATCATAGGGTTTTAGCCTGTCTTTGAGATTGCGGTAATTTTTTACCATCCATTGCGAACCAGTATGTTTTGAGATTCTTACCTTAATCACATCAAGGTACTTATCAATATCTTCTTTGTTAATCTGCATTTTCTCAAGTCCATTTCTTGAAATCGGCAACAATTCATTAAGCACCAATTGATCGAGAGGAATAGCTTTTCCTTTCCAGCTCATTATCGATTCAGAGCCAGTTCGTGCTGCACGGATAAAATTAGATTTGGCATCCTTAAATTCCATCACCTTTGGAAGGTCATCAAATTCTGCTGGCCGTCCTTTCATAAGGCCAACCCAAAATGCAAAATTGGCCATTTCGTCGGTTATGGTTGGCCCTGATGGAATATACCTGTTCTCGATCCTTATATGAGGTTTCCCATTACCGACACCATAACACGGTCGATTCCATCTATAGATCGTTCCATTGACCAGATTTAGGGCATTCAATTTAGGAATTGTTCCTTCTTTCAATTCTTCAAAAGAGCTTTTTGTAATTTCTTTAGTAAGTAAGGTTTTAAAACGAGAAATTTGCTTTTTATAATAATCCACGATGTTTCCAGTGATCCAATCGTTTCCAAAGGAGACTCTAGCTTCTTGTTCGGATTGAGCCATCGAAACCTCTCGAGTATCAATACTTTGTTGGAAAAGCCCAATACGTGTTTCACTCCATAATTCTTTGCCAAGCAATAAAGGAGCATTTGCAGATACACCAAGAACTGGTCCTGATATTGCCTGAGCCCAATTATAGCTTTTCATAAAATCATCAGGGCTGATTTGTAAGTGCATTTGAAAGCTCGTGCAACAGGCTTCAAACATTACTGAATTATGCGCGATTGAAAGTTCATCAACTCCCAAAAGGTTTAGTCTGAAATCACCACCCCTCGCTTCTTTAAGTTGATCATTCAATGCGTAATAACGATCTTTGGGTGTCATAAACTCTAACTCCAACTCGTGTTTTGAAATGGTTGGAAGTATTCCGGTCAGTACTATTTTACTGTTGTTATTGTTTGCAGCAGACTTTGCTTTTTTTAAAAGTGACCTGATCTGATCTTCAACCACTGTAAAAGCATCTTCATAAAGCTTTACAGGATCCAAGTTGATTTCTAAATTATACCGGGCCAATTCAGTAGTAAAATGCGGGTCATTTATTTCTTTTAGTATTTCAAGTGCGTTCTTAGCTGGCTGCCACTGTTCATTTACAAGACAGAATTCTTGTTCTGCACCAATACGTATGATGTCATCTTCTATCATTCCGTTCTCAAACATGTGTTCAAGACTCTTCAGGTCATCGATTAAGTGACTAAGAAAATTTGCTCTCGCATGATCATCGGATTTTATGTTTACTTTTTTATCTCCCATAAGTATATTATATCTAAATTGTTAATAGCCGCATAAATTCCAGAGCATGTAGAGTTTTCATAAAAGTTTTGCCACACTAATTTAAAAGTTTATTTTAATCTGTTTGAGAATTTTACGGGAAATACTTAAAAGCGGGTAAATAAAAACAGTTCCCTCTTACTTATTAAGCGTCACTACTGTTAGATAAATCCTGCGGATTAATATACGTATTATTGCTAAACCAAGTAGGCATAAAACAGATTGTATTTTGAGTTATTTTCAGTTCCCCTTTTTATAATAAAACAGTTTTGCATACGCCGAAATAAGACGAAACGGTAATGTAAAATCTAAACTTTATTTTAGTTTAAATCGGTGGCATATCGAAAATTTTAATATTTTATATTGTCTACAAATCTACTCAAATCATGACTGACTTAAATAAATATAATTGATGGGTGGGCAATATTTATTTCATTAGTTTCGCAAGATGATCTCAGAGGGACATCCGAAAATTGTAATTCAAGGAGCTAGAACAAACAACTTAAAGAATATTTCATTGAGTATTCCTCATAATAAATTTATTGTTGTGACGGGAATATCAGGATCTGGAAAGTCTAGCCTTGTGTTTGAGATAATTGCCAAAGAAGGACAACGAAGATATTTTGAAACTTTGCCTTCTTTTGCTCGACAGTTTATAGGGAAATTGAATCGTCCTGATGTAGATAAAATCGAAGGTCTTTCTCCAGTTATTGCAATTGGACAACGTACAACAGGAATGCATGCACGTTCTACAGTTGGAACAATGTCGGATATTTATGATTTGTTGCGTTTATTGTTTGCAAGGACAGGATCAACAGATAAAAACATTGTGCTTTCTCGCGCACTCTTTTCTTTCAATTCAGAAGTAGGTAAATGTAAACATTGCAATGGGATTGGAAGGCAGGAAAAAATAGACATTAACCGTCTTATTGCGGTTCCCAAAAAGTCAATTAGAGAAGGAGCATTGGCCCCAACATTGCCCAATGGATATATCATGTACTCACAAGTCACTATTGATGTGTTGAATCAAGTTTGTAAAGCTGAAGGGTTCAGTGTTGATGTTCCATGGAATGAACTTACAGATCTTCAGCGTGAAGTAATTTTATATGGAAGTGATAAAATTAAAGTACCTTTTGGAAAGCATAGTCTTGAGTCTCGGTTGAAGTGGACAGGGATTAAGGCAAAACCTCGTGAAGAAGGTTATTACAAAGGAATGATTCCGATTATGTCTGATATTCTAAGAAGAGATCGAAATGCTAATATTCTAAAGTATGTACACTCTGTGACGTGCGAAATGTGTAAAGGAACGCGTTTGAATGACGATGCTTTGAGTGTTGATGTTAATGGAAAATCAATAGCAGAAATAGCAACCTTGGAATTGAACGATCTTAAATTGTGGATTCAATCAAATATCTGGAAAGTTGTGGCGCGTGAAATTATTAAGAAAATTGAGTCTCAAGTTGATTTATTAAAAGATTTAGGGTTGGGTCATTTGACTTTAGATCGTTCCTCGAAATCGCTTCGTGCCAGCGAGATTCAGCGTATTCGAGTAGCCAATCAAATCTTAGTTCCGTTGAGTGATGTGCTTTACGTCTTTGATGAGCCTTCAATTGGGTTACATCGAGAAGAGAACGAAAGGTTGATTTACCATTTTAAACAACTGGTTAAAAGGGGAAATACTGTTATTGTTGTTGAGCATGATCTTGATACAATTACAAGTGCTGAACATATAATAGAGATTGGTCCTGAAGCTGGGGTCGAAGGGGGAGAACTCATTTTTAATGGTGCGTTTTCAGAGTTTTGTCATAAGGATGAATTGAAAAAGATCAGTCCAACATTCAGAGCGATTAAAAACTCTAATGAAGAGGTCAGATCGAGACATACATTATTTTCAAAAACAGAAAGCAATTCAATTCGCCTTATTGGATGTCAAGAAAGAAATCTGAAAAATATTGATGTTGAATTTCAACTTGGAAAACTCAATGTTGTGAGTGGAAGATCTGGTGTTGGAAAATCAAGTCTTGTAAGAGGTATTTTACTCAAAGCAGTGCAACAGCAGTTGGGCATTGAAACCGGTGAACCTGCAAACTTGACCAGACATGAAAATATTGATGCCCTCAATAAACTGATTTTTATTGATCATTCACCAATAGGAAAAACACCTCGTAGTAATCCAGCAACCTACTTAGGATTGTCTGATCATATTCGTGACATCTATGCTGGTCTGCTGGAATCAAAATCTCAAGGATTTACCAAATCTCGATTTTCATTTAATAATAAAGGGGGAAGGTGCGAAATGTGTCAAGGTGCGGGAAAGACACAAATTGGAATGCATTTTTTGGGTAATGTGGACTTGGTATGTGGCATATGTAACGGTGATCGATTTAACGAAGAAACACTTCGGGTAAAATACAATGGATTGTCAATTGCGGAATGTTATAAGTTATCAATCAATGAAGCCATGGCCTTTTTTAGGGATCAAATAAAAGTATTGTCAGGACTCAAGATATTACAAGAAATAGGACTTGGGTACTTAACGCTTGGGCAGTCTTCAACTACACTTTCCGGGGGAGAGGCGCAGCGTGTAAAAATAGCAAATCAGCTTCAGAAAAAAGACACAGGAGATACGTTGTACGTGATTATTGAACCAAGTATTGGATTGCATAATGATGATATTAAATCCTTGCTGCATTTGTTTGACAGAATTAAGGAGAAAGGGAATACCATTGTTTGTATTGAACAAAATGAAACGATTATAAACAGGAGTGATTGGCACATTGAGCTTGGCCCCAAAAGTGGTAAAGAAGGAGGTACTATTGCGTACCAAGGAATTCCTGAAGTGCATCAGGAAAACGGCAGGGTCGAAATAAAAAACCATGCTTCCAAGACTTCTAATCAAAATGAAATTATACTGAACGGTGTAACAACTCATGGACTTAAGAATATTGATATTTGTATTCCAAAAAATCAGTTGACAGTTGTCACTGGAATTTCTGGAAGTGGAAAGTCATCCTTGGTATACGATACTCTGTTTGCAGAATCGAATGCGCGATTTACGGAATCGTTATCGACATATAACAGAAGTTTTATTCAACAAAACAGTGAAGCTAAAATTTCTTCTTTCTCAGGTTTGGGACCGGCAATAGGGATCAACAGAAAGGGAGGAGCTCCTTCGAAGAGATCCACGGTTGGTACACTTTCAGGAGTGTACGATTTATTTAGATTGTTGTATTCAAGGATTGCACAACATGAGGGTAAAATTTATACGGCTCAACATTTTTCATTCAACCACCATCTTGGGGCATGCCCTGATTGTAAAGGCCTTGGATTTAAACGTAAATGCGATCCAGACATGGTGATTGTTTCCCCTGATAAATCTATTTTGGAAGGTGGTGTATCTGTAAATAAGGCAATACGATATTATGCCGATGAAAATGGACAATTCATTGCAACGCTAAAGGAAGTGGTACAACAAAAGAAGTGGAATATCGAACGGCCGTGGCAGCAATTGGAAAGTGAAGTGAAAGATGTTATTTTGTATGGAACGGGCGATGCGATTTGGAATGTCACTTGGAAGTTTAATACCAAGTCAAGAATTGGAACACAATCTTTAACCGCAAAATGGTTGGGACTCTGTAATTATATTGATGATGAATATCAACGAAAACTACATAACAAAAATATTAAAAACCTAGAAGAGCTATTGTATGATGTTTTGTGTCCAACATGTCACGGAAGTCGGTTGAAATCAGAATTGTTAAGCATAAAGTTTCTTGGAAAAAACATTCATGAGCTTACTCAATTGAGCATTGCGTCTTATCTCGAGTTGATTGAGTCACTAAATAACAAGTACGATAGTAAATTAGATGCTGTTGTTTTGGCAATAGGTAGAGTCATAATACCAACAGTTAAAAAGTCTTTGAAGTCTATTGTGGATCTTGGATTGGGATATTTAAACTTGGATAGAGCAGTGAGTACACTTTCTGGAGGGGAGAGACAACGGGTTACTCTTGCAGGTCAATTGTCTACACACTTATTTGGTGTTATCTATGTTTTGGATGAACCAACAATAGGGTTGGATGAAAAGCAAATAGCCGTTTTGTCAGGAATATTGAAAAATATTGTAGAGAATGGGAATACTGTTGTTGTGGTTGAGCACGATCTATCTTTTATTCGAAGTGCCGACTACTTGATTGAAATGGGTCCAGGTGCTGGAAGCCAAGGTGGCGAAGTGATCTACCAAGGCAAGGTTGATAATATTTCTAAAGCAAAACAATCTGTTACATACAAGATTTTTCAAGATCAGCGGGTTACTCCAGTTAAGAAGCCAAGTGAAAGAGGTGATTCTTTTGGTTTGAAAGGAGCATTTGCCAATAACCTTAAGAATCTTGATATAGATTTTTATGCAGGACAAATAATAGCAGTCACTGGAATTTCCGGAAGTGGAAAATCAAGTTTGGTTAAAGACGTGTTGTATAGTTCCTGGTTAAAGAAGCGACCAATGGGTTGTACTTCAGTAAGTGGAATGGATCAATTTGAAGAAGTGTTGCTTATTGATCAGGATGCTCTGACAGGAAATCGATTGAGTACTCCTGTATCGCATACTGGAATAATTGAGCAGATAAAAACCGTATTCTCAAAAACAGAATTCGCTAAAAAGACAGGATTGAAAAAAGCTGATTTTTCATACCAGAGTAAGAATGGAAAATGTCCTACTTGCTCTGGTCATGGCAAACTAAAAACGAGCATGGACTTCATGAGCGATATCTGGCTCACATGTGATTCCTGCAATGGATTGCGTTACAATGATACTATTCTGACATGTAAATATAAAGAACGTTCAATTGGTGAAGTATTGAGGATGACAGTACAAGAGGCAATTGAGTTTTTTGATTCTGAAACTATTCTTGAAAAATTAG
>Ga0055584_100006259_pt1 | contig 11671 bp, 11 predicted proteins | sample OSDHelmetaG_FD_58716 | JGI IMG/M metagenome (GOLD analysis project Ga0055584, IMG submission 58716) | Pelagic marine sediment microbial communities from the LTER site Helgoland, North Sea, for post-phytoplankton bloom and carbon turnover... | ecosystem: Environmental > Aquatic > Marine >... | reverse complement strand
GCGAAACATCGCGGCCTTGTGCTTGGTGACATAAAAAATGGGCCGCGAAACATCGCGGCCCAGTCTTTAGGATGCAGCGCTTTAGCGCTTTATCTGGTTACGTATTTAGAACAGGCGTCCTTAGACGCTGTAATACATCTCGAACTCGACCGGATGGGGATGCTGCTCGAAGCGCAGGATCTCTTCTTGTCGAAGCTCGATATAGCCATTGATCTGATCGTCGGACATGACGTCGCCGGCGGTCAGGAAGGCGCGGTCCGCATCAAGGCTATCCAAGGCTTCACGCAGGGATGCGCAAACCGTTGGCACGCCTTCCAGCTCTTCCGGTGGCAGATCGTAGAGATCTTTGTCCATCGGCTCGCCTGGATCGATCTTGTTTTGGATGCCGTCGAGGCCGGCCATCAGCATCGCCGTAAAGGCGAGGTACGGATTGGCAGCCGCATCGGGGAAGCGGACTTCCACGCGTTTGCCCTTTGGGTTGTCCACGAACGGGATACGGCAAGAGGCCGACCGGTTGCGCGACGAATAAGCGAGCAAGACCGGCGCTTCGAAGCCCGGGACCAAACGCTTGTAGCTGTTGGTGGTCGGGTTGGTGAAGGCATTGATGGCCTTGGCGTGCTTAATGATGCCGCCGATATAGTGCAGCGCCGTGTCGGACAGGTCCGCATAGCCGTTGCCGGCGAACAGCGTGTCGCCGCTCTTCCAGATCGACTGATGGCAATGCATGCCCGAGCCGTTATCACCAACAACCGGTTTCGGCATAAAGGTTGCCGTTTTGCCGTTCTCATGGGCCACCATATGGACCACCCATTTGTATAGCTGGATGTTGTCCGCGGTGCGCAGCAGCGTATCGAACAGAATACCGAGTTCATGCTGGGACGGCGCTACTTCATGGTGATGCTTTTCCATGCCCACACCCATTTCAACCAGGGTGGAGACCATTTGCGCGCGCAGATCGGTGTTGTTGTCCACGGGCGGAACCGGGAAGTAACCGCCCTTCGGTGCTGGACGATGGCCGATATTGCCTTCGAACAATTCCGTACCCGAATTGTAGGGGCCTTCATTGTCGTCGAGCGAATAGAAGGTGTTGTTTTGCGCCGTGGAGAAACGCACGTCGTCGAAGCAGAAGAACTCCGGTTCCGGACCGAAATAGCAGGTATCACCGATGCCGGACGATTTCAGGTAGTTCTCCGCCCGCTCCGCAGTCGCCCGCGGGCAACGGCTATAGAGCTGGCCGGTGGACGGCTCGGTCACCGAGCAGAACAGGATCAATTGGGGCTGTTGGGTGAACGGGTCCATGGTTGCGGTGGAAAGGTCCGGTTTCAAATTCATGTCGGACTCATTGATGGCCTTCCAACCGGCAATCGAGGAGCCGTCGAACATAATGCCATCGGTCAACAAGTCGGCGTCGACAGTGGATACGTGTTGGGCGGTGTGTTGCCACTTGCCGCGCGGATCGGTAAAGCGAAAATCGACGTACTGCACGTCGTTTTCTTGGATCATTTTTAGTACATTTTCAGTGTCGGACATGGTTTTAACGAACCCCCTCCGGTTTCAATTCAGATTTACGATACGGCCCCAAACGCTAATTCAACGCTGAGACCATGATTGATGTTGTGGTAAACCGCTTCGCGTCTGCATCCTAGCCTTAAATTGCGTCGCTGCCGCGTTCACCTGTGCGTATGCGGATCGCTTCGTCGATAGAGGAGACGAAGATTTTGCCGTCGCCGATCCGCCCGGTCTCAGCCGCAGCTTTGATCGCCTCAATGGCTTGTTCCACATTATTCTCGTCGAGCACCACCTCCAGCTTCACCTTCGGCAGAAAATCGACGACGTATTCGGCACCGCGATAGAGTTCCGTATGGCCTTTTTGCCGGCCGAACCCTTTCGCTTCTAGGACCGTGATTCCTTGAATCCCAATTTCCTGTAGCGCCTCTTTCACTTCCTCCAGCTTAAACGGTTTGATAATGGCTTCGATCTTTTTCATTCAACAATAACAAGTCGATGATGATCGACTTCCTCTCCCGTGTGGCCCGCCAAATTACCCTAAAACGATAGGCGGTTACCTGTTGTTATAGCATCTTACGTGCCAAGTATTAACCTATTGAAAAACCCGCTGTTTTAGGCGTTGTGCCCTGAAGGCATCCAATTTTCCGGCTCCAATGTGCCGATTTTTTAGGCAATTGTCTAGGAATTAAGCAGCGGCATTTGGGCGCGGCGGCATCCCTTTTGGCTAAAGTGCCTCTGGGGCTATATCTATAGCTGTCCATTGAAGAAAACCGGGGCATCGCTAGATGTGGTTGTTGGGTTGCACTATCCGAATAACGATTGCATTCAGGCGGCAGCGCCGGACAGTTTCCCGTTGGTTCTAGCTCAGTGAAAGATATCCCATGCTAAGCATCGCGTTTATCGCCGTCGGCGGATTATTGCTGATTTTTAGTGCCCACTATCTGGTGATCAATGCGGTTGCCGTGGCGCGGTTGGTTAATGTTCCACCCTTGCTTATTAGCCTGACCGTGGTTGCCTTCGGCACGTCTGCACCGGAATTGGTCGTCTCCATCGATGCGATATTGGCCTATCACCCCGATATCGTGATGGGCAATATCATCGGTAGCAATATTGCCAATGTTTTGGTGGTTCTGGCGCTGGCAGCGATTATCTCGCCTGTCTCAATGCCCTACCACGGCATCAAGAGCGAAAGCCTTTGGATGGCGGGGGTTACCGGGCTGTTCGCGCTGCTGTGTTTTACCGGCCTTATCGCATGGTGGCATGGCGTCATCATGGTGCTTGGGCTTGTGGTGTTCTCCTATGTCAGCTACCGGCGCATGCGGGCTGATGGAGACGACGCGGATGCCTTGTTGGAGGAGTTCGAAAGCCCCGAATCTGGTGGAAACAGCGCTGGCGGAAAGAGCGGCGGGTTGGGGGTTAAGGTACTGGTGATTATTGTTGCCTTGGCCTTGTTGGCGCTCGGCGCGGAGCTGTTCGTGCGCGGCGCTGTGGGCGTAAGCCGTTTACTGAACGTGCCCGAAGCGGTGATCGCCTTGAGCGTGGTCGCACTGGGGTCCGCTGCACCGGAAATTGTCACCGCTGTGGTGGCGGCTTGGCACCGTCACGGGGATATCGCGCTGGGCAACGTGATCGGCAGTAACATCTTTAATCTGCTTGGCATCATGGGCGTCACAGCGCTGGTCTCGCCCATTCCGGTCGACCGGCATTTCCTGGAAGTGGATATCTTTGTTTTACTCGCCACGACGCTGCTGCTCACCGGGCTTTGCTGGTGGGGCCGCGCAATCGGACGCCTTACCGGCTGCGCTATGGTTTTGGCCTACGGTGCGTATGTCGTCTTTATCTTTATAGGTTAGATTAAGGTATGGCGTTAACTGACTGCTAAGCAGTCCTTAATTCGCCTTATGGCTTCGATGATATTTTCCGTCGAATTGGCGTAGGAGAAGCGGATATAACCCTCGCCATATTCGCCGAAAGCGGTGCCGGCGACGGTGGCAACGCTGGCTTCTTCGAGCAATTTGTTCTGCAGCTCTTGGGCGCTTAATCCCGTGCCTTCGATATTGGGGAAGGTGTAGAACGCCCCGCCGGGATCGACACAGCGGAAGCCGTCTATCTCGTTCAGCGCCTTCACGATGACTTTGCGGCGTTCATCGAAGGCGGCGACCATATCGGTGACCGCGTCTTGCGGGCCTTCCAAGGCGGCGATGCCGGCGTACTGGGTTGGCGCGTTGACGCAGGAATGGCAATTGATGGCAAGCCGCGTTGCGATCGGGGCTAAGTCCTTCGGCCAAACCGCGCAGCCCAAGCGCCACCCGGTCATGGCGTAGGTCTTCGACCAGCCGTCCAACACGATCAAGCGGTCGCGAATTTCCGGGTAGTTAAGTAGCGTCACGTGCTCGCGGCCCTCATAGAGCATCTGGCTGTAAATCTCGTCGGACAAGATCGCCACGTCGGGCCAAGCGGCAAGGCCGTCCAGCAGCTTTTCGAACTCCGCCTTGGGTACCGCGCCGCCGCACGGGTTGGCAGGACTGTTCAAGATAATGAGGCGGGTCTTGTCGTTGATCTGGCCCAGCACTTCGTCTGCAGAGAAGGCAAACTCGTTTTCTTCGCGCAGAACGATGGGAACCGGCTTGGCACCGGAATATTCGATCACCGAGCGGTAGATGGGAAAACCGGGATCGGGATAGAGGATTTCCGCACCGGGCTCGCCAAACATCAAGATGCAGAAGAACATGGTGGGCTTGCCGCCGGGCTGCACCACCACGCAATCTGGGTCTACCTCTGCACCATGACGGCGGTGGAAGTCCGCCGCCACCGCTTCACGTAAGGGCAGAATGCCGTTAGCGGGCGTATAGCCGTGGTGACCGTCTTGCAGGGCCTTGATGGCGGCTTCCACAATGTGGCCGGGCGTTTTGAAGTCCGGTTGGCCGATGCCGAGATTGATGATCGGTTTGCCCTGGGCTTCCAAGGCTGCCGCACGGGCCAGCACTTCGAACGCGGATTCGGTGCCGAGGCGCGTCAAGTTTTCGGCGAGTTTCATAGGAAGTCCTTTGGTTTAGGCGCATCCTTCGACGGGCTCAGGGTGAGGTTTCTCACTCGATCTTCACGCTGCGCCTGTCGAAGCACGTGCTTAGCTGCGATTGCCGCTATTTAATCGCGTTCGGGTTGATCGGCGAGCCGGTGCCCTTGGTGATGTTCAGCGGCGGGGCGCAGAAGAAGAACTCATAGACCTTGTCCTCAGCGCAATCGTCGGCCAGTTCCTTCACATAGAAAATCTCGCCGTGGGTGACGCCGAGCGCCGGGATCGAGACCCAATGGAAAGGCTGGTTGGCCTCGTCGGTCTCGTTCGGGCGCACTTCAATGCCCCAGGTGTCGGTGCAGATAGCGGCGATCTCTTTTTCGAAGATCCAATCGCAGCTCTCAAACGCGAGCCCAGGCGCATCACCGCCCGCATAGCCGCCCCATTCCTTATCGGCAAGGCGTTGTTCCATCTGGCCGGTGCGCACGATGACGAAATCGCCGCGCTTCACTTCCACGCCTTGGGCCTTTGCCGTCTCGTCCATATCCGCATTGGTGATGGCGTAGCCGTCTTCGAGGTAATCGACACCCTTGTGGCGCGCAATGTCCAACAAGACGCCACGGCCCACCATTTTGTCGCGAAACTTCTCGATGCCGCATTTATGGGCGCCGAAACTATCCACGAGGGAAGCGTCATAGCCGTTCCACATTTTGTCCTCGAGGAACACATGAGCCAGCGCGTCCCACTGGGTCGCGGTTTGGGTCGGCAAATTGATGGCGTCATCCGCATAACGGAGATTGTTTGGGAGTTGATCCTGGTTGCCCGCCAGCGCATCGGTGCCGGTTGCCAGCATGGTGTGGATCGGGTTCCAGCGTTGGCCGAACAAGCCGCGCTGCGGGCCGTCACTATCGAGGGCCAGGCCAAGGGCAAACACTTTGCCTTTGCGCACAAGGCTGGCGGCAGCGACAATGTCTTCAGGTTCAATAAAATTGGTGGCGCCGCATTCGTCGTCCGGTCCCCATTTGCCCCAACGGCTCAGCTCTTTACCTTTGGCAATAACGTCTTCTTTGGTGAATTTACCACCCATCTTCTTCCTCCCATTGTTGATAGGGAATTGCTCCCCGAATTTGAAAATATACTGGCGGCGAGGGTGGGGACTGTCAACGGATGGAATTTTGAGGATGGAATTTTGGGGATGGAATTTGGACAAAAAAATGGAGCGCCCAATAGGGGAGGAAATGGGCGCTCCGGGTGACGATGCAATTACCGTCATGGGAAATTGAGGGGTCGTCTGATTAATCGTTACGCTGAATAGCTATTTTCTTGGGGTTTGCCGTTTTGGGTTTCAGCTTGGCAATCTTTATGGTCAGCACACCGTCTTTCTGGTTTGCCTCGACCTTTTCTAAATTAGCGTCATCGGGAAGGCGAAAACGCCGCTGGAAACTTCCATAGACCCGTTCGGAGAAGTAGTAGTTTTTGCCTTTTTCTTCTTGTTGAGAGCGTTTTTCGCCGGTCACGGTCAATTGGCCATCATGTACTTCAACGGTGATTTCATCATCGCTTACGCCAGGCAATTCGACACTAATTTCGTAATTTTCATTGGTGGTAGAGGCTTCGGAGCTGGGGGCAAAGAAATCCGCCACTTTCGCGCCAAACTGGCGTACAGGCGCATAAAATTGGGAAAACCAATCGTTTTCGCTTGGGCTGAGGTCTGATTTGGTAATCATGGTCAATTCACTCCTTCCTGTACTGCGATTATTGCGACGCTCAGAACATGCCTAGACGTTCAGAACATGCTTAAACCTGCCGGGTTTGGCCCAGCGACGCATTGACCTAGATCAAACAGGAGGGGAGGATTACCGCTTGGTCAGATTTCTTGGTTCACCCAGGGACTTGATCGAGATCCCAGGGACTTGATCGAGATCAAAGTGCGTATGCCCGGTTTGGGGCAAGATACGGTATAGTTTTGGCGAAAGTTTACGTTTCCCCTGAAAGAAGGAGGCGTTGAGATGATCCGCATAGGGCCCATTCGAGTGCCGCCGCTGGCTTTGCCGGTTAATCCTTTGCGGCGTAAAGAACGTGCGTCACCGCCGAAAGTAACGACAGAGGTTGCGCCGGTTGCTCCGGCTTCAGGGGCCAAGCGCCCCGCGGATTCTGAGAGTGATACCGAAGATACGATTTCCCTCTCCATCGATGCGGAGAAAGAATTAGCGCGCCACCGCGACGAGGAGTAGGTCCCAGCATTTCGGGGGCGCGGCTCTCAACGATCCTGCTGCGCCTTCTTGGCAAAGGGAGGTGAACGTAGGTGAACGGGCTCATGCCCATTACATTGACGGTTCACTCAGTGTTAGCGCTTCACAATCATCTCGGTTTGAAATTTCCGGCGCTTTTTAGGGCGTTTTGCCAACATCGCTTCTTCGAAGTCCAACAATGTGTCGCCTTCAAGGCCGTCGCAGCCGGACGAACGGAATTCATCGACGACGTGGGAAATAAGATCGCGCAGGTCTTTAGCGGGTATGTCGCCCTCCAAACCAACGACCTTTAAGTTCACCTCTGCGCCGATCCCCTCAGCGCCGATGATGGTCGCGACACGCTGGGCAATCGCCTTAGGGTCTATGTGGCCTTCCAATGCCATGCCGTAGCGGCCCTCGCCGAAATCGCCGATGGGGCCGCCGCCGGCACTCCATGTCGCCAAACAGGCCTCCACTTCCGCGAGGATATCGACCATGGCGTCATGCCCATGGGCCGATTGAAGTGCGTCCATGGGCAATTCGCAAACGCCCAGCGCGAAATCGACCGCGTTGGTTTGGTCGGCTGTTAGGGTGTCGGTGAACGTCTCTACGAATTTATCCTTATCGACCGTCACCTCGCGGTCATGTTCGCCCAAATCCGAGCCAAAGGCGTCCGCGCACCGGATAGCGAGCAACAAATTATTCGGGTTGAAGGGGTCTTTGATGCCCGAGAGAAATAGGAGCTGTTCGTCGCCGGGTTTATCGCACAGAATTATTGGTACATCGCGAATTTTGCCCGCTTGCGATATCCGGAAGAGCGCTTCGGCAAGCATCGGGCCTTCGCGGATCGGCGCCATGGCAACCAGGTTGTTTTTGAGCAGTTCTTCGGCTGGATAACCGAGAACGCTGGCCACAGTACCGGTGGCAAAATTGATTCTGCCCGAGAGGTCGGCTTCAAAAAGGATATCGGAGGCGGCAAAGGCGAAGGCCAGGAATTTATCACGCTGTTTCGTTAGGTCGGCCATTGCCTATGTCCTGTGTATCCGGTGTTTTCATCATTCACGACCAGATTGACAGCAAAACCGTTAATCTACCCATGATCTATATCATTAGCGATGTGCGATATGGCGGATATCGGCAGGTGTTTCAAGACGAAAAGAAATCGTCATTATCCCGCTAAGGTATTCTAGCAAAATGGACTGTGCTAATCGCCCGATCTAATCTTACCCAGTGTCCGCTCGGCATTTTCCATCTCCGCGGCGCGCGCCAATTCATTGCTGACCACCGTCTTGCCGATGGGGGCGATGCTGGCGCCGGCCAGCTTGAAGCACTGAATGCCAAACGGAATGCCGATGATGGTGATGCACCACGCGACGCCGGTGAGCACATTGGCGATAGCAAGCCAGAGGCCGGCGAACAAAAACCAGATGATATTGCCTACCAGCCCGAGATTACCGGTGCCGATGTCCTCTTCCGTCGTCAGTTCGTCGCGGTTGACCAGCGTCTTGCCGAACGGGAAGAAGGTGAATTGCCCGAGCACGAAGGCGGCCTTCGCCCAGGGAATGGTGATGATGAAAACCACCATGAGGACGGCCAATATCCGCCATGCCAAGCCGAGCCAAAGGCCCGAGAGTACAAACCAAATGATGTTACCGAGCAGACGCAGCATGGGAGCCTCCCGCAGGTTCAGACATGGGAGAGTGTTTAGCGTATTTACGAAGGCGGGTTAAGTATGCGAGCAAGATGGAAAGGGAGAATATGACATGAGCAAATTTGAAGATTTTTCGGCGCGCGAGTGCCTGGTGCCATTGGTGGAGATCGATGATTTTTCACCTACCTTCGCGAAACTGGCGGAGCGTTCAATCCAGAAATACGGCCGCGTCTCCAACAGCGCACGCGCCATGGCCAATTCGGACGATCTGGCGGGGACTGCGCGGAGTTTTCTCTCCGACATCTGGACCGGCGGAACCCTCGGCCTTGAGCTTGCCTATTTGGTGCGCCTCATCGTCTCCAGCCTCAACACCTGCGTCTATTGCTCGACCCATCAGATCAAGGCGCTGGTGAAGATGGGCATGACCGAAGAGAAGATCGAAAACATCCATGACTTTCGCACCCATCCGGCTTTCAGCGAACGCGAGCGCGTGGCGCTGGAATATGGCGCGGCGCTGACCCAAGATTCCGCCAACATCTCCGATGAGATCGCCGCCCGCTTTGTGGCTGAGTTCACCCCCGAAGAGCGTGTCGAACTCACCATCGTCGCCTCCGCCATGGGGATGCTGAATCGCATCAATGACGGACTGCGCGTGCCCATCGAAGATGCCTCGAAAGACACCGCCGAAGCGGTGGCCGCCTCGTTTGAGGGGTAGGAAAAAAAGCCAACTTCTGTACATTTTTTAGAGCGCAGGGCGTGCTTTTATGGTACAGTTTAGATGGCCTTGAGGTGAACTATCTGAGGGTGCTAAGTAGCGAGAAACAAGTGGAAACGCGCCGGATGCGAACTCACCGGTTCCATGATGGACGCGATAGAAACTTAGGTCTGCGAAAACTAGACATCCTCTTACCTTCGCCCCAGGGTCACTTATAAAAGGGGCCACCCTATAAATATCTGAGTGCGCGAGTCAGCGTGCTGCCGCGTGTGACCCAATTTTAGGGATTGCCCGGATAGCGCCAACATTCCTTGGGATGATCGTTCACCATGCCGGTCGCCTGCATATAGGCGTAAATGATCGTCGTGCCGACGAAGCTCATGCCGCGTTTCTTCAAATCCTTGGACAGCGCATCGCTTTCCGCCGTGGAGACGGGGATGTCGGCGAAACTCTCCCAATGATTGACGATGGGCGCCCCGCCGACAAAACCCCACAAATATGTATCGAACGACCCGAATTCTTTTTGGATATCGAGAAACACCAGGGCATTCTTCCGCGCTGAGTAAATCTTCAGCCGATTGCGAATGATCGCCGCATTCTCCCGCGCCGCCTCTAACTCTTCATCAGGCATGGCGGCCACCACGGCAGGCTCAAACCCATGAAACACCGCGCGATACCCCTCGCGCTTTTTAAGCACCGTCTCCCAACTCAACCCCGCCTGCGCGCCCTCCAAAATGAGCATCTCGAACAGCTCTCTATCGTCATGGGTGGGCACGCCCCATTCATGGTCATGATAATCCGCATAAAACCCCTGACCTGGCTTATTGCCGAAGCAGCGGGTTTTGCCGTCTGGGGAGGGCGGGGTGGTCATGGTGTGAAATTTCGGCAAGGTCCGGGGTGTTCCTCGCGCTTTTCAGGGCAGAGTTTTTTGGGAAAACCGTCTGGAGGCGTTGTGCCGTCGTCACCGCATGCATGTTTCCAATTTGCCTTTGGAATTTTGGTCTTTTTCAGGTCAACACCTTTGAACGTGACTTTATCTATTATGGCTGATTTCAAGGAAACGCCTCCAAGCTTGGCGTGGTTTAGAATTGTGCCCGCTAGAAATGCCGAGTTTAAGTTAGCTTTCGTTAAATCTGCCCTTTGTAAATCGGTATTTAATAGGCATGCTGACTCGAGGTTAGCCATATGCAAATATGCATGATAGAGGGTCGCCGATTGTAGGTTCGCGGATCCTAATTTTGCTTTCGTGAGATTGGCATTCGTAAGAATTGCGCCGCTGAGGTCGGCTTCCTTTAGGTTGGCATTGGCAAGATCCGCATCAGACATTAGGGCCCGACGGAGATCCATATTTTCTAAATTTGCGTTCTTAAGGATAGCCCCTTGAAGCTGAGCATACCCGATTTCGATCTTTGTAAACGGAATGCTGCCGATTTCAATTGCGAGAAAAGACCAACCTGCCGCGATCAATGTCGCCGCTAGCCAAGCCCAATTTAATGGGATTGGCCAAATAAAGGCCCATACCTGTACCCATTTACTCTTTTTCGCATTTTCCAAAATTTCCTCCTCGCTCGGCAGTACCAAATTTCCCTTCAAGGTTTTGCGCGCGAGCCGGTAGGTGTAAATGCCATAGGCGATTGAGACGGCGAAGAGCAGCCAAATCCAAACTGTGCCAAACCAGTCATGCCTCGGCAAATAGCGCCACAGAAAGAATCCGATGGTGGCAGGTACCAGCATCCAGGTCGCTACGACGGAAATCGAAAACTGTACCCAAGATTGGGCAAGTGGACGTTTGGAAAGGCGGGGCACGATTTTGCGAATGATGCCTGATAAAAGCCAAGGATGAGAGCGCTCGTCGAGTGTGCGCCCGTCGGGGAATATCGCCGGTAGGCTTGCCATGCCTTCCCAGAGCCGTTGTAGGTAGAGATTAAGATAAATGTAGAGTGCGAACAGGATTACCGGGGCGGCCCAGAAGAAGCCAGCGATGGGAACGCTGGTGCCAATGACGGGGAGCTTGGTGCCGCTATTCGCCGCGTTGGTGATGAGGGAGGCATCAGTAGTCGTTGCGATAGTGAGCCATGAGAAGACACAGCCGCCGACGACGGAGAGAAAGATATTGCGCGCGTGTTTTGATAGATCCTCCACATGCTTGAGACCCTCGAACTTGCCGATGTCATCCGTTAATTTGGTACCGGTTAGGTCAGTGCCACCCAATTGGCTTGTGCGCATGCCGATGTTGTCGCCGATGTTTGCGCCGGTGAAAATTGCATGATTTAGTTTTGTAGAAGTTAGGTTTACGGAGGAAATTCCACTGTGGGAAAAGTCTGCAAATCTGCAATCGGCATTTTCTAAATCTACTTCTGCAAAATGAATATGTCTCAGTTTGGCATTTTGTAGATTGGCATTCCTAAATACCGTTCCGTCAAAGGCGGCCCGGTCGAAAATTGTGCCATTTAAATTCGCACCAATGAAATGAACTCCTTCGTTATGGCTACTGAAAAGGTTCGCGTCTTGGAAGTTCGCCCCATTTAACTTTAAATTTCTGAAAAAAA
>Ga0055584_100006257_pt1 | contig 11673 bp, 13 predicted proteins | sample OSDHelmetaG_FD_58716 | JGI IMG/M metagenome (GOLD analysis project Ga0055584, IMG submission 58716) | Pelagic marine sediment microbial communities from the LTER site Helgoland, North Sea, for post-phytoplankton bloom and carbon turnover... | ecosystem: Environmental > Aquatic > Marine >... | reverse complement strand
AGTAGCCTCATCTAATTCTTCATCTTGTTCGACTTTTGAATCAAAAAATCACAATACTCAAAACTATTGTATAATATCTGAAACTCATAGTAAGGATTTTTGTTGCCCTATGTACTTAAGCACTATGACGTAATAAAAGGTGAAAAAGTAGAAAATTTTTTGGTAGATGTTGTAAAACTATCTGAACCATTAGCCCATAAGATTTTGCAAAAGGGTAGAGTAGTTAACCATAAAAAAAGACGTTTACAAAAAGGTCAAATGCTAAAAGAGGGTTACATAGAAGTCTACATATTTGAAGCCATCACAAAAGGCTTAACCCCACTTTTTCAGACAGAACATTTTGCTATATTTGACAAACCTTCTGGACTGTTAGTACATCCGACTACACTCTCCACAGAATATACACTTTTAGACGAGATACGCTACCAGTTTGGAGATGAGGGTAGTCTTGTACATAGGATAGATGCCGAAACATCAGGACTCGTTCTGGTATCTAAAAACGGGTATGCTCAGTATGTACTCAGTGAGATGTTTGATAAAAAAGCGTTTGTTAAGAAGTACAAAGCGGTGGTAGAAAACGAGATAAAAGAAGAGATACTCGTAGACAAAGGCATCGGCCCTTCAAATGGGCTCATAAAGTTAAAAATGCAAACATCAACTGATGGAAAAGAGTCTAGTACACTCATACGCCCCATACTGTACAACCAAGACAAAAACAAAACCTTAGTAGAAGCCATACCCTATACAGGAAGACAACACCAAATAAGAGTACATTTAGACTCCATAGGTCACCGCATAGTGGGAGATCCCATCTATGGACTAGATGAAAGTTTTGTAGATGACTTTTTAAATGACCAAATACCTCAAGATGAACGGGTAAAAACAACTGGGGCATCTAGGCTTATGCTCCATGCTTATTATTTGGAGTTTACGTTTTTAAAGAATACTTATATCTTTTGTTCTAAGCAAGCGTTTGGATAAGCATAAAATGAAAGATTCATAGGGAGAAATTTAGGGAAGTATGACTATTTATATCCTAAACATAATCTGCTATAGTACACTATTACCGCGCTAAGTAAATGTTTTTGAATAATAAAGATTTGTTCATGTAGATCAATACAAAGCATAAGTGTATAAAGAAAGGCATAGGATGCAAACAGAATTAGCAAATACAATAAATGATGAGAATATAGAGAAACTAGTAAGAATATTTTACCCTATGGTACTCAAAGATACTTTGGTAGGACCATTTTTTGTGGAAAAGTTAGGTGATGATATCAACTCTGAGGTATGGGAAGAACATCTTGTACTTATCAGTCAGTTTTGGGCTTTTGTGGCTTTGGGGGATGAGCGGTATAATGGACACCCTATGGCACCACACTTCGAGATAGAAGGCATAAGTAGAAAGGCTTTTGAACAGTGGCTTAAGTTGTTTTATGAGGCCATAGATAAAGTGTATATTCCACGGTCAGGTGAATTTTTTAAACTAAAAAGTACAGACATCGCTTCAAACTTTATGCGTAATTTGGGAATTTAAAGAGATAATGGAGTATTAGTTTATGAACATAAAAGTTGTTTGTCCCCATTGTCTGGAAGTTAACAGTGTAGAACAGAAAGTATCATACTTTACTGAACATTGTAAAGTGTGTGATGCATCGCTATTGGAAAGCAAGCCATTGAATGTAAACTTAGCTATATTGGACTATTTTATTGCAACGTCTGAGTTACCTGTGATCGTAGACTTTTGGGCACCTTGGTGTGGTCCCTGTGTGACGATGGCACCACATTTTGAAACTGCGGCACTTGCAATGCCCTTACAAGCACAGTTTTTAAAAGTAAACAATGACGATGCCCAAACACAAAATTCAAATATCATCATCGTAAACATCCCCGCTGTACTTGTGTTTAAAGATGGAAAAGAGATAGATAGATTTACAGGAGCACGCAGCAGCAAGCAGATCATCAAATGGGTTCAGCAGTATGTTTAGTGTATTTGCTGAAAGATTATCGCTCTGGAGTCTAGAAATCTCACTGCTCATCATGGGGATATATTGCGTAGAAGGCTTCTGTATCAAGTCTAAGGGTATTGGAGAAGTTGAGGGAAGTATAGATAATGACGGGGTCGGTAATAAGTCGGTAGTAGGGTGAATAGGTTTTGAAATGTGGTATGTTATTTATGTTCAATTAGGGAAGAACATGAGAAAAGATATATAACATTAGCCTCGAATTTTTTATAGCCATGTTTGATTCTATGGTTTTTTGTAATGACCTCTAAGCTTCTTATTCATCATGTCTAAACCCTAAAATAGATACATTATCAGGATTTTCCAAAAACTCAATATTATGTAGATTCGCCCAAACAATAATATCTCCATCTAACATTAGTAACTCATCTTCATTATATAAATTATTTCTGATCTCTATTAAATCATAATCATCTTTTAAAGATATATAAAAATCACTATGTTGTAGATAAGATTTAAGGTCAAGTAGTGCTTCTACCACTTTATCAAATTCAGAGTAATTTTTCTTAATCTGTTCTATGAAGTGTACTTGCGTTTTGTGAATAATCACATAAGTCTAATAATTCTTTTGTACTATTCATTTCTTTCCTTTATAGTCTATAACCAGTTTATAACTACCTATATTAAATGTATCCTATTTGTACAAATATAATGTTGTGGTATGATAACTCAAATAAATCAAAAAAAGAGAGCATATGCCTGGACGGTTAAGTATATATACTGATCTTGCTTTTAAAGCAGAGTTAACTACGAAATTTGGCACATTTAGAGATGATGTAGGTGTATTACATAAGCAATACAACATCGCACCAACCTTGGATATACCTATCTATACAAATACAAGAGTGTATACGTATGCACACTTTGGATTGATACCCTCCTGGGCAAAAGAAAGGCGTAGTATGCAAGTCAATGCCCGAAGTGAAACAGTCTATGAAAAAAGTAGTTTCAAAGAGGCATACAAGCAAAGAAGATGTCTTATCCCCGTAAATGGCTACTTTGAATGGGAAAAGGATGCTAAAACCAAAAAGAGCAAACCTCATTTTATAGTATCGGCTACCCATGATTATTTTGTATTTGCTGGTATTTATGAATCGTGGTATGACAATACTCTGAAAAAATCTATACTTACTTGTGCTTTACTTACCACTGAACCCAATGACCTCATAGCAACCCTTCATGACCGTATGCCTGTGATACTTGAATCACATGAATGGGAATTATGGTTAGACAATAAAAGTACTTATAGTGACCTAAATAGACTTTACACGCCGTTGTCAAGCGATATGATGAGATTCTTTCCCGTGAGTGATAAGGTAAATAGTGTAAAAAATGATAGCATTGACTGTATCAAAAAAGCAATACATACAGAGCCTATACAGTCGACACTTTTTTGATGAAAAGTTTATAAGACGTGAATAAGTGTTGGAGAGGTTTGGGGAAGTATAAAAACATAATGAAGAATAATATAGTCTATGCGTTACGACGGAAACCATCGTAACGTGAAGAGAGTGTTGGAGAAGTTTAGAGACCTTTATTTAGGACAGGTTTGACTCTTAACAGCTTCTACGGATCCAGTAAGTTCAAGGAATGCTCCAAAAGGACCCATTACTGTCATTGCTTCTCCTTTTGGACCTTCAAATTTTAATTTTCCTGACATCATTGCACCCATAGCACCACATCCAAATGATCCTTTACCCATACATGTCCAGTCTTCATCGTCAGCATTCATAATATAATCAACATCAGTGTCTACTTTCTTGCCATCTGGTTTTCCACCATAGGTACAAAGAGCTTTCCCCTCTTTATTGATAATATTAAGTTGCACTTTACTTTCAGTGTCACATTGTGTTCGGTATATTTGGATAAGTTTATATCCTCGGTCTTTATTATTTGTAGACCACTTTGCAAGCCCTGATGTGAGTGTAGAACTCTTATTCCATGCATCACACATGTTTTTTGCCCAAGTTTTATCCATGAACTCTGTTGATATGGCACTGATTGTCAAACCAATTGTTACTGCTGTTACTAAGATTATTTTTTTTAACATTGTATTACTCCTTTTGATGTAGACATATTATACATATGTATACTTAATGAAATAATATAAATAATTATAATATATATACTTTATATAATATCGGTATTTCTTAGTGCATTATGAATGGGGACGAAGTTTAACTTTAAGCTATAATAACATACTTAAAACAAGGCTAACCTATGTCAAAACGTCCAACACTTTTACAACATTTTCGCTCTTTTGCGTATCAGAACAATATCAGAGATTTTGATAAGGCTTTAGAATATTTTACAGTATTTGGTGGTACGGGATGGGATATAGATAAGTCAAAAAGTGTAGATGAACTCATAAAAGAAAAAGTATTAGGTAACTATGAACCCATCCACAACGGCATTACACGCTTTACACATGGTAATGCTTTATATCACATGTTATTGTCCATTATAGCTTTGGGTGAGAGCCATGAAGATGCTGTGTTTAAAAAAGGTAGAGTAGGTAGAGACAAAGGTGAAGAGGCTATGGACTATCTGGAGATGAAAAGTCTATTAAAGTTTGACACCTCAGTAGAAAAACCTTTAAAAAGTTCTGATGGAAAGTCAGACAGAGTGTTATTTGAATTACCTTTTATGCGTTTTTGGTTTGCTACTGTTTCACCTTATTATAAGAGTGTCTCTACGGGAGACTTTAGTGAATTTGAAGAAAAGTGGAGTCAGTTGAGGGGTAATTTTTCTATTTTATTGAGCAACCTCTTAGTGTTAGAACTCGTAAAGCAGACTGTTGCCACAAAGTTTGCAGATGACCCCATCATCTCAATTGGCTCATACTATGACAAACAGGTACAAATAGAGATACTGGCCATTAGAAAATCTGGAAAGATGTTAGCAGGTGAGTGTAAATACTCTAAAGATGCAGCAAAAATAAACATGCTTATCTCCCTTAAAGAGAAGTGCCAAAAATCAGAACTAAAGATAGCTGATTATGTACTCTTTTCTAAAAATGGATTTTCTTCTGAAATTGAGCAAATCAAAGATACAGAAATAACACTTTTGTCTCATGGGCATCTGTCTTCACTGTTAGATAATTTGACCGAAAAAGATTTGTTAGTCTATAAGAACAAAAAATATTAAACAACCGGCAGGCTTTAATCAAAAAAAATTATCAAAATCATTTGATCCATTATCAGCATTTTTCTTAAAGTTAACATAGGTTTTTGAAACTACAAATATACGTATTTTGCTCCGAATTCAATTAATTTGTCTCTTTTAGTCTCAATTTTTTTTTATATTGCATCAAGTGTAAATATTATTATATTAATAGATATTATTTAAGTAATTCGAACTATACTTATGGCTATTTATATTTAAAATTTATACAGGAGTATTTACAATGAAAATTATTTTTCCTTTATTGTCTTTGGGTTTTGCCACCCATCTTATGGCTATTAGTAATGAAGAAATTTCTAAAAAAGCACATGAGGCGACCGCGCATTATATTAGCGAGAAATCAAAGGTTGAAATGCTATTGAGCAATACAATGGGTGATATGAATAAACGTAATCTCACGATAAAAAAACTTGAAGGTAACCATGGAGATAAAACTCTTATTGAGTTTAGTTCACCCGCAGATGTCAAAGGGACGATATTATTAACACATGAACATTTGGATAAAAATGACAATCAATGGCTTTATATGCCAGGTCTTAAAAAAACTAAACGAATTGTTTCTAGAAATAAATCAGGATCTTTTATGGGAAGTGAATTTAGTTATGAAGATCTTTCGAGCCAACACTATAAAAAATTCAAATATAGTGGAAATGCTAAAAGTGTTGTAATAAATGGAAGAAAAAACTATAAATCGGTACGTACTCCGGTAGATAAAAATTCTGGATATTCCAAAGAAGTAGTGTGGTCAGACAGTAAAAATTTCCTTATACAAAAAATTGAATACTATGATAAAAATGGTGCATTATTAAAAGTTGGGTCATTCCCAAAATATAAAAAAATAAATGGAATCTGGAGAGCACTGAAAATCTCTATGAAAAATGTGCAAAATGGTAAATCGACTATTCTTAACTGGACGAGTCAAAAAATAAAAGTGGGATTGAGCGATAAAGATTTTTCTAACTCAATTTTCCCTTAATAATTAGGAAAGTATATTTTGTCAATTTTTATTAAATCATCAATGATTACAATTTTAGGTCTAACCCCTCTCTTGGCAACTAATGGAGATAACCTGATAGCATTGGGCGTTGCTCAGCGCGCAATGGGAGGTACGGGTATTACTCATTTTACTGCAGGAGCATCTGCAACGGGTAACCCCGCACTTATCACTCAGTCAACAGGTGGAGAATTTACCTTTGGAGGTACTTATCTTCAGCCGACAGTTGATGTTCAAACTGCAAATACCGGTGGATTAAATGATTTGAGCGAAACAAGCAGCTCAAAGCATAATATTATCCCTTATGTAGCATTAACCCATAATCTTGAAAACGGATTTTCAGTCGGTGGAAGTATTTTTGGAACTGCTGGTATGGGAACCAACTGGAGTGAAGGTGATGGAGCAATAGGTGACGCTTCCATCGGTGATGTTGGGTTATACAGTATGAAAACAAATCTCACCATGTTAAGAGTATCTGTACCTATTGCTTACCGAAAGGACGCATGGTCGATAGGTGTTGCTCCTGTTCTACTTTTTGGAACATTGAGTATGTCACTCAATGCTCCAGACAGGGATGTAACTACTTTTGCTCCTCTTGCTACCAATCATCCCATAGATAATGGGATATCACAAAATGTAGGCTATGGATATGAAGTGGGAGCAACATATCAATTTGTAGATTCGGGGATTACACTAGGTGCTGTGTATCACTCAGCCATCTCAATGAAGTATGAAAACCAGCTTTCAGCTATTTCGACAGAGTTTGGTTATGGATCACCCGGATCAAATTTTGACGTATTTTCCGATACGCTTGAACAGCCTGCTGAAATTGGTTTTGGTATCGATTGGAAGTATAATACTATTTCATTGACTGCTGATTATCGACATATCCAATGGGCTGATGCGCAAGGATATAAAGATTTTAATTGGCAAAACCAGAACGTGTATGCTATTGGAGCCGAATATCGCTTGAATGATCTTTCACTTCGTGCAGGATATAATTATGCTAAGAACCCTATACAGGTAAGTCATGATGATACACCCATAAATTCAAACCTTCCATTGGCATACCAAAGTACCAATGGTGACACTCTCAATGCTTTTAATCATGTGATGTTTCCAGCTATCTCAGACCACCATTACAGTTTTGGTGCTGGTTATCAGTTCAATCATAGCGTTAGCTCGGACATTGCAATTGTCTATGCTACAAGTCCAGATGTGACAGCAAGTGCCACAACTGTTGGGCTGGGTGATGTCACTACATCAAATAATCAACTGACATTCAGTGTCGGCTTAAACATTCATTTTTAAAGATTTCATTATGCAATTATCAAAATCGGTTTCACTTATCACTACTTTTATGCTTTGCTCTTCCTCTGTCTGGGGATATGGTACATCAAAATCACAGGCTGCGCATGATGCGAAGTTACTTGGTCAAGATACGCCTACAGTCGCCAATGACCTTCAATTGGATGATACAGACTTAAATACATCCTCAATGATGCAGGAGGAAGTCTCATACTCAGCAGAAGAACCAGAAGAGGTCGATGGTTTTTTTGAGGAGATTAAATTTAGAGGAAAGATAGGCATTATCTACAATGGGAATTCTTCAGATGAATATTCTGACAACTCTGCGATTGAAGGATACAGTGAGTTTTCTAAATCATTTGACAGTGGAACACTGACAACAAATATTGCATTACTGTATGATTTTGATGATTCAAATCGTCGCTATTTTATACTCAATGAGCTTTATTATAAAATAAGAAGTGACAACAGTACATGGAGCTTTGGACGCAGTATCAAAAATTGGGGGGTGATGGAAGCTTATAGTATCAGTGATGTATTCAACACGAAGAACTATCTTTCTGATTCTTTTGATATGTCTAGTAAATTAGGGGCATTGAGCGCTGAGTATACGTATCGAACGGAAGATGCAAAATTTTCAATGATTGCTAAGTTGGAAGAAGTTGAACAAAATTATCCAGGACAGGATAATCTTTATAATTACCGTATCAATCCTTATGACGGGAGGCTTAAAACGGAAAAGAGTCGTCATCGTCCAACAGTATATCTGACCTATGACGATTCTTACTATGGCGATATACAGGTTGATTACTCATTGATTCTTCAAAACGGGTATGATAATAAACGCTATTTTACACTTGATCCCACAAACACTCTTGATCAAAATGCATATCTTGTGAATAAAGTTCTTGGGTATACCACTATTACATCAGACAACAGTATCTATAAGTTTGAGATGGCTTATACGGATGTTATTAGCGATCCTACTATGAGTGACTACATGCATATGGGGCTGGGTATAGAATACCTTCCTACCGAGTTGTTTAAAGGATCGGAAGTACGATTACTTTTGGAATACTATCGATATGATTATTTTGATGATTCAAAATTGAAAAATCAAGATCTCTCTGAAATGTTTGATAATGATATTTTTGGTGGAGTACAATCTACTTTTGGAGATTCTGGTACAAGTGATATCAAAGCCGGAATACTTTATGACATCAATAATCAAGAGAAAACGTTCATATTAACTTTTGGAACAAGAATGAAGCAAAATTATCGATTATCCATGGAATGGTTTGTTCTTTCTCCAGGAAAAGAAACAGAAACTGCCATAGGACAAATTGGCCAGGTAAATCAAGTTACTTTTCGTGCTAACTACTTTTTTTAGGACATAAATGGATCACTATGTTGAATTTCTAAATCGTTTCAAATGGATTATTATCGCAGTTACATGCATCATAATGATTGGACTTTTTACTCAAAGTAAAAACTTTGCCTTTGAAGGAAGCTACCGTATCTGGTTTGGTAAAGACTCGACTATATTAAAAGAATATGATAGGTTTCGTGCTACCTACGGGAGTGACGATATGGTTATCGTCGCATTTCATGATGATGCAGGAATCTTTACACTCAAAGCATTATCATCCATTGCCAGAGTTAGTTCTGAGCTGTCAAGTTTACCCAATATATCAAGAGTAGATTCGATTATAAATTATCAATATATTTTTGCAGATCCTGACAACCAAGACGATATTATTGTAGAAGATTTTATTTCTTCACTTTCTGATTTAACGATTCAAGAGCTTCAGCAAAAAGAAAAAATTGCTACGAATGATCCACTGGTTAGTGGATTAATGGTCAGTAAAGACGGTAAAACAGCAATGATTGCTGCAAAACGTTCTACGATATCCAATGAAAAAGAAGCAATGAATATTGCTCTTATCAATGCAACTAAAAAAATATTGGATAAAGAACATCTTCAAAGTGGATATGACTTTTATATAAGTGGTGGACCCGCTATTAATGCAGCACTCGTCAAGATTGCCAGTAATGATGCTGCTGTTTATCTACCTATGGCATTTGGAATTATGATCCTGATCTTATGGTTATTTTTTAGAAATATTTTAGGTGTAGTCATTCCACTGATGATCGTAATAGGTGCTTCACTCATTACACTTTCGATACATCACTTTCTAGGATTAAAGCTTAATAACTTTACGGTAAACATTCCTATTTTTATCGCAGCTATCGGTATTGCAGATGCTGTGCATTTTTATATTGCATGGATTCACTACCGATATAAGAGCTTGTCCAATCATGAGGCGATTGCAATGGCAATACGCCATAATATTATCCCTATGACATTGACTACCCTAACAACTGCAATTGGGTTTGTAATCCTCACCAATAGTGAAATCGTGCCTATATCTTCTTTAGGTTTGGCAATAGCCATAGGATCCGTAAGTGCATTGGCACTTACGATGTTCCTTGTTCCTATTATATTATTGATTTTACCTACAAATTATCTCCCTAGGAATATCATTTTTTGCCAGCTTGACAGAAAAAATATATTTGATTATTCCTCATTTATTATCCATAATTATAGATATATCATTGCTCTTTGTACTGTTACTATACTACTTTCATCTATCGGGTTTTTATGGGTAAAGATGGATAGCAACAGCTTAAAATATTTTAGTTCTTCAGTAGATGTTCGTCAAGCTGCAGATTTTACGATGAAAAATATCACCGGACCTCAAAGTTATGAGATTATCATAGACTCCCATTACGATGATGGTATTAAGGATCCGAAGTTTCTCATGGAAGTAGAACGTTTTTCCCATGAGTTAAAAAATCAATATCCAGAGATACGCCATACAAGTTCTCTTCTTGACATAATGAAAAGATTCCATGATGTGATAAATCCATCGCATAGTGAAGATGAACTCATCGGTGGGACAAAAGAAATCAATGCACAGTACCTTCTGTTATATTCTTTATCTCTCCCACAAGGGATGGAGATAAATGATAAAATGGATTTAAAACAGCGTCAACTGCGTATGACTGCACAGTCAGATATTGTCGATTCGTCTCAGACACTTGAAATGATAGCATGGGTAGAACGATGGTGGGAAAACACTCCTTATGAAGCGCATGTCGGGGGACAAACTGCTATGTTTACTCAAATGGAAACATTACTCACCAATACATTGGTATATTCACTTGGGGGGAGTATGTTAATGATCGCATTTATTATGATCCTGATTATTAGAAATTTAAAACTGCTCATCATTTTTTTAGTACCTAATGTATTTCCAGTTTTATTTATGTTGGGTATGATGGGATGGCTAAGCGTGCCCATTGATTTAGGTATTGCACTTGCATCAGCCATTGTACTTGGACTTGCAGTTGACAATACAATTTACTTTTTTACACACTATTTTGAGTCTCAAAAACAAGGATTAAGTATGGAAGAATCTTTTGATGCCATTCTTGAGCATTCAGGAAGTGCAATGCTTTATACAACATTTATTTTATCGGGTGCATTTTTTACTTTTCTTTTTAGTGATTTTATACCGAATGTTCATTTTGCATTCATGACTTTTTCTACTTTAATCATGGCATTGATCTCTGATGTGTTTCTCACTCCTGCATTGTTGACTCTTGCCAATTCGAGACGTATCACACAAAAATAAAATGATACTCCGAAAAGTTAGAGCTTCTTCTGACTGTGTAGCAAGTGAATCAAATTGCTATATCATTAGTTCTCCTCCTAAAATATGATTAAGTTGAAGAATAAGATACAATACTAAACAAGGGAAAAATATGCTGATACGAAGCGCTAAAATACAGTTTTTATTTTGGATAGCATTTTTTTCTGTAGTGCTTTATATCTGGATCATCACTATTGGACTTCAGACTTTTGTACTTCCAGATGAAAAGCCGATGGAGCTTCCACAAAACGTAGTTATACTCATGTTTGTTCTTTATGGTTTTTTAGCTGTTGCTGTACTGGCAGGCACCATCATTTCTACCATGATCAACAACAGATTCTATATGAAGTTTTTTAGTATTTTTATGATGGTGGGTCTTGCAACGTTATTGACAACAAGAAGTATGTTTGGCTGATCAATACCCTTGCATTTCACCTTCAAGATAGAC
>Ga0055584_100006256_pt1 | contig 11673 bp, 14 predicted proteins | sample OSDHelmetaG_FD_58716 | JGI IMG/M metagenome (GOLD analysis project Ga0055584, IMG submission 58716) | Pelagic marine sediment microbial communities from the LTER site Helgoland, North Sea, for post-phytoplankton bloom and carbon turnover... | ecosystem: Environmental > Aquatic > Marine >... | reverse complement strand
TCTTGCCTATCGCTAAACCAAGCAAGGTAACATTGACGCTGGCTAATCGGACAAGAAAGTAGGCATGAGCACTCGGATTCAGAATCTTTTTTCAATGCGCGCACAGCGTGTACTTATTACTGGTGCATCCAGTGGGCTAGGGCGCCATTTTGCTCAGCTTTTTGCCGAAGCTGGTGCAGATTTGGCGCTGGTTGCGCGTCGTCAGTCGGTGGTTGAAGAGTTGGCGGATGAATTGCGTGAGACCGGCGTTAATGTCTTTGTAACATCTATGGATGTCTGTGACCGCGCAGATGTTGACCGAGCGCTCGAAGCTATTTACGCAGCCTGCGGCGCGGTGCACGTACTCATCAACAATGCTGGTGTGACCTCTACAGAGGCGTTCCACCAGCAGTCTGACGAGAGCTGGGACGCCATCATTGGTACCAACCTGACTGGCGCGCGTAATGTGGCGCAACGCGTTGTGCAGCGCATGATAGAAGCGGGCGCTGGCGGCAACGTCATCAACCTCGCCTCGGTGATGAGTTTTAGAGTGGCCGGTTATCTGTCCGCTTACACCGCGTCTAAAGGTGCAATCGTGCAGATGACCCGTACTATGGCGCTGGAACTTGCGCGACATTCAATCCGCGTGAACGCCTTGGCGCCTGGCTACATTGCGACTGAATTCAACGACGAGTTTTTCGAAAGCGGTGCTGGCGATCCAATTATTGCGCGTATCCCGCAGCGCCGCCTCGGTCAAACGAGCGACCTGGATGGCGCGATGCTGCTACTGGCGTCGAGCGCGTCCGGGTACATGACTGGCGAGACCGTTGTGGTCGACGGCGGGCATCTACATTCGACCTTGTAACGCGTAATTGATGCGCCTGCACGCGCGCAATGTGATTGTCGCGCATGCAGCGTCGTTTGATGTGCTTGGTGTCAGCTTTGGTGGGCAGCCAGGAAGCAACTGCAAGTCTCTTTTGCGCAGCCCTCGCGTCCGGGTACCGGCGCTTGACCGGTCAAGCCGTCCCCAACTCGGAACGGTCCAGCGTTCGCGAGCTTCTTCGCGTCGGCGCAATTACCACCTTGCCAGTCGTACAATTGCACGCTTTGGGCAAGCATATTGCGCAAGTTTTTGATCTCTCGCTGTGCGATAGGCGACAAGCGCCTGGACATGAATGTTGTTGCTTGCGCGAAGTGCTCGTCGTCATCCTCGATCGGAGTAACAACTTGCGAGTTTGGCGCTGCAGTGGTCGTGCTACCCTGCCGCGCCTTCTTCTTGCGTCCGAACAACCAGTCGAACCAACCCATGTGATTCCGGCTCCTGAGAGTAAGCTATTAATCGAAAGGTACCAGTCAAACCGGCACATTTGCTCGCAGTTGACAGTCTACGCCTACGGCATCTTGGTAAGGTCACGGCCGCGCATCTCGCACTATCGTTCAGCTATGATGCCACTGGCTGGCGCAGCCTGTCACCCGGGTCTACAAATATCCGTTCAATGTTCGGTAAAGTTAATTCGCGCTGCTCGGCCAAATCGCCTACAGCCCTACAGCTCTGGAGACTAATTTACGATGGAAATGCAAGGTGAGTTCACGCTGCCAGCGGGCCGCGAGGCGGTCTGGACTGCGCTCAATGATCCGGAAGTCTTGATGCGTTGCATACCTGGGTGCGAGTCGATCGAGCGCGTGTCGGACACGCAGTTCGACGCGCAGATGAGCGCCAAAATTGGTCCGGTCAAAGCTAAGTTCGCGACTGCGATCGAAATGTCTGAGCTAAACCCGCCAGCTAGCTACACCCTCAGCGGCCAGGGTAAAGGTGGCGCTGCAGGGTTTGCCAAAGGTGCGGCGCGTGTCAGTTTAAGTGAAGTTGAAAACGGCACGCAGCTTACCTACGAAGTCGATATGCAGGTCGGCGGAAAGCTCGCGCAGATCGGCTCACGGCTGGTCGCTGGCGCAGCTAGAAAGCTTGCTGATCAGTTCTTCGCAGCATTTAGCGCGGAATTTGAACGCGCCGCTTAAGCGGCGTTACGCAAACCCGCCAATGCCACCGGATGAGCAACCAGATCGAGCGCGTAGCCGCGCATTTTGGCGCGGGGCGGGGCTGACTATATCGGTGGTGGTGGCGTTGTGTGTAGCGGTAAGCGCTTGACGTTGCGCACTACTCGGCCAACACTCAGCGGCTTGGCTTGTCAGCGTTTGGCAAAAACCAGTTCACTTGACCCGCGGGTGGTGTTGGACCGCTCGCTATCGGAGGAATGATGACCGTCACTGTGTCAATGACTGTCAACGGCAACGCGGTGTCCGCGGATGTCGAGTCGCGCACCTTACTGGTGCATTATTTGCGCGAAAATTTGCGGCTAACGGGTACCCACGTTGGCTGCGATACGAGCCAGTGCGGCGCTTGTGTCGTGCACGTCAATGGGGAGTCGATTAAGAGCTGCACACTGTTAGCGGTGCAAGCACAAGGCGCGGATGTCCTCACCGTGGAAGGCTTGGCGGATGGCGATACCCTGCATCCGATGCAAGAGGCATTCCGTCAGAATCATGGCTTGCAGTGTGGATTTTGCACGCCCGGCATGCTGATGAGTGCGCTCGATTTAGTCAAACAGAATCCGGATCCTAGCGACACAGAAGTGCGTGAGTGGTTGGAAGGTAACTTGTGCCGCTGCACTGGTTACCAAAATATCGTTAAGTCCATTATTGCTGGTGCTGCCAGCATGCGAGGCGAAAATGTATGACTTCGTCTACCACCGGCCAACATCGCTTGATCAGGTGCTGGAACTATTAAGCTCGAGCGACGACCCGAAGATTGTCGCTGGCGGTATGACCTTGTTGCCAACCATGAAGCAACGCTTGGCGCAACCATCGGATCTGATTGATTTGGGTGGCATCGCCGAACTGAGCGGCGTTAGCGAAGATGCCGGGCAGCTGGTTGTGGGGGCTATGACGCGGCATGTGGATGTCGCGCATGGTCCGTTGGTGCAGCGAGTGATACCGGCATTGGCAGCTCTCGCAGATCTGATCGGCGATCCGCAAGTACGCAATCGCGGCACAATTGGCGGCTCCATTGCCAATAGCGATCCGGCTGCTGACTACCCTGCTGCAGTGTTGGCGCTTGATGCGACGATCGTGACCAACAAGCGCTCCATTGCGGCCGACGACTATTTCGTCGATCTGTTCGAAACGGCACTCGAAGACGACGAAATTGTCACCTCGATTCGATTTTGCGTGCCGCAGCGTGCCGCGTATATGAAGTTCCCTAACCCTGCTTCGCGCTACGCGATGGTTGGCGTCATGGTTGCTGAGCTGGCTGGCACTGTGCGCGTTGCTGTGACTGGCGCTGGCGTATGTGCGTTTCGTGTGCCAGCCATGGAAGCGGCGCTAAGTGCTTCGATGTCGCCGGACGCAGTAGCCGTAATCAGTATTCCTGACGACCAGCTAAATAGCGACATTCATGCCAGTGCTGAATATCGTGCTCACCTGGTGACGGTTATGGCTAAACGCGCTGTCGCTGCATTGGTAGCCGGAGCCGCTTGAAGGCGGACGTTGCGGCGGCCGAGAGCGCGCCCTCCAGTGCGACGGTCGTCGCCTTGCCCGGGAGTGTGGATGCGACGCTCGCGTTACTTGCCAGTGCCGGCTACGTCGCAGAACGCAGTCTTGCAACGGCGCTGTACTTGTCGTTGTCGCTTGGGCGTCCGCTGTTCTTGGAAGGTGAAGCAGGTGTCGGCAAGACTGAAATTGCCAAGGTCCTGTCGCAGGCACTAGGGCGTCGCCTGATACGCTTGCAGTGTTACGAAGGTCTCGATGTGGCGTCGGCTGCATATGAGTGGAATTACGCACGTCAAATGATCGAAATCCGCCTCGCTGAGGCTGCCGGTGGTGCTGATCGGCGGCAACTCGGTGCAGACCTGTTCGACCATGAATTCCTAATCCGCAGGCCACTACTGCAAGCCTTAGAACCCCATACGCACGGGCCACCAGTGCTTTTGATCGATGAACTCGATCGCACCGATGAGCCGTTCGAGGCTTATCTGCTTGAGCTGCTGTCCGACTGGCAAGTAAGTATTCCGGAATTGGGTGTCATCACCACGGCAACGCCGCCAATCGTGATCCTGACCTCGAACCGCACACGAGAGGTGCACGACGCATTGAAGCGCCGCTGTTTTTATCATTGGGTGGATTATCCCGATGCCGAACGCGAACTGCGTATTTTGGAAGTCAAAGCACCGAGCGCGGCGCGCGATTTGCGCCATCAGGTCGTCGCGTTTGTGCAACGCTTACGTGGCCTCGATTTGTTCAAGGTCCCGGGCGTCGCTGAAACGCTCGATTGGTGTAGCGCTCTGACCCAGCTAGACGCCGTGTCTTTGAACGCGCAAGTTATCGACGATACGCTTGGCGTGCTATTGAAGTATCAGGACGACATCCAGAAAATTCGCGGCAGCGAAGCGGCGCGCTTGTTGCTTGAGTTGCAACACGACATGAACCAAGAGCTGGCGACGCTTTGATGACAGCCGCGTAAATCCGATGAGCGACCTTGGCGCATCGCCGGCAAATATTGCAGGCGCCTCGGCAAACGGGCAACTGAGTCAGAACCTGCTGAACTTCGTGCGGGTGTTGCGCGCCGCTGGGCTGCGTATCGGCCCAGGTCGAATGCTCGATACCATCACCGCCGTGCAAACCGTGGGGCTGCAGTCGCGCACGGATTTCTATTGGACCTTGCATTCAGTATTAATTCATCGCGCCAGTGACCGGGCGGTGTTTGACCAAGCGTTCCATCTCTTCTGGCGTAATCCTGATTTGCTCGGGCGACTCGATAGCTTGGTGTTGCCAGATACCAATGCCGCGCTGGCCCCGAGTGAACCGTTATCGCGTCGCGTCGCTGAGGCCTTGGCTAGTCAGTCAACTCAGGTCGCGCAGCTTGTCGAAGAGGAACTCGATGTTGAGCGTGATGCCTCGGCATCGTGGTCCGCCAATGAGACGCTGGCGAGCCGCGACTTTGAGTCTATGAGTGTTGAAGAGATAGCGCTGGCGCGCATTGCGATTGCACGGATGCGCATGCAGCTGCCTATGGTTTCAGTGCGACGCCGACGCGCGCACCGCCTGGGCGAGCGCGTTGATATGCGCCACACGATGCGGCGAATGCTGCGCGCCGGTGGATCTATAGAACTGGTTCGCAGCCGTGCCCGCGAGCGTCCTGCGCCCTTGGTAGTGCTGTGCGATATCTCCGGCTCCATGAACCTTTACGCGCGCATGTTGCTGCACTTCACCCACGCCTTGAGCAACGATCGTGACCGTGTATTCACGTTTGCGTTTGGCACTCGTCTAACCCATGTGACACGCCACCTACGCGAGCGCGATGTAGATGTCGCATTAGCGCAGATTGGTACGCAAGTGCTCGATTGGGATGGCGGCACCCGCATTGGCACGTGCTTACACGAATTTAACAAAGTGTGGTCTCGGCGGGTTCTCGGCGCCGGTGCAATAGTGTTATTGATAACCGATGGTTTAGATCGTGATGCAGGCACAGGCCTTGCGCATGAGATGCGTCGACTGCATATGTCTTGTACGCGGCTTTTGTGCCTGAATCCGCTGCTGCGCTACCATGGTTATGAACCGCGTACGCAAGGCATGCGCGCTATTTTGCCGCACGTGGACGAATTCCTTAGCATCCACAACCTCAACAGTATGCAGGGTTTGATCGATGCGTTAGCGGGTCGCCATAACGGCGCCAAAGAGGTAGATGAATGGCTGAACATGCTGAAATAAACAATAGCGCTGATCGCGTTGCAAGCGAAGATGTGCTGACCACTGCACTAGGCTGGTTGGACGCGGGGCGCGATGTTGCGCTCGCGACTGTAGTGCAGACTTGGGGCTCGAGTCCGCGCCCGGTTGGATCGCAACTTGCAATCGATGGCGATGGCTTGTTCGTCGGCTCCGTGTCCGGTGGTTGTATCGAGGGGGCGGTTGTGCAGGAGGCTATGGAAGTCATGCGCGACGGCTCAACCCGCAAGCTGGAGTTCGGCGTGAGCGATGAGCAGGCATGGGATGTTGGCTTGGCCTGCGGTGGGCGCGTTGAAGTGATGTTGGAGAAGCTGGCTTGAAGACCTTGTTGCGCACGTCGATTGTTGGTCACGAGCCTGCGCTCGGGCGCGTAGTTGCAAATGCTGCTAGGCAAGCACGATGAAGCGCGAGATGCTGCGCACACTGCAATCGATACGTGCGGGTGGCGGCGCCGCGGTAGTGGTCTCAGAGATGAGTGGCGCTTGGCAAACGCTGCTCGATGGTGACTTGAATGTGTTGCACGGCCCGGCGCTGAGTGAGGCCATGACCGGCGCAGTGGTGGCGGCGCAGCGCACTGACCGCTCGCAGGTGGTCGAGACTGATGGCGCGCGCATGTTTGTGCAGTTGTTCAGTCAGCCGCTGCGCATGATCATCATTGGCGCGGTACATATTGCCCAGTTCCTGGCGCCAATGGCGGTGCTCGCGGACTACCAAGTGGTTGTCGTTGACCCGCGTCGTTCTTTTGCAGCGGACGAGCGTTTTCCGGGTGTGTCGATGCACAAAATTTGGCCGGATGACGCACTACAGCAACTTAAACCGGATCGCCGCACGGCCATCGTGACATTGACCCACGACCCGAAAATTGACGATCCTGCGTTGATTGAGGCGCTCAAATCCCAAGCTTTTTATATCGGCTCATTAGGCTCGCGTCGCACCCACGCCAAGCGCGTTGAGCGCTTGACTGATGCCGGCTGTAGCGCTGGGGATATTGCGCGTATTCATGCGCCCGTAGGGCTTAACATCAATGCCAAGTCACCGGCTGAGATCGCGGTGTCAGCACTCGCCCAAGTCACTGAGGCGCTGAGAAACTAGCGATGTTCTTTGGCGAAATCGATACGGCAGGTGCCGCTGGCGCGATCCTCGCGCACAGCGTCAAACTGGACGGTAAGACCTTCAAAAAAGGGCGCGTATTGGGCGCGGCTGATGTACATACGCTGCTGCAAGCTGACATTAACAAGATTGTCGGCGCGCGTCTGGAGGCGCACGACGTACATGAAGATGCTGCCGCCGAGCAATTGGGTGCGGTGCTCGGCGGCGCGCATGTCACCACCAAAGCGCCGTTCACCGGGCGGGTCAACTTGTACGCTGACGCGCCCGGCGTGTTGTGCTTGGAACCACACGCTGTGCACATGATAAACAGCGTGCACGAGTCGATTACCATCGCTACCTTGCCACCGTGGACGTGGGTAAAAGCACGGCAGATGATCGCTACTATCAAAGTGATCCCGTTTGCGGTAGCGCGTGCGAATTTGGAGCTAACGCTGGCGCACGCGCAAGCCGCCCCAGTGTCGGTGAGTCCGATGCGCGCACGCACGGCGGTGCTCATTCAAACCACCCTACCCGGCATGCGCGCGAGCATTCTCGACAAGACGGTACGTGTGTTGGAGGCGCGCCTTGGCGCGATTGGTATTGAGCTGACGGCGGAACGGCGGGTGGCGCACCAAGTTGGCGCTACCGCAGCCGCGGTGACCGCACTCGCTGCGGATGCCGATATGATTTTGATAGCCGGTGCTTCGGCGATTGTTGACCGACGCGATGTCGTGCCGAGCGCGATCGAAGCAGCTGGCGGCGAAGTAGTACATTTTGGTATGCCAGTTGACCCTGGAAATCTGATCTTGCTGGCGCGCCGCAATGGTAAGCCGGTGCTGGGTCTGCCGGGCTGTGCGCGCTCGCCGGCTCTGAATGGAGTTGATTTAGTGCTGCAGCGCATCGCGGCTGGCTTGCAAGTCGACAGCGCTGCCATTATGCAAATGGGGGTGGGTGGCTTGCTGAAAGAGTTCTCCGGGCGGCCAACTCCGCGTGCCGGCGAACGCACGGTCGAGCCGGTGACTGCGCCGAAGGTGGCCGCGGTGGTATTGGCTGCTGGGCAGTCGCGGCGCATGGGCGCGGTCAACAAGTTGCTGGTCGAGGTGGATGGCCAGGCAATGGTTGTCACGGCCGTCAAGCAGGCGCTAGCAAGTGGCTTTGATAGCGTTGTTGTTGTCACTGGCCACGAGTCTGAACGGGTGCGCACGGCACTCGCGGGATTGCCGGTCGCATTTCAGCACAACCCAGATTTTGCTGATGGTTTAAGTACCTCACTTGTCACTGGAGTGCGCGCGTTAACGAACGACATAGACGCAGCGGTGGTGTGTTTAGCGGACATGCCGCGCGTCACCGCTCGTGTGCTCGAACGACTGGTCGCCGCTTATGATCCGGTTGAAGGCCGTGCCATTTGTGTCCCGACATGGCATGGTAAACGCGGTAATCCGATTCTTTGGGACCGCAGCTTCTTCGCGCAAATCGCCGAGGTTGCAGGCGATATTGGCGCGCGACATTTGCTCGGCGAGTATCAAGAGCAGGTGTGCGAGGTGGCGATGACTGACGCTGCTGTGGTTAGCGATATTGACTCACCGGCTGACCTGCAAGCGTTATTGGCTCAAGACGATGCGTCCAGCGCCGCCAGCGCTTCGCGCGGCGATGAAGTTAAGCCCAGTTAACACCGCAGCAACACGGCACGAGCGAGATACAGTTATATGGCTTCCAATGTATATCATGGCGCGTTGGTAGCGCTGGCGCGCGCCAAACACGGTGCGCAGCGTCTGGCGAAGCCGCAATCTAGCGTTCGCATTGACAACCCTTTGTGCGGTGACGAGGTAACCCTCGATCTTTGCTGCGATGGCGATATCGTGCGCGAGATCGGGCATCGCGTGCGTGGTTGTTTATTGTGTGAAGCGGCGGCGTCGTGGGTAAGCCTGCACAGCGTTGGGCGCCCGCGAAGTGAAGCGCAAGAAGCATTGCGCGCCGCGCGCGCGATGCTGGCTTCGGGTGAGCTTGGCTCGTCGCGATGGCCGGATCTGGAACTATTCTTACCGGTCCATGCAGCTAAGAGTCGCCATCGATGCGTGCTGCTGCCACTCGAAGCGCTGACCAGCGCCGCTGAGCAGCTGGAACAAGGCGAAACTCATGCTGACTAGCGCGCCGCCCAGTGCGGGTGTGAGACTCAATACAAATGTCGTAAATGTGACGTCGCCGCCAATCGCCGATGTGCACGGTTGGATTGCGGGCATGCAGTTTCCCGCCAACAGGCCACTTTTCGACGTGGCTCAAGCGGTGCCTGTAGATCCACCGCCGCAGGCCCTGCGTGAGACTGTGGCCGAGCTGTTGATCCGCGACGGCCTGCACCGCTACACGCCCATCGCTGGACTGCCAGAACTGCGCGCTGAGCTTGCGGCTCACATGGCGGGGGCATATGGCGCGCACATTGATGCGCCAGACACGCTCATCACTGCGGGGTGTAATCAAGCGTTTTGCGCTGTGGTACAGGCACTGGCTGGGCCGGGCGATGAGGTCGTTATTCCGGTGCCGTACTATTTCAACCACCAGATGTGGATGGACATGATCGGGGTGCGCACGTTGCACGTGCCCTTTGCTCCGGCGCAAGGTGGCGTGCCAACGGCTGCGGCGTTCGCCGATGCATTGACTGAGCGCACCCGTGCGATCGCTGTTGTGACGCCAAATAATCCAACCGGCGCCGTGTATTCGCCAGAGTTGCTGGAGGACTTGTATCAGTTGGCGCGCGCGCGCGGGATCGCGCTGATTGTTGATGAGACATATATGGACTTTCATCCGACTGCGCAGTTGCCAGCGCACGGCCTGTTTCAACATCCCGAATGGCGTGACACTTTAGTGCAGTTGTTTAGCTTCTCTAAGTCTTATGCGCTGACCGGCTTCCGCGTCGGCTCGGTGATCGCTGGGCCAGCAATCATTGAACAAGTCACTAAAATTCAAGACTGCCTGGCAATTTGTGCGCCGCGCCTATCGCAAGTTATGGCACTGCACGCGATCAGGACACTGCAACCGTGGGTGCGCGCGCAAGCCCACGCGATGCAAACTCGCGTTACGGCCTTGAAGGATGCCTTTGCAGGCTCAGCGAGCGGCTTTGAATTGCTTGCTGCGGGCGCGTGGTTCGCATACGTGCGTCACCCAATGACTGGCGTTGCAGCTACTGATGTAGCGCGACGTTTAGCGATCGAGCAGAGCGTGTTGTGCATACCGGGCGAGGTGTTTGGGCCTGGCCAGGAAGATTTCATTCGCTTTGCGTTCGCAAATTTGGAAGCAGAGCAGATGCCGCAACTAGTCGAGCGGCTGCGGCTCTTAAATAGCAAGAATTAAACATCTGAACTTTGCCTGTTGGCATTTGTCTATTCGTCCGCGCGATTGTTTAAATTGCGGTTAAGTTGCCATAACAACAAAGCGCCGACGAGGTGCAAGGAGACAAATTGGTGGAGAACAAATTTAGTGCATGGGTAGCGCGCATCCTTTAAGGGACTAGTGCTTGCTGGTGGTTTAAGCATGTTGGCAGCGCCAATGCAGATTGCGCACGCGGCTGATTACGTTATCGATGCCGGCCATACCTTCGTGCAGTTTCGCATCCAATACCCTGGGTACAGCTGGTTTTACGGGCGTTTTAACTAATTTAGCGGTACTTTCAGCGACGACGCTGCGAATCCAACCAGCAATAGCATCGAAATGACCATCGATACTGCAAGCGTCGATACCAATCACGCTAAACGCGACAAACACCTGCGCAGTAGTGATTTTCTCGATGTAGAAAAATTCCCGCAAGCGCGGTTTGTATCGACCGCTTATGAAGGTAGCGCTGAGGCTGGCACGATGATCGGTAAGCTCACACTCAATGGTGTGACCAAGCCAGTCAAGATTGCAATCAAGAAGCTTGGTGAAGGCAAAGATCCATGGGGCGGTTATCGTAGGGTTTTGTCGGTACAACAAGGTTAAAACGTGCTGACTTCGGTATTAGCTACAACCTTGGACCTGCATCGGAAACGATGGGGTTTGAGCTGGGCATCGAGGGTACGCTTAAAAAATAGCGCGGCTTCGCTCGGGCATTAAAGCTGCGGCTCGGCCGCAGCTGCATTTACACACGATAGCGCGCGGGCCCTAGTTTGGCACGCACCACAAACACCATATTTCGGCGCGTATCGCGGCTCCATAGCGCGCATAGATGGCTCTTATGGGCGCACGGAACACGTCTGATGGTTTTGGCTGGGTTACCCGTTTGGCACACTGGAGTCTGGCCATCTCTATGCTGTTTCTGGGCTGGCTCGGCGGGGCGGTGGTCGACCTCAGTTACTACGACCCGCTGTATAACAAAGCACTATCCTTGCACGATGCACTCGGTACCCTGGTCGGAGTTGTGGGGCTCGCTCTGGTGGTTTGGTCACTCACGAATGTGCGTCCAACTTACCCACCCGGTATGTCTGTGTGGGCGCGCACGGCTGCACGCTCGGCGCATGTTGTTTTGTACGGATTTATCTTGGTTTTGCCGATAACCGGGTATTTACCTCCCACTGCGTCTGGCGATGGTGTCGATCTGTTTGGTCTGGTTGAGATTCCAGCGCTGTTCAAAGTGACTGAAGGCGCGCGCGATTGGGTCATTCAAATTCACTGGTACCTAGCTTACGGATTGCCGATGCTAGTGCTGGTGCACGCGCTGGCCGCAGCCAAGCACCAGTGGATCGAGCGCGACGGTACACTAGCGCGCATGGTTTTCGGACACACAGGTCACGGTGGCAGCGACTCCTGAGCCAGCTCGGGCCGCGGCTGACGCACGACCAGGCTTTTTTGCTGGAACTG
>Ga0055584_100006255_pt1 | contig 11674 bp, 7 predicted proteins | sample OSDHelmetaG_FD_58716 | JGI IMG/M metagenome (GOLD analysis project Ga0055584, IMG submission 58716) | Pelagic marine sediment microbial communities from the LTER site Helgoland, North Sea, for post-phytoplankton bloom and carbon turnover... | ecosystem: Environmental > Aquatic > Marine >... | reverse complement strand
TTTTTTTAGAACTGGGATTGACGGTTCACTGTGGTGTTTGTAATTAAACGGCTCGACTATTTAAATCGCCATAGTATCCTCTTGATGGGTATGGATGGTCTGATTGTTTTGGCGTGGGCGAACCATTTGAGTTTACTCCGAGCCGCCCTGCGGCAAGCTCAAAATCGATGAAGGCAAAACAATCAGGTCATTATCCGATCGAGGTCTTACGGTATCTCTAAGGAAGGAGAACAATTTGAAAGCCTCCGTGCGTTTAATTCAGCGGACCACACTGTCAGTGGTCTCAGGTCTTCTGGCCGTTGGTGCAATCGGGCAACTTTCTGCAGCCCCTGTTTCACCGGCATTTTTAACACAGACGACATCGGGGGGTGGTTTTGTTCCTCCTTCGGCGCCGCCTACAAACAACTCAGGATCACAGCCGTCACCGGCGGCTTCCAAAGGATCTTTCGATCCAGCGAAAAGTTCTGGGTTTAATCCGTCAACAACCTCTGTCCAGCAAACCGCTCAAGGCCAAAATGCTCCGGAACCTAAGGACGGCACCTCGGTCGCTCCACAGGCTTCTGAAAAGGATGCTCGAAAAGCGTACTTGCGAGACGCTCGCCGAAGCCTTGCAGTTGGTGATTTGAAAAAGACAGAATTGATTCTGTCCGCGCTTCAAGGCATGGATGGCAAGTATCTTCCAAACGAAGATTCGCCAGCCAATGTTGAAGCATTGGTCAATCAAGTCAAAGTCACCGCGACTCGCAAAGCCTCGCTTCCGAAAGACGTTTACGATCGAAGTCGATCGCAATTGTTAATCGTTCAAGCGGATGGTTTGCTTCAGTATGGTGAAGTCGAGCTTGCTGAGAAATTGGCGACCGAGGCCAAGTCACTGAAGGTCAACTTGCTTCCTACCGAAGTCACACCAGACCAGATTTTGGCGCGTGCCGCTCAAATGCGGGGGCAAACTCCTTCAGCACAAGTCGCATCAAAACGTGATACCGTGTTGAACTTGACTGCACGTGCCCAGTTGGCACTGGATCAAGGCAACACCAATCAGGCAACACTTTTGCTGACTCAAGCCAAGCAAATTGATGTACCGGAATCTGCGTTTAAACCGCAGGATCTGCGTCCATGGCAAGTTGAAGCAAAAATGGGCAATTCGGCGAACGCTGGAGTTGTTCAGACCAATGGCAACGGTATTGGTCCAGGTCGCGCTTCGCAAGCAATTGCTCAGGAAATCGAAACGAGTGAAGGACGTGCGATTTTCAAGAAGGCAATGGCTGATCTTGAGCAGAACAATCGAACTTCAGCTCTTGCCGGATTCAAGCAGGCTTGGAATTACCAAGACGAATTGACACCACAAGAGAAAGAGGAAATGAAGGCTGCAATTGATCAACTTTCACCAGTTGAACAATTGCAAGATTCGCCGAATCGTCTGACCCTTGATTCAATTGAGCAAGAGCAACAGATTATTTATCAGCGAATGTCGAATGAGGTCTTTCGGGAACAACAAGTCGCTGAGCGTCTCAACACACAGAAAAATCCTCGCGCCGCATTGACTCATCTTGAGTCTCTACGATCGCGGGTTCAGGGTTCTCAACTTACAGAGGATCTGAAACGAAAGCTGATTACGATTGTTGATCGTCGAATCAAGAGTCAGCAATCCTTTATCGAAAGTAACATGTCAGACATTCAAAACGCTGAAACGAATGCGTCGCGAATGGCAGAGGTGAATAATCGTCGTAATGAACGTGTCGAAACAGGGCTTCAGATTCAGGCCTTGGTTGAAGAGTTTAACAAGTTGATGGATCAACAGCGTTTCAGTGAAGCGGAAATGATTGCACGACAAGCCAATGAACTGGCTCCTGAGACGGATATTGTTCAAGCGCTTGTCTGGAAGTCAAAGTTTGCGACACGAATGAACAAACTGCAGCGAATCCAGAATGCGAAAGAAATTGGATTTCAGGACAGCATGGCCGGCGTACTTAATTCAAGTGCTCCAATGTTTGAAGCGGATGAAAATCCTCTTCAATTTGGCGATGCGGAGTCTTGGCGAGAAATGTCTCAAATCCGACTCGAGCAAATGCAGAATGCAGCAGGGCAATCGCTTCAAGACCTTGCCATTCGTAACATGCTACGAAACCGGAAAATCGATGCTCGATTCAATGACAAACCGTTGATGGAAGTCCTCGAATTGATGGGTGAACAAGCTGGTGTCAACTTCAACTACGACACACAGGCTTTGGCCGATGCGGGAGCATCAAAGGAATCTCCTGTGACGCTTAACCTTCGTGAGCCGATTTCGATGGAATCAGCCCTCAATAACTTGCTTCGTGATTTCAACTTGACGTACACCGTTAAGGATGAGGTCGTGTTGATCACGACTCCGCAACGCAAGTCACAGGATGTTTATCCACAAACGTACTATGTGGCTGACCTTGTGATTCCAATTCCGAACTTTGTTTCGAATCCTGCAATGGGACCTGTTTCAGGTGTCTACAATCCCAACGGTTTGGGTGGATATGCAAATGCAAATGCGAACAAGGTGATCAATCCAAGCCAGGTTGCAGCTAACGGTGCACCGCAAGGCAGCATCAATCCAATCGCCATGTCCCAGCAATTGGGTCTACCAGGTGGTGGAATTCCTGCAGCCGGTGGCGGATTGAATCCAGGGAGCGGGCAAGCAGGCGGCGGCGGCTTCGGCGGCGGTGGTATGCCTGGTGCTGGCGGTGGTGCGGCAATTGCCGACTTCGATCCATTAATTGAATTGATTCAAAACACCATCGATCCTCAAAGTTGGTTGGATACGAACGGTGGTCCGGGCACTATTAACGAATTCCGTGCGAATCTAAGTTTGGTCATTAGTCAGACTTTAGAGAACCACGAGCGAATTCAAGACTTGCTCGAATCGCTTCGACGCCTGCAAGACTTGCAGATCACGATTGAAGTACGGTTCATTACCTTGCAGGATGACTTCTTCGAGCGAATCGGAATCGACTTCGATTTCGATGTTGAAGATTCATCCGGGTTGCCTCAGCCATTGACCAACATTCCAGATCAAGTTTCTGGAACGCGAATTTTTGGACGCGATGCAATTGGACAAGCAACACAAGACTTGGATCTGTCATTTACTCAGGATAGTTTCACTTCTGCTGTCCCTACATTCGGTGGATTTGATGTCAATACGGCAGCAAACTTCGGTTTTGCGATCTTGTCTGATATCGAGGTTTTCTTCCTGATTCAGGCGTCTAAGGGTGACACTCGAAGTAATGTTATGCAGGCTCCCAAGGTCACGCTTTTCAACGGTCAAACCGCAAGCATCAACGATCAATCGTTGAATCCGTTTGTGACCAGTGTTGAACCGGTTGTTGGTGACTTTGCTGCTGCTCAACGTCCTATCATTACGCTTCTCGCGGAAGGCACTTCGCTTTCGGTTAACGCAGTTGCATCCGATGATCGTCGATTCATTCGAATGACATTGACTCCGTTCTTTTCACAGATTGGAGCCGTCGATGAGTTTACTTTCGAGGGTTCGACAACCACGACGACAGGTACAGGAGCGGCCGATCCGACCAATCCAGCGAACCTGTTGAATAATGACGCGTCAATTACGACAACCGGCACAACGGTTCAGTTGCCAGTCTTTGCTTTCACGACAGTCAATACGACGGTTAGTGTTCCAGATGGCGGTACTGTTCTGCTGGGCGGTATCAAGCGACTTAGCGAAGGACGAAACGAGAGGGGTGTTCCATTCCTGAGTAACGTTCCTTACGTGAGCCGACTGTTCAAAAACGTTGGTATTGGTCGCGAATCAGAAAGTTTGATGATGATGGTGACACCGCGAATTATCATTCAAGACGAAGAAGAGATTCGTCAAGTTGGTAATCCAGGTGGGAACTAGCATAAGCCCATCGGGGAAATTAGCCTGGCTTTGACGAGGAGCCAAGTGAAGTTTTTCCCAATCTAATTTCCGGTATACCGCTGGACCGAATCTTCGGTCCAGCGGTTTTTTTGTTGCATGAGAGAAAAGCTGCCGGAACAACTCACGGAATTTTTCGAAGACCTATGCGGTGCGATGCTTTTCAAGCAACCATGCCAATAGTTTGGCCGTATTCCATGCATCATCAACGCCGCGATGCAATGGTCCGTCTAACTCCCAGCCTAAACGCTCGAAAGCGACATCCAATTCCAACTCGCGATCCAGGCCCAACGCCAGCGAGAAGAGATTCTTGATGTTCAAATGTGTCGGTCCAAAAGGAAACCGCAAATTGTAGTCGCTGCAATTTCTTTCAAATTGTTTTCTGTCATAGTCACCCCAACTGGCCATTAGACATTGGCGCGACTCGTATTCTTTTTCCAGTACCGCACAGGCGTTTGAAAGTGGCTTGGCAAGCTCGACCATCTCCGGCGTAATCGACGTTAGCCCTGTGCAGAATTCATTGATATGCGACTTCATCGGCTTGACCATGATTGCGCGCTTTTCACCCCGTTTCAAAGTTTTCGAATCTAGGACGCACAGACCAACTTCAATGATTTCGCTGACCTGTCCTCGTGGCGCATATCCCCCGTCCCAGCATGTCGACTCAATATCGATGACAAGTATTTTTGACAGTGATCTTGCCATGAATTCCCTACTTGATTTGGTTATGCGTTTTTTTCGAGCTCACTTCTTTACACCCGACAATGGTTGAGCATTTCTTCGGCCGTGCAGACATAGCTGGTGTAAAAGGGGCCGAATTCCGCATATCGTGCGCTCGCCTCATCGAAACGCATATCATAAACGATATTGGTGAGGTACTCTGGGTTTCTCGCCCAAAGCGTCACGCCCCATTCCCAGTCCTCAAGTCCACAGCCAACGGTAATCAACTGTGTTACGCGTCCCATGAATTTGATCCCGCTGCGTGCATGCTCGGACATCATTGCGTTTCGTTTGGAGAATGGCTCAAGGAACCAGTTTTCACCCACTTCACGCTTCTTGTTCATTGGGTAAAAGCAAGTCGCAGGCCAATCAGGAAAATCTGGTGTCAGTCGCTGCTTGTTCATCGCCGGGAGTCGCCCCGAATACGCTTTGATTTTGGCTTCGTAAGAAGGAGACCCCAATGTCTCGCCTTCGCGTAAAATCCGTTGGGCGTATTGCTCAACGGTTGGAACGTACTCCGAAATGTCGGAAATCGAAACGAACGAATAAGTTGGAATGATCGCGCTTCCCAACTCAGATGCCATGATTTTTTGGTGGACGAGATCCACCGTGAGTGGATTTGGGTCCATAATCATGAGCGAAAAATCAGCCTTGTGTCCGCTGACGATACTGGTTTGCAATCGCTGCGGGCCGCCTTGGTCAGAATTACCCAATATCCGAGTTAACGTTCCTTTTCCCGCAACGAGCAATTGTGGGTCCAATGTCGCCAATTTCGCGCGATCGAACGCGTAGTAGTAATGCGTGCAGTGCCACCCTTGAGTCGGTTCAAGTGATGCGGGGACCGCGTTTTCGGTCATGGAAGGTCGTTGGTTCATGTGTCGCGGATGCCTTGATTCTTGCGCAGAGTTTTTACGCGTTTATTTCTGAAATGGATTCTTGCAGGCAAGTAAGACAGATGTTCCGAGCAGTCAGTTGATGGCTGCGTCTTTACGCGCACCATGAGCAGTATCAACACGAACGCAAGCCAATGCGTGTCGTGTTAGTGACTCAACTGGCTGAGCTTCATTTGACGATCCAGTCAACGATATCCGTTCAAATGCCAATCTTCATCTTACATGCTTTGGATGAAAGACGCATTGGGTGCGTTTGAGTATCTCGCGGATTGCTATTACGGAGTCAGAAGAAAAGCCGTTACTGCTGAAAAAACCTCTTGGCTCTTCGTCCAATGAAGCTGATGTGAACCGCCGTTTATCATGACGTGAAAAAGATTCGGCTTGAGGCCTTTCATCGCCTGAACATCAGCGTCGAGCAGCATTCCCCCAAAGGCCGGATCGCCTTGCAGCAAGAGAGCCGGACAATCGATATTGCTGGTCACGCTCAAAAAGTCATAGCCCTCGAGCCACGTTCCGTCCACGATCGGATCAAGCACTTGTGGATCTATCTTGGCCAGGCACTTTGCAGCAAACAATATCGCCGCTTCGTCTCGAGTGTCACCAGCGCGTTGTGTTGCGCCGGTCTGTGGATCAGTGATAATCAAATTGGCAAGCGCCGGCGCGATTTCCTCTGGTTCGCTGTATTTGACGACGACGTCTCGAATACCATGAAAGTAGCTGTAGAGTGGCGTTTGTTTGAGGCGTTTCCCCATTGTTTCGAATGGTGGATCCTCCATGACGATTCCGCTCACTTTTTCACCTAATTCCGCCGCAACGCCAGCGACAACCATCCCGCCTAATGAATGACCGTAAAGGATCACAGGCTCATCAAATTGGTTGTCAACGAATTGGGCGATATCGCCAACATAATCCACGACTCTATAATGTCCCTCGGCATGTTCTGACTGACCATGGCCACGTTGGTCAATCGCAAGGCACTGCCAGTCGTATCCGAAATACGGAAACAACGGTCTGAAGTCTTGCCAGCATCGCAGCACGCCATGAACGAAAATCATCGGCGGACCGTTCTCTTGTCCTGCAAATACATTGAGGGCAAGATTGCCCAAGGGCGTTCCGTCAGTGGTTACCATGAATCGTGTTCGTTCGTCGAAAAAGTTAGAATCGTCTATTCGCTGATCACCATATCAGCTTGAGTCATTCCGTTAAAGTTGAAAATGCCGAAAACCTTACTTCTGATGCGTCACGCAAAATCCAGCTGGAAAACGGAAGCGATGTCCGACCATGAACGGCCGCTGAATCGGCGTGGACGCCGTGCTGCGAATCAGATGGCTGATTTCCTGCAAAATCGCAATCTCATTCCGTCGATTGTCTTGTCGTCGACGGCGGTACGAGCAGAAATGACGAGCCGTTTGCTTCTGGAAAAATGGAGTAATGATGTCGAATTGACATTATTTGATTCGCTGTACCACGCTCCACCCGATGCCTACCTGGACGCGATTGCGGCATGCATCCCAACGCGTCAAATCGTCATGTGTGTCGGGCATAATCCAGGCATGGAAGAATTGGTGCTGATGTTAAGCGGCAAGCACGAATTTATGTCGACCGCAGCCATCGCTATGTTTACGACAACCGGGGAGTGGGACCGGATCGATCGCAACCACTGCGAACTGCTGGATGTTTTTCGTCCCAAGGAAATCGATACCTAAAGTTTCCCGCTCCTGCAATCGCCAAAAAAACAGCCCAGTCGAATAGAATAACCGGACTTCAGTGTTGCCGAGGAAGTGTCCGGACTGGAATTGATCGAGTCCTTACAACCAGTTTTTTAAACCGGTTCGACCTCGTTTTTGCTGCCTTCAATTGCCGCCAGTTTTTGTGCGTTTCCAACAATTCCGCCCGCATACTCGACGTCGTCAATTCGCTCGATCACTCGGTACTTCCTTCGATAGTCGTGCTCAATGAATTCAACGAACTTGATTTCGTAATGCATTTGATCCCCCATTTTCTCGATGAGGGATTTTTTCGCAGCGTCGCGAATCAGTTCCTCTTGGGAGGCATCTTTGACGATAAACTGCACCTCCATGTTGGTCTGGCCACGCTCGAAGACTTTGATTTCCAATATGTTGTTATTGCAAATCGCATTCAGTTCGTTAACAAGATTGTTGAAGAAGGACGGGTAAAATCGTTCACCAGAATGTGAGAGGATATAATTCGAATCTTTGCCTTCGATGTTGCTGATAACGTACATTTCTTTTCCGTCATCATCCTTGCGGAACTCAACGTGAGCGATGTCTTTCATCTTGTATCGAATAAAGGGAAAGTCGGTGAGTCCGAGACGTGTGATAATCATCTCCGGTTTTCCGTTTTCATTCGGAGCTGTTTCGACATACGCAACGTTGGCAAAAACTTCTAATCCGTTTTTGGTTTCATGAGCAAGTTCACCCAATTCAACTGAGCCATAAGAATCTTCAACAACGCTTCCAGTAAATACGTCCTGAATGTTTTTCTTTTGGCAATCAAAAAAAGTTTCACCACTGACATTTAATAATTCGGGATGATGTTCCAGCGGCAGATTGTATTTCCGAATGGTGTGGGCCACCATGTTGAGCGGTGAGGGAAAGATTAACAGCATCTTCGGCTTGAATCGATTGATCTCGTGAACCAGTTCGGTGACCGATTCTCTGTCAATTCGATCGAACAGTTGATATCGGAATCCGCAGTACTTGTCGTACTTGTTGAATTTCGCCATGTCGTCAATGTTGTAGGTATTCTTCGGATAAAAGACCAAAATTTTATCGCCAGGTCGCCAGCCCATTCGGTACCAGCACTTGAAGAATGTAAACAGCATCGAGAACATGTGATGCTTCGTCATGTGGATGATTAGTGGTAGTGACGTCGAACCACCGGTCGCCATCGGCATCAGGAATTTGCCGTTTCGTAATCGTTTCAACGAATCGACAGGTTTCCCGGCAAACTGCAGCTCCATTTCTTTAACGTCGTTTTCACCGTATCCGTTCAATAGGTCGATTCCGCCCTCGGCATAATCCTCTTTGGAAAAGGCGGGCAACTTGCCGTATGCGGCAAAAAAAGTCTCGTCATCGACGCCATGATTTTCAGACAAAAACTGCGTGAACTTCCCGCGAAAAAAGTCATTGTTTTCGTTCGCGTTTGTCAGCAAATCAGCCAAGTCTTTACGGATTTTTGGCTTGATGTCGTGTAGGCGATCTTGCTCGACAACTTCGTTGTAAAGCTTCTTCACTCCCATAAAACGAAAGGCCAATTGCGTTAGAAATCTTCGCATCCAAAAGTCCAGTCTGAGTCGAAAAAACAAAACCCTAGTGTATCCAATTGATTGATTTCCCGCGACGAGGGGAAATCGCCGGAACCTCAATTTTTGCGAGCTATAGCAACCGACACAATTGGTGGTCAAAATAGAGTAACTTCAATAAGCAGAATGATCATTTTCAAGAGGAGTTTTTTATGAAAGTCAAGTCTTACAACAGGTTTTTAATTGCTGCGGCATTTGCGGTAACAGCATTGTCATTCGGGTCGTTTTTGGGAACAAAGACTGTCTCAGCGGATGATAAGAAAACTACCGCTTTCACCGACCCGACGAAAGCAGGCAAGGACTTTGAGGTTCAAGGCGAATATTTGGGTAACGGACCTGATGATGCAAAAATCGGTGTTCAAATCATTGCTTTGGGCGGTGGAAAATTCGATTTAGTGGCGTACCCCGGCGGATTGCCGGGTGATGGCTGGTCTCGAGGAATGCCAACTATTCAAGCCAAGGGGGAGTGGGCTGGTGATGCCGTCGTCTTCAAGCCCGCTGATGAGGAGAATGATGGATCGGGTGAATGGAAAGACGGTGGCTTCACGGTTTACGACGGTGACAATAACACGCTTTTCGAGTTGGCAAAAACGACTCGCAAAAGCCCCACGCTCGGCGCGCAACCGCCAATTAATGCGGTCGTATTATTTGATGGGTCAACTGCTGATACATTTGAGGGTGGAAAGCTATTTGAAAAAGATCTGTTGGCGGCTACCAATTGCACCAGTAAAGAAAAATTGGGTGACCACACGCTTCATGTTGAGTTTCGAACGCCGTTTATGCCGGCAGCTCGTGGACAAGGTCGTGGAAATAGCGGTGTTTACATTCAAAGCCGTTACGAATGTCAGGTTCTCGATAGCTTCGGTCTGGATGGCAAAGACAACGAGTGCGGTGGCATTTACCAAATCAGTAAACCAGCCGTGAATATGTGCCTTCCGCCGCTTTCATGGCAAACGTACGATATGGAATTCACTGCCGCGAAATTTGAAGACGGTAAAAAAGTTAAGACTGCACGCGTAACGATCAAGCATAACGGTGTCGTGATTCATGACGACATCGAACTTCCAAAGCAAACACCTGGTTGCAAAAATGAAGGTCCAGAAATGCTGGGTGTATTCTTTCAGAATCATGGAAACCCAGTCGCATTTCGAAATGTCTGGGTCGTGAAAAAGTAGTTGCGTGATAGCGATCACAAAATTTCATTAATTATGGAACGCGTTCTGATTTTCGGGACGCGTTTTTTATTTACCTCATTGCATTCGGTATTCGGCGGTCGGCGCGATTCAGCAGAAGCGACGCAAGTTAGAGTCTTCGAATGTATGAATCTAGGCTTCGAATGTATGAATCCATGAAAAAACCCTCAGTCGCAATTTGCAACTGAGGGCAAAACTATCTCTGTAAGATCTGGTGATCCTACGAGGTTGGTGGCGTCGCCGAATCAGGCAGCCCGCCGGATGCCATTAGGCACTGCCACCTCGTTGGCTGGTACAGACATATTGCACAGAATCACCTCCTTTCGAAAACTCAGGAACTCGGTTCGACTCGATTGCCAAAAGAATGAATCGAACCGATTAATGTGTTACTCGCACTGCGTATGCGAACGTTCTTTAAATAATGAACAAATCACCGAAAGAATCAACCCCGATTTTGGTCGAGATTTGTCGGTTTTTTCCCATCAAAATAAACGGATGCATTTTCGGTTAAGAGGTTCGCTTTTTTTCGGTTTTGCCCGCACTATCGCGATTTGCCGAAAAGTCGAGAAGTGGTGTTGAAGGGGGGGATTTTAGTCAACCGAAATTTCAAGTTCCAGCAGGACACTTGCCAAAGTTTTCCCTTGGGAGTCAATTCTGAGCGATCGGCTTCCGCCGCCGCCAAGAACATTGTGAAGCAAAAAGTTGACCGCTCGAATTCCAGGCAATTCAAATCGCTCGACCTTTGTGGGACTCATTGGCGAAAAGAAATCTTTTACTACTTCGGCGGTTAACGACTTTTTTAGGATCGAAAAGCCATGTGCATCGTAAGCAATCACACCGATGTTGGCATGGTTTCCCTTGTCGCCACTTCGAGCATGTGCGATTTCATAAAGTTTCGTTTTCAAGATTCTGCAGCCCTTTATTGATTTTGAAAATCGTCGACAACTACTGGTTGATCAAGTGCTTTAACGACGTTGGTGACTTGAAAACTGTCATGATTTGCGATTCAGTTAACGCCGAATCAAAAATCGCAAAGTCGTCCATTTCGCCAACAAAATAGATTCCCAGCATGATCACGGCTTTCTTAACGTTCCAAGTTAATTTCTGCGATCGATCAAGCTGCCCAATCTTCTTTCCATCGATGAAAAACTGACAACGGCTTTGTTTGTCTGAAGAGTTAACGGCTTTAAAAACCAGAGCAATATGTGTCCATCGATCAGGCGAAAATTTGACATTGCCGGCGTCGATCAATGGCCGTTCGCTCGCTGGCATTTTGTCATAGTTTTTGTTGTTGGGATTCCAGAACTTCAGATTTGAAAACACGCCCATTCTGAAATCCCGAGGTGACTTGTCACTGAAGTCGACAAAAATTGCCGCATCGTTCCACTTTTTATCTGTGATTTGCAGGGGGTCAATAAACCCGGGAGGAAGCGATTTTAAATCCGCCTTCATCCAAAATGAGATTGTTGCATCAAATGAATTTTCGGAGTAAGCGAAGTTCTTTTCCGCAGCAAAACAATAAACAGGTTTGGTCTTTTTAGAAAATGAAAGTGCCTTACCATATTTTCCGTTTTGGTCGCGTGTAACGCCGGGGACACTCATCTCTGGGGAAAGCTTGGAACGACCAACATTACTGGCTGTC
>Ga0055584_100006252_pt1 | contig 11675 bp, 4 predicted proteins | sample OSDHelmetaG_FD_58716 | JGI IMG/M metagenome (GOLD analysis project Ga0055584, IMG submission 58716) | Pelagic marine sediment microbial communities from the LTER site Helgoland, North Sea, for post-phytoplankton bloom and carbon turnover... | ecosystem: Environmental > Aquatic > Marine >... | reverse complement strand
TCTAGGTTGTAGTCTTCGAGGTCACTCTTGATTGCCAATATTGCTTCTGATGTGGTATAAGCATCTGCCCAATCTCCCATATAAAGCTGGACTCTAGCTTGGAAGGCCAATACGTTTATCGTATCGAAACGGTAGCTGTATGAGGCCTCATCGGTTTGGGTTGTCACCAATTCTTTGGCGGTATTTATGTCGCTCAATATTTGTGTATAGATGGTCTCAACTGAACTTCTAGATGGCACTACCTCGAGGTCATTTTTGAGTATCAATGGGACGGCCAGTGATGCGGGACCACCTGATTGTGTGTAAGGGGTACCGAATAAGTTCACTAGATTAAAATGACAATATGCACGTAGGAGATATGCCTCGCCTACGAGTTGATTGATGGCTTGGGATGACCCTTTGGTGATCTCATCTTTTGCTTCGATGATATTGTTGCAATAGAAGATTACCTCATAGTAGTCTGCCCAGTCAAAATCAAAGTTTACCGATGAACTCTGAGTGATTTTCGATGACCAGTCATAGAGTTCATAGTAATTCTTATAGTTATAGTCATCGGTATTTATTTTTATTTCATCGCTAGCGAATGAGGCAAGTCCTCGTGACGAAGGAATACGTGAATAGGCTTTGGTTATCAAAGCACGATATTCACTTAGGGTCTCTGGTATGACACTTCCTACGGGTTTGATGTCTAGATAGCTATCGCAGGCTGAAAGCATCAATAGGGCCACTAGGGTGGCGAGGATATGATAAGTATATTTTTTCATCTTTTAAGTGCTTTAGAAGTTTACGTTCAGTGTGAAGATATACTGTTTGGGGATAGGTGTCGCATAAGGATTGCCCATCGTCTCTGGATCCAAATAGTTATCGTAATTACTGCTAAATACGGCTAAGTCACGTCCTTCGAAGGTTAATGAGGCATTGCCTATATTTAAGTAATTGGTGATGTCTTCTGGCAGACGGTAAGTCAGACGTACGCTATGCAATCGAGCATAGTTTATTTTCTTAATCCAAGTATCAAGATAATAATAGATCTGGTTTCCTTGACTATCTCCCCATATGGCTGCATTGGGGTCCATCATGCCGCCGACGGGAAGTGCCGGATTGGTTCCTGTCTTGTCGTATGGAGACCATGCACCTAGGATAGCACTATTGCTATTGGTAGCTGGATTATAGTCTGACAAGGAGTAGTCTGGCTGTACCCGTACATATCCTCCAAAATTGTAGGTTAGGTTGATTCCCAACTCCCAATTTTTATAAGTGAAAGTATTGGATAGTCCACCGGTATAAGGGGCGTCCGAAGAACCGATGTAGTCATAGTACTGTTGCATCTCTTTGTTCGTAGGAAATTGAGCTAGGTAGTAGCCCCAGTCTTCCATTGATGGGTCGAAGGTGATACCAAATTTCTCTTTTGCTGTCACTTTCTCATGATTCTCGTCATAGAATAAGAGTTGTCCATCTTCATCTACTCCTGCAGATTTTATTCCGAACAAAGCACCTACGGGATGTCCTTGGCGAGATGGGATATAACTGCTGTCGTCTACTGTCTCACGAAGCACCTTGTTGCGGTTGTATGCAAAATTGAGATTCGTAGTCCACATAAATTCTTTGTTGTGTAGGTTACGTGTGGTCAGGGCAACTTCCACTCCTTCGTTCTCCATTGATGCCCAATTGATACTCTGAACACTAAATCCTGATGAGAGCGGAAGGGCTCTAGAACCGATCAAGTCTGTTCCTTTTCTATAATAGTAATCTACTGTGAGGTTGATTGCATTTTCAAAAGCACTCATGTCTAGTCCGAAGTTATAGGTAGCAGTCTTTTCCCAGCGTAACTTGTCGTTTGGTGCTGAACTGATATCTATCACATCTTCTGTCGCTCCAGGTAATACGCTGTAACGGTCGTATTTTCCTAGCAAATATGGTGAGGTGTTCTTGTCTATATTTCCTTGAAGTCCATATGATGCACGGAAAACTAAATTGTCTATCCATGTTTGGGATTTCATGAAATCTTCGTTTGATAGTCTCCACAAACCACTGACAGAGTATAGCGGAAGGTAGCGGTATTTCTTGTCTACACCGAAGACGTCACTGCCATCGAAACGGATACTAGCTCCGAAGGTGTACTTGTGTGAGTAGGTATAAGATGCGGTAGAAAAGGCCGATACGTAGGCATTCTCTATGTAGGTGCGGTCACTCAATGGGTAACTGTCTGCTCGCGATTGGTCTGGAAAAACAACGGGTCTGCTTGTCATCGTGTTTCGGTCATAACCAAAGGCACGGTCATAGTCTGACTCATACCAATTTTTGCGCAACTCTGAACCGACCATCATCTCTACTTCATGGACGCCTAAGAAGGTATCACTATAGTTGGCCATCCCTTTCCAAGTTACTTGGCGCGTATTGCTGTTGGTCGTGGTGAGGTATCCCCCGTCTGGGAGGAATGAAGTCCCTTTGATTTCGGTACGGTCAAATAACTGACGCATAGCGAAGGTGTTCTCGTCGGCAAACTTCTCTGCACGGCTGCCATCGTATTGGAAGCCTAATTGACTAGTTAACTTGAAACGGTCATCTAATCGAAGTTCTACATCGAAGATGGAAGTCAATGAATTTACAGTGTTCTCATTGCTTGTATTCGCCATCTCTTCTATGATATTGAAGTCCGTAGCGGACATGCTGATATATTTGTCATAGTTGTAGTTCCCATCTTCATCATATACTGTATTGTATGGGTTGGCTACACGTGAGTAGTATAAAGGGTTAGTATAGCCTGAGGTACTCAAGTAACTATTACTCTTACGACGATTGGCAAATAAAGAAGCTCCTACCTTTAAGTAGTTGTTTACCTTATAGTTCACTTTAGTGACGACATTGAAACGCGTATTGTCGACATCTTTGATGCTTGCTTGGTTGAAGGTATAACCTACTGAAGTGTAGTAATCTGCTTTGTCATTACCACCTGAGATACTTAAATTGTATTCTTGATTAAATACGTCGTGAAAGAGTAAATCGTTCCAGTCGGTATTGATACCACGTAGGGTATTGAGTTGAGATTTTACATCATCAGTCAATGCATCCATCCCATTTTGACGGTAGTCATTGACTAATCCTGCGGTACTGATGATGTCATATACAGCTCCTTGAGGACCGTCATCATTGTATCCTATAGATCCGCCCCAACCGTCGGACATGTTTAGGCGAAGTGTGTTGAGTTCTGCTTGTACCTTTTGGTCTGCATTCATCAAGTTGAGTCTGCTGATGCTTGTCTTGGGTTGGTAAGTCAATTTACTACTAAAAGTGACTCGTGTCTTGCCTGCCTTACCATTTTTTGTGGTGATGACAATCACTCCATTGGCTGCACGGGCTCCATAGATAGCTGTAGCTGCTGCATCTTTCAATACGGTGATGCTTGCTATATCCGCTGGGTTGAGTCCTGCGATGCTGGTCTGACCGATATCGTCTATGTCATAGAGTGATTCCATAGATGGAATATCTGTACCCTCGAGTGGGATGCCATCTAGCACCCATAAAGGGTCTTGTGTTCCATTCATAGATGCGGTTCCACGGATACGTATCTTCGCTGGAGCACCAGGTGCTCCACTTGTCGCGATACTCGAGAGGCCGGCTATCTGTCCTTCCAATGCTTGGTCGATACTTGTGATAGCACCTATCTTCTCATCGGTGATATCTATCTTAGATATCGCTGCGGTCAACTTTCGTCGTTCGATTGTCTGATAACCAGTGACGACTACTCCATCCAATAGGAGGGATGAAGCTCGTAAGTTGACGGTGTAGTCAGTACGTCCAGGTACGAGGTCAAAAGACTGTGTCTCATAGCCCATATAACTCACGTAGAGCTTCTTCAGCCCAGTTGGTACTTGGATAGAAAATTGTCCATCCATGTCTGTGATGACACCGATGGCTCTATTGATATCCAATGTCTTCAATTCTTGTATGTCTGCATATACTGAGGAGCCTATGAGGACTTCATGAGTATCTGCATCATAAATCTTTCCTTGGATGGTGTGCTCCTGGGCTATCAACTGAGTGACGCATCCGAGGGTAATGCACAATAAGAGTATAATCCTTTTCATAAAATAACTTTTGGTGTGTAACTAATCAGGTGTATTAATATTCATGCCCAATGCTGAACGAATCCGCATCTTCAAATCATCATAGTGATATCTTGTAGCCACGTCATGTGGTCGTTTCTTTTCGAGTAACTCAAGGATACGAAGCAATTCTCCTCGTTTCACCGAAATGGCATCAGATACGCGGATGGTTTGTGTACCGTACAGGTCGATAGTGCGTTTGCTACCTTGACGGTCCGCTGTGGCACGAGGTGTCTGGTTTGCTGTGCTGTGGTCGAATCCCGCTTCACAGGGCATCTGTTCTGTGGAAAGTAGCCAGTTGTCGGTATAGAGCTTCTTGTTTACTTTGATTCCTTGACTCTCTGATGCGGCGGTGATGAGGGCATCGACGAATCCTTTTTGTAAGGAACGGGTCAAGACATCGGGGTTGTGTCCTCTCAGTGTGGTCTTGAAGATATGTTTGTGAAGCATATTCATCATGTCCACGGCGGTGAAAGCTTGTTTCCCATTTACCGTCTCATTCTCTAGCATCCGCATCAGACGTGTATTGAGCATCAAATCCCATAAGAGATAAAGTTGGGCTGCCTTTTGTATTTTCGTAGGGGCATTTTCTATCATTCCTATCGGCGTTTGTTTCTGAAGATAGGTATAGGTAGAGATGTCGTTGCGGAACAACCAGTCTTGTGAAGTCAACACGTTATCTAAGATAAATTGTAAGGCTTCTTTCTGTTTTTCCTTCGGTACATAAGTGTAGGTTGGGCGTCCATCTCCTACGGTGGTGACGTCTAAATAGATACCTCCTACTTCTGCTAATACGTGGTATAGGTAGTTATTCCATTGATTGACTACGGCATAGTACAGACGTGAGGCATCAGCATAAGATTGTTCGGCCTCTCCTGTAGTCGTCCATTTGATGATGTTTGGCACGATTCGTTTCAAGTTCTTGATGCCGTATTCGCTAGCAAGTACGGGGTCATCTCCCAAATCTTCTGTCTGTGCCCGTGGGTCCACAGCATCACGGGTGCTCTGTGCCTCACTATAATAGTACAATGGATTGTCATATTTTGCTAGGAAGTCATGCAGTGCTGGCTGTTCTGCTTCAGGGGTATTGGCTCCATACCATCTGTATCCGTACTCTATAGCAAAACGGTCATAGGCTCCGATATGTGGGGTGTTTTGAGTGACGCCATCTCCAGGTTGAGCTATGTAGTTAAATCGTGCATAGTCCATGATTGATGTGGCAGTGCTCTTGATGGAATCGGTAAATGCTTTGGAACGGTATTTCTCTACGGGATAACGAGAAGATCCCATCATATTGTGCCGCAATCCTAAGGAGTGTCCCATCTCATGACAAGCGACAAAACGGATGGCATCGCCCATCAAACTGTCTGGTATATTAATTCCTCGAGCTTCTGTCATATAGCCGCCGAGTTGTACATTGACCCATTCTTTGACCATATTTATCACATTGTGCCACCAGATGATGTCTGCTTCTATGATTTCTCCTGAACGAGGGTCTACGATAGATGCGCCCATAGCGTTTGCTTTCTCAGAGGCATCATAACTGAGTACAGAGTAGTTGATATCATCCGCTTCTACTTGTAATGAATCGGTCATGTATTCACAACGGATGACATTCTTAAATCCTGCCCCTTCAAAGGCTGAGTTCCAATCTTCAATTCCTTTCTTTATATAAGGACGCCAGCGATAAGGTGTACTATTGCTGATGTATATGATGATTGGCTTTTTAGGCTCTACGAGTTCCCCACGAAGGTAGGCTGCTTGGTCTTCTTCTCGTGGCTCGATACGCCAACGGTTGATGTATCTTACTTTATGTACTCGCTGTTGGGCATCTGTATAATCTAAAAAATTAGCGGTGAAATAACCGACTTTACGACTGTCTAAACGGCCTACAAGTGGTTTCTTAGGGAGGAGTAATATCGAGGAGTTAACTTCTACGGTGATATGGATAGATTCTTGTCCTTCGGTTACTTTAGTGGTCAGTGTGGAATTAGTCACTACATTGTTTGGAAAACTCCTCATCGAATTGATTTGTGAGAGTTTACCGATGGCTGAAGTCCCTAGGTTGATGTGTTTGAATACACTATTTAGACTTGAGTTCTCTCCGTTGTACAACTCGTTCACTTTGACTAAATATTCCGATGAATCAGGACTGATCGCTACGATGTCGAGTGCTTCGATCAACGGAGAAATATAATTGTCCTGTACAGAACGAGCGATGGCATCTTGTGATGGAGTAATCGGAGCTGGATGCAGTTGACGTATCTTTATCTTATCGTTAATAGAATCTAGTTCGAAACGAATCATCAAATTTTGATAGTTTACCCCTACGTTGACTCCTGCTTCATTGAGTTCTGAAGGGACACGTGTCAACTTATTTACCACGAGCATCGCTTGTCCTAATTGTTGGGTCGGAATACCGAAGTAGTAGTCTTTCTCTGTCGAATAGACAGTGAATAATCCTTCTTGTTTAGTGGTCTTTTTAGAATCCACTATTTTCGTGTATTCTTTCTGTAATTTTAGACTGTCTGTCTTTACAGTTGTACTGTCTGCCTTCGTCGTCTCTTTCTTCTTGGCCGATATCGGGAGGGAAATAAATAGGGCTATAAAAAGCATGGCCCTTATGCATGTAAAAAAATTACTTTTTGTCATAAGAAAAGTTATTGGTCTTGTAATTTGTTTATAAAATGAGGGAAATAATCTGAATTTGGCAGCAAAGATACTTAAAATAGTTCTATTTGCAAGGTTAAACCTTTTCTTTACTCTTCAAGATGTAACTCGAACTTCGATACATGAAGTCCTTTTCTGGAGCGAACTTTTCTATTCATTCTTTCGCTGACTGACCAAAATCTGTTGCATTATTTACAGATTATCGTCTGGAATAGGGGGCTGCTATAAAATAAATAGGTACTTTTAACGGTTTCGTCTGAAAAAATAGTATATTTGCAACTTGTGTAGGGGCTATGTTTAAGTAAGCCCTTTTCCTATGTGAACTAATAAATATTATGATTATATAAAACAAAGAACGATGCAAAACAAAGGATTTGTAAGAGTTTTTGCAATTGCACTGACTCTAGTATGTATCTTTTATTTGTCTTTCTCATTTGTAACCCGTCACTATACGAATAAGGCGGCTGAATATGCAAATGGAGATGCAAAGAAGGAGCAAAATTATCTCGATTCACTCTCGAACAAGAAAGTGTATCTTTGGGCCTACAAACTTAAACAATGTAGGGAAATGGAAATCGGACTGGGACTTGACCTAAAAGGCGGTATGCAGGTGATACTTGAAGTATCTATCGGTGATGTACTAGACCAATTGGCAGACCACAAAGATGATCCTAACTTCAAACAAGCAATCAAGAAAGCGAATGTAGATCAAGCTAATAGTCAAGATGATTATGTGACTCTCTTTATCCGCAACTATAAGAAGCTAAGTCCTAATAGTTCACTCGCTAGCTTATTTGCAACCCAAAAACTTAAAGACAAAGTAAATACTAAGTCGACTGATGCTGAAGTAGAATCAGTGCTCCGTACTGAAATCAAAGCTGCAGTCACAAACTCATACAATGTGCTTCGTACTCGTATTGACCGTTTTGGTGTGGTTCAACCTCGTATCCAAACATTGGAAGACAAGATGGGACGTATCATGGTCGAATTGCCTGGTATCAAAGAACCAGAACGTGTACGTAGATTGCTTCAAGGTTCTGCTAACCTAGAATTCTGGGAGACTTATTCTGCAAGTGCTATCTTACCTTATGTACAACAAGCGGATGCTTTAGCTGCTTCGCAAATCAAGGCGCAAGAACCTGCTGAAGAAGTAAATGCTGAAGAGGCGAAACTTGCTGAGGCGAAAGATGCTGATGCTCAAGTGGATTCATTGAAGAGTGAATTGACTGGCGAAAAAGCAGATACCGAAGTTGCTCGTGCTCAGATGCTTAAACGAAATCCTTTATTGGCTCGTCTAAGTCTCAATCAAAGCGGACAAGGTCCTGTCGTAGGTTATGCTTCTGCTAAAGATACGGCTATGGTCAATAGCATCGTCGCGATGACTCAAAAAGTATTTCCTAGTGACCTTCGTTTGAAATGGGGAGTATCTCCTGCACAAGGTTCTACCAATGTATATGAATTATATGCTATCAAATCAACCATGCGTAATGGCAAAGCTCCTCTAGAAGGAGATGTGGTCGTAGATGCAAAAGATGAATTTGACCAATATAGCAATCCTGCAGTAAGCATGTCTATGAATACTGAAGGTGCACGTCGTTGGGCACAGTTGACTAAGAAAAATATTGGTCGATCTATCGCTATCGTTCTTGATAACTATGTGTATTCTGCACCTAACGTAAATGCTGAAATTACGGGTGGTAATTCACAGATTACTGGTCACTTTACTCCTGAGGAGTCTAAAGACCTTGCAAACGTATTGAAATCTGGTAAGATGCCGGCTCCTGCTCGTATCGTACAAGAGGATATCGTAGGTCCATCATTGGGACATGCTTCTATCAATGCGGGTATCATCTCATTTGCCGTAGCACTTGTCTTATTGATGGTGTATATGTGCGTCATGTATGGTATGATTCCTGGTATGATTGCCAATGGAGCATTGGTTCTTAACTTCTTCTTCACGCTGGGTATCCTTTCGAGTTTCCAAGCGGCACTGACGATGTCGGGTATTGCTGGTATGGTATTGACTCTGGGTATGGCGGTAGATGCCAATGTGCTTATCTACGAACGTGCTAAAGAGGAAATGCGTGGTGGTAAAGGCACTAAGTTAGCTATTCAAGATGGTTACAAAAATGCTCTTTCTGCTATCTTTGATTCCAACTTGACATCTATCATCACTGGTGTGATCTTATTTAATTTCGGTACTGGTCCTATTCGTGGTTTCGCGACTACTTTGATTATCGGTATTTGTGCATCGTTCTTCACTGCCGTGTTTATGACACGTCTTGTCTATGAGCACTATCTTGATAAGGGTAAATTTACTCATTTGACATTTACTTCTTCTATCTCTAAGAAATTACTTGTCGATACGAAATTTAATTTCATGGGCAATGCTAAGAAGGCTTTGATGGTCGCTGTAGTATTGATTATCGTGTCTCTTGGTTTCTTGATGACTCGTGGTTTGAGTGAGAGTATTGACTTCACTGGTGGTCGTAACTATAAAGTGGAATTCGCTCAACAAGTACAACCTGAACAAGTTCGTGATTTGCTCGAAACGACTTTCGATGCTGATAGAGCGGCTAAGGGAATCACTGATGATGCATCGATTTCTGCTATCGCTGTCGGTTCTAAAGGAAATACTGTTCGTATCTCTACTAACTACAATATCGAAGATAATTCAGCTGAAGCGGATACTCAGATGGAGAGCCTTATATATAAAGGTGTAAAACCTTTGTTGACTGAGGGAACAACTCTTGAGAACTTCATCGACCGTGAACATGTCGGAGGAGCTATCATCAGTTCTCAGAAAGTGGGACCTTCAATCGCTGAAGATATCAAGGTGTCTGCTATATGGTCTGTCGTACTTTCTCTATTAGCTATCGCACTATATATCTTATTCCGTTTCCGTAACATCTCTTATTCTGTTGGTTCGGTGCTTGCATTGACTTCTGATACATTGATGATTCTCGGAGTCTATTCTATCTGTTGGGGATGGATGCCATTCTCACTTGAGGTGGATCAGACATTTATCGGTGCGATATTGACTGCGATTGGTTACTCTATCAATGATAAGGTGGTTATCTTTGACCGTATACGTGAGTTCTTCGGTCTATACCCTAAGCATGACAAACGAGATATCTTCAATGACTCATTGAATACTACTCTCGCTCGTACAATCAGTACTTCTGTATCTACATTGATTGTCTTGCTTTGTATCTTTATCTTGGGTGGTGAATCTATACAGAGTTTTGCGTTTGCAATGATTCTCGGTGTAGTCATCGGTACCTTGTCTTCTCTATTCGTTGCTGCTCCTATCGCTTATGGTGTGCAGACAATGCAGAAGCCAAAAAAGGTAAAATAAACTAATCCAAATTCAGATTCTTTCTGAAGGATTCTATTATAATGAAGGGCATCTCCAATCGGAGGTGCCCTTTCTTTTTTTCTGCTTTTTTTACGTCGTAACGGTCTCCTTTTGATGATTATATGTACATTTGTCTGACAACAACTACTCTATTTACTATTTAATCTATTTTTAATGAAATGAAAACTATATGAAACACATTGATTTGTTTACTTATTCTGTTTTGGGGTGCTGCTTATATAGCCCTCAGATACTTAAAGCTCAAAATGAAAAACCTAACATTATCCTAATCGTATCTGACGATATGGGCTATGGTGACTTCGGCTGTTATGGAAATAAAGACCATAAGACACCCAATATAGACTGGCTGGCTGCACATGGCATGCGGTTTACTGATTTCCATACCAATGGAGCTGTATCGAGTCCTACTCGTGCTGCATTGATGACGGGTAGGTATCAGCAGTATGCTGGTATCGAGGGGGTAATTACTGCAGCACATCATCGTGATTGTGGCTTGGACCCATCTACCACTACGGTAGCTAAACTGCTTCGTGAGAATCATTATGATACGGCCATGTATGGGAAATGGCATCTAGGGTATGATGTACGATACAATCCTATTCATCAAGGATTCAATGACTTTGTCGGTTATGTATCGGGTAATGTCGATTATTTTAATCATATAGACCAAGAAGGATATGCGGACTGGTGGCATCAAGACCAGTTGCATCCTGAAGAAGGATATACTACTTATCTGATTACGGATTATGCTGAGAAATATTTAAAGAAAGACCATAAGAAGCCATTCTTCTTGTATCTACCTTATGAGGCTTGTCATGGACCATGGCAAGGACCTGATGATGTCGCTTTCCGTACGACTAGAGAAGTAGGACATACTGCGGTTAATAATCAGAAGTCTAAGGCTGAAGAGAAGGAGACTTATACTGCTATGGTCGAGGCACTCGACCGATGTGTAGGACGAGTACTCAAGACGGTCAAAGAAACAGGTCTTGATGATAATACGATTATCTTGTTCTTCTCTGACAATGGTGGTGCGCACAATTCATGCAATGCTCCTTGGTCGGGATGGAAAGGACAATTGCTCGAGGGGGGACAACGAGTGTCTTCTATCGTTTACTGGCCTAAGAAGGTGAAGGGGGGACAGGTGTCTGATGAGATTATCATGACCATGGATGTCTTGCCTACTCTTTGTGACTTGACTGATACACCGATGAAGGGTACTTTTGATGGACTGAGTTTCTTGCCTACCTTATTATCTGACAAGCAGATGCCTGACCGTACTGTCTTTTGGAGAAATAATCGTTCAGTTGCTGCACGTCACGGTAAATGGAAATTGCAAATCAACCGTAAGACTAGACAAGGGCAACTGATTGACTTATCTACTGATATCAAGGAGGTTCATAACTTGTGGGATAAATATCCTCAAATTGCGGCTAAGATGCTTGCCGAAATCGATGCTTGGGAAGCTCAATTTTCTGAGGTCACACAGTTTTCTTAAGTATCTCAAATGATGTTTTTTT
>Ga0055584_100006251_pt1 | contig 11675 bp, 11 predicted proteins | sample OSDHelmetaG_FD_58716 | JGI IMG/M metagenome (GOLD analysis project Ga0055584, IMG submission 58716) | Pelagic marine sediment microbial communities from the LTER site Helgoland, North Sea, for post-phytoplankton bloom and carbon turnover... | ecosystem: Environmental > Aquatic > Marine >... | reverse complement strand
CAAAGATACAGGTTGCGCCGACGCGTCCGCGTAACCGAAAAGTTCTTGGTCGGAAAGTGAACGTCAGGTTCCGGTCTGCACCGTTCAACTTTCCAGCCAAAGTCGAGCCTGTGCTCGGGTGAACCTGATTTCACCCGGAGTGCGGTAGCGTGGAAAACCGCTTTCACTGCGTGCATGCAGCCCGACCCGTTCAAAACCCATGGGAACGTTACGCACTCTTCTCGCGACAGGTGTGGTGATCGCACACAGCGATCCGATTTTCGGCTGGCGCCCGCTGGATGGAGGCGCTGCGGTTATCCTGTTCTTCGTGGTTTCGGGCTTCTACATGTCACTTGTGCTCAACAGAAAATATACCGGACTGACGAGAGCTCACTGGATCTTCTGGCAAAATCGCGTCCTCCGTCTCTGGCCGTCCTATCTGGTCGCGCTCGTCGCTATGGCGGCCGTCCGCCCGGACATCGTGGATACGATCTTCACCGATCTAAGCGGCGCCAGTATGCCGCTCGCAGGCCTTATGAACCTGTTTATCATCGGCGCGGAATGGACACAGGTCGTGGGGTTGGATTCCTTCGGTGTGGTCTATTTCAACTCCAGCAATACAACCGTGAATATGGGCTCCTATGTCCTTCTCGGTCAGAACTGGGCGCTGGCACTCGAGATCCTGTTTTACATCGTCGCACCCTTTATCGTTATCCGGCGCTCACGCGTCATCGTGATCACCGCCCTCGCAGTGATCGGCGCAGGCGCCATCATCCATTACGACCTCTCGAATTTCTGGCGGTATCGTTCATTTCCGGGAGTGCTGATATTCTTCATGACCGGAGCCGTGGCCTATCAGCTTGGTACGCTTGTCTCGGAGAAGACTATCGCAACGCGCACCTCATCACGTATCGGTGGCCTCAGCGCCGCCCTGGTCATTGCCGCCATTGCCTTCCCACAGACATTCATGTGGTTTCTGCCGGAACGCCATCACATGAAATTACTGATCATCATCTTCGTGTTCGGCTTACCCTTCTGGCTTCAATGGTCCGCCGGTCGCAGTTGGGACAGATGGATCGGAGATCTTTCCTATCCCGTCTATCTGATTCACCTTCCCGTGGTTGCTGTCGTTGGTGATCATTTGTCCGGCCATTCACGCGGGATCACGATCCTGCTTCTCAGCCTCGCACTTGCCGCCATCATGGTACTTCTCATTGAACGTCCTATTGATCGTATCCGACAACGCCGCGTGCGTGCCGGAACGCCTCAAACCCAGAAATCCCATCTCGGACATGCTGTCCGCGATCCTGTCTGAACCATGCCCAGCCCAATAACATTCACCAAACGAGCTGCCTCTTTTGCCAAGGGGTTTGCGAGCGATCCGTTCACCCACTGGCCGTTCCCGGTCATCTCGCGCCGGGTCTACGGCAATCTTTCCGGGTTTCGGCAAAACCTTTACGGCTCGATTGACACCGGACTGCACCGTCTCGCCGGACGCTCTCACCGCCCGGCCTCATGTGGCACGGAAACTCTGGCTCAGGCCAAGGCACTGCGCGAACACGGTGTCGCTAAAATGAGCGGGTGGATTGACCCGGCAACGATCACGACTCTTCGCACAAGTGTTCTAGCCGCAGCCGAAACTGCGGGCAGCAATCCATCCGAATACATGACGCTACTGGAATCCCACGCATTTGCCGAGCACACCCCCGAAGTCTTCAACATCTTCAACGCGCGTGTCAGCAATTTCCTCGAGCACTATTTCGGCGGCCCGTTCCTCGTGAACTCAGGTTCGTTTCGTCTCACACGTCACGTGCCCGCAGATGTTCTCGAACAGGGTGAAGTCTATTCCGATCGCTGGCACACCGACAGCGGACCCACTTCAATGCTCGCGATCTTCGTCCTCCTCAGTGACCTTGGTCCGGATGGTGGGCCGACCTCGGCTCTAGACATTCCAGCCACAAAAGACGTGGTGCGGCAGGGCTATGCCTCGCGCAAGGAAACCGGGCAGATGACCACGCAGATCGAGAATAACCCTGCACGGGTCGAAATGACCGGACCGGCCGGGACCATCATGTTCGTGAATGTGGCGCGCTGCCTGCATCGCGCCGGCATACCTGAAGAAGGCAAACACCGCGAATGGCTGCAGTTCCGACTGTTCCCCTGCCGCGACACGACGGACACGACGCGTTTGCGCCCGGCGAAAATCCTCAAATACACCAATCGCATTGATCAGGATTACTGAGTGCCCGCCATGGCGCATGGGCGCATTCTGTTATTTGTCGAAGACCCGGGTGCTGCGAACTTCATCGCACCAGCGTTGAAGGATCTGACGGCAGCGGGATGGCAGATCGAACTCTGCGCAGCAGGTCTCGCATCAGCTTTCCTATCTGACCGCGGCATTGCCGCAAGCACCGTTCCGTCCGGTAGGGACGCCGCAAATTACTTAAAAGAATCCTCACCAGATATACTGATGGTCGGCACCGCGGAAAACCCGGATACCTTCGCCTTCGCGCTGACGCAAGCAGCACGGGACGCCGGCATTCCCTCAATCGGATTTGTCGACGGCCCGGCAAACGCCCAGCATCGGTTCCGCGGGCAAAGTACAGACCCGCTGATGCATGCAACCGACTGGCTGATATTGCCCGACGACCACACCGCGGATCTGTTTATGGCTTTGCGCCACCCACGCGCACGAATTGCCGTAACCGGTCATCCCTACTACGACATTGTCAGTACAGAGGCCGCCCAGCTTCGCGAACAGCCCGTCGCCAAGCATCGTGCGAGTACCCTGGGAGAAATCCCCGCCGGTCGACCGGTCATCGTCTTTCTCGGCGAAGGTTCCGACGGCCTGGGAATGGACATCAAACGACGGTCGTCCGACTACACGCTGACGGGACGAGGGAAGAGCGAACGGCGAACTGAAATCGTCCTCGAAGAATTTCTCGATGCCGTCGACACGCTGGATTGCGACCCGTATCTGGTCTTTCGCGCACACCCGAAAGACCCGGCCTCGAACTACGGTCCCTATATGGATCGGTTCGATGCGACCTCAGAGGGCGGGCAACCGCTGCAACTTCTCTTCGCGGCCGATCTGGTTGTGGGGCTTTCGACCAGTTTGCTCGTAGAGGCCGCCCTCGCAGGCCTGAAAACCCTTTCAATCCTGCCAGCCGAGAGTCAAAAGATCCTGATCTCCACAGTGCTACAAGGGCTGACCCCATACGCAACCGATCGCACAACATTGCGCACGCTGTTGCCTCAGGTTCTGAACGAAGCCGTGGACAAAACGCGGCAACCCCCAACCTCGGTCGAGATCTCCGCAAGCGCACAGGTCGTCAAAACGGTCGCCCTGATAGCCGGACACGCCTGATCACTCATGAGCGATTCAGACACGCAGTCCAAAGTCGTTGCCATCGTTCAAGCTCGCATGTCGTCGTCTCGGCTTCCCGGGAAAGTGCTGGCACCAGTGATGGGCCAGCCGATGATGCTAAGACAACTCGAGCGACTGGACCGCGCCAGCACCATTGACGAAGTTGTTGTTGCGACCAGCACCGAACTCGATGACAACGCCATCGTTGAGCTATGCGCGCAATCTGGCATCACCTGCTTTCGTGGATCATTGCAGGACGTTCTGGGACGCTTTGTGGGAGCTGCAACTGAAAGCACGGCGGGCATCGTTCTGCGACTGACTGCGGACTGCCCCCTGACCGACCCGGTCGTGGTCGACGGTCTGACAAACCATTTACGGGCTGGCGGCTTTGACTATGCCAGCAACACACTGGAACGCACCTGGCCCCATGGACTGGATGTCGAGGCCATGACATTCGATGCGCTTGTCACCGCCAGTCAGGAAACCGATAACCCCTATGATCGTGAGCACGTGACACCGTTCCTCTACAACAACCCCGACCGCTTCCGACTGGGATCCCACACGGGAACACCCAACCAATCTGCCATTCGGCTGACGGTCGACTACCCGGAAGATCTCGAATTGGTCACCCGCGTGTATGATGCCCTCTATCCGATCAACGCGGCCTTCACGACCGAAGATGTGGTGGCCTATCTGGAAGCCAACCCCGCAATCCGCGCACTCAACAGTGCGCATATTGTTCCGCAAAGCTGAAGCATGACCACGCCCGACAAGAAACCTTTCGAGATCGCCGGACGTCCTATCGGGCCCGCGCATCCGCCATATATCGTCGCGGAGTTGTCAGGCAATCACAATGGCGATCTGGACCGCGCATTGGCGCTGGTTGAGATGGCCGCGAAAGCTGGCGCCGACGCCGTCAAACTGCAGACCTATACCGCTGACACCATCACCATTGACCATGATTCGCCGGAGTTCCGGATTTCGGAAGGCCTTTGGGATGGGCGCAGCTTGCATGAACTCTATGATGAGGCCCACACGCCCTGGGCCTGGCATCAGGCCCTGTTCGATAAGGCCCGTGATGTGGGCATCACCATGTTCAGCGCCCCTTTCGATGGGACGGCAGTTGATTTTCTCGAAACACTCAAGGTTCCAGCCTACAAAATCGCATCCTTCGAAGCTGTCGACCTGCCACTGATCGCGCGGGTCGCAGCCACCGGGAAACCGATGATCATTTCAACCGGCATGGCCAACCGCGACGAAATTGGTGAGGCCGTTAGCACCGCGCGCAACGCCGGGTGTGTAGACATCGTCCTGCTGCATTGTGTGAGTGGCTATCCAGCACCGCCGGGTGATTCAAACCTGCGCACGATTGCTGATATTGCTGAGCGCTTTGGTGCCGTTGTCGGGTTGTCAGACCACACACTTGGTACAGCCGTTTCGGTCGCGGCCGTAAGCCTGGGCGCCACCCTGATCGAAAAGCACGTCACGCTGTCACGCGATGACGGCGGACCGGATTCCTCGTTCTCCCTCGAACCTGACGAACTCGCCCTTCTCGTCTCCAGCTGCCGTGACGCCTGGGAGGCTCTTGGCAAAATCGACTACGAACGAAAGGAAAGCGAAGCGGGCAACGCCATATTCCGCCGTTCACTGTATGTGGTCGAAGACATCGCAGCAGGAGAAATATTCACCGACGTACATGTACGCTCGATTCGGCCGGGCTTCGGCCTCGCTCCCAAGCACCTGCCTGAGGTCCTCGGCCGTCGCGCCAAAACAGCTGTCTCGCGTGGTACGGCCGTCTCATGGGATCTGGTCGAATGAGCGCCGCGCCGCGCATCTGCGCAACCATCGAGGCCCGCATGACCTCGACGCGTCTGCCCGGAAAGGTGCTGATGGAAGCGGCAGGCAAACCCATGCTCGCGCATATGATCGCGCGACTACAGCGCGTGCCGCAACTGGATGACATCATCGTTGCGACCACCGTCAACGCGACTGACGATCCGGTGGCCGAGCTCGCGGAGCAGCTCGGTGTTGGCTGTTATCGCGGTTCAGAACACGATGTCCTGGACCGGGTCCTTTCCGCCGCGCAGGCCAACAATGTCGACTTGATTGTTGAAACCACCGGCGATTGTCCCCTGATCGATCCGGCGATTGTGTCCGAAGTCACAGAATACTATCTGGCCGGTGACGCCGACTATGTGTCGAACGCACTGGCACCGCGTACTTACCCTGTCGGCATGGACACTCAAATTTTCGCCACACACATTCTGGCTGACGTGGCACAGCGCACCGACGCTCCCGATGACCGGGAACATGTCTCGCTGTTCATTTACAACAACCCCGATCTCTACAAGATCGCTGCGGTGACGGCGCCGCACCATCACCAGGCGCCCGAGACGCGACTGACCCTCGACACGCCGGAAGATCTGAAAGTGATCCGCCGGGTGTTTGAAGCGCTCTATCCTGCAAAGCCCAATTTCGATCTGTCTGACATGCTCACGTTTCTGGATGGCAATGACGGCCGATAGCGAAACCCTCTCCACCATGATCATCGGCTGCGGAGATATTGCGGGCGGCTACGATGAGTCGACGGACGGGACGAGTGTACTCAGCCATGCCGGTGCCTATCGGGCGGATGGACGGTTTGATGTGGTCGCTTGTATCGATCCGGATGCGGCGCGGCGGCGGGCCTTTATGGACAAGTGGGACATCATGTCGGGGTTTGGCGATCTCGATGAATGCCTCAAGGAACAAGACGGCCTCGACGTGGCGAGCATCTGCTCCCCGACCCATACCCATGAGGCGGTTCTGACCCGGCTGCTCGCCAGTTCGGCGCAGATTGTCTTTTGCGAGAAGCCAATGACCGGTGACCCGGCGCGATCCGAAGACCTGGACAAGGCCTACAAGGCGGCCGGCAAAAGTATCTGCGTTAACTATCTGCGGCGCTGGGATCACGAGATGACCACCCTGCGCGACGAGCTGACATCCGGTGACTGGGGCGAACTGCGTTCGGTCACGGCGTTTTACGCAAAAGGGCTGTTCCACACGGGCAGCCACATGCTCGACCTGATCCAGTTTCTGATCGGCCCGCTGACACCGCAACAGGCGCTGCGCCAAACCGAAGACTTTTCAGCCGAGGACCCCACCATCGATGCAGTGCTGACCAGTGGCAACAATGTCCCGATCTATCTGATCGGCAGCAACAGCAGGGACTATGCCCGCTTTGAAGCCGAGATCGCTTGCGCGGGCGGCGTTATTCGAATCGAGGATTCTGGCTTCCGCGTCCGCCGCCGCCGCACCGAAGAGCATCGTCTGTTTCCCGGCCGCACCCATCTGAGTGAAGGCAGTCTCACCGAGACCAAGCTCGACAGAGCGCTTGCCGGCGCCGTCAACAACATCCACGGCGCGGCGACACGCGGCGAGGCGCTGGCCAGCGATGCAGAGACCGCCATCTCCGTCGAGCGCCTCTGCCAACAAATTTCAGAACTCTGCCTTGTGGGGACGACGTCATGACCGAACTGGCGATGACAGGCGGTACGCCCGTCCGCACAAAGCCCTTCCCGGCCTACAAGGTGATCGGTGAGCCAGAGAAAGCCGCCGTCGCCAAGGTCATGGAAAGTGGCGTGTTGTCCCGTTTCATCGGCGGCTGGCACAAAGACTTCTATGGTGGCCCGGAAGTCCAGGCTTTTGAAAAGGAATGGGCAGAGACCTTTGGCGCGACCCACGCCGTGTCGGTGAACTCGGCTACCAGCGGTTTGTACGCGGCCTGCGGTGCTGCGGGCGTCGGTGCGGGCGACGAGGTGATTGTCTCTCCCTACACGATGTCAGCCTCCTGTGTGGCGCCGATGGTGTACAACGCCACGCCAATCTTTGCCGATATCGATCCGGCCACCTACTGCCTCGACCCCGAAAGCATTCGTTCAAAGATCACACCGAACACCAAAGCCATCATCGTCGTTCATATCTTCGGCATGGCCGCCGACATGGACCCGATCATGGAAATCGCCGCCGCGCATGATCTGATCGTGATCGAGGATTGCGCCCAGTGCCCGTTCGCCACCTATAAGGGTCGCCCGGTCGGCACGCTGGGCCATATGGGTGTCTTCAGCTTCAACTATCACAAGCATATTCACACCGGCGAAGGCGGGATGATCACGACGAATAATGATCAGTTCGCCGAGCGCTGCCAGTTGATTCGCAATCACGCCGAATCCGTCGTCGCCGGCAAAGGTTTCACCGACCAGACCAACATGATCGGCTTCAATTACCGCATGGGCGAAATCGAGGCCGCGATCGGTCGTTGCCAGCTGGCTAAGGGTCCCGCGCTGATCGAAGCGCGTAAGACGAATGTCACGTATCTGGAAGCGGCCCTGTCAGAAATCCCCGGACTGGGGATGCCGACAACCGCACCCGCCGGAGACCATGTCTACTACGTTCATGCACTGGGATATGACCCGGACATCACGGATGTGCCTGTGAGGATCATGGCCGACGCCCTGAAGGCAGAGCTTCCGATCACCGAACTTCGCGAAGGCGAGGGCGCGCTGGTCCGGGCCGGCTACGTGCAGCCGGTTTACAGTCTGCCGATTTTTCAGACAGTGCCCGGCGCCTATCCGACCGGCCTCTGCCCGATGACAGAACGCGCGAACCAGCGACTCCTGATCCACGAATTTATGCGCCCTCCGATGAGTGCCACTGATCTGGATGATGTCATCGCAGCCTTCACCAAGGTCTTCGACAATCTCGACCCATTGCGCGCTATTGCCCAACAGGAGACAGCCACATGATCGACGGCGGCATCTTCCTCGACAGAGACCCAAGCAGCGGGCTCGGCAGCGGCCCCGCAGAAGTCCTCGCACGGCTTGACCGATTTGGTGTCACCCGCGCGCTGGCAACATCTTTCAAGGCGGTCTATTTCGACGAGCGGGAAGGCAACGAACTCACGGCTGAGCTTTGCGCCGCGTCGGATGGGCGATTGTTGCCAACGGCAACGATCAACATGCTCGGCTATGACGCCGGGGTCGACCGCCTGACCCAAATCTCAAAAGGGCCCTTCCTGGCCGCTGCCCTGTTCCCAACATTCCAGAACTGGACCTGGTTGGATTATGTGGTGGAAGTTTTCGCAAAGGATTGCGCCAAGCTCGACTTCCCCATTCTGGCCGGGGTCTGGAATCGGCAGGACCTCGCGGCTGTTGCGCGCCACGTTGCACCGGCCGGCGGCAAGGTGCTCGTGCGATGGATGCGCGGCAGCGGCTACAACAATGTCCCTGACATCATCGCGGTGGCTCAAGACCACCCCAATCTGTGTTTCGACATCTCGACGATCACCCAGAGCGGCGGCATCGAACGGCTGGTGGAACGGTTGGGCGCAGATCGGATTTTTCTTGCCTCCGGCATGCCGCTGGTAGCCGAAGGCGCGTCCTACTTCATGCTACAGGGCGCGCGGATTTCCGACGCAGACCGCCAGATGATCCAAAGCGGGACTCTTTCGAAAGCTCTCGGCCTCGAACCTGAGCCGATGCCCGCTCCCGACACAACCTTGTGGCAGACATTCCGTGACGTCCCGAAAATCGACACCCACTGGCACACCAGCGGTTGGAACATCATTGAACCACGCACCAGCTTTGAAGCCATCGCACAGGATTTCGATGTGTTCAATTATCAGATCGCGAACTCCTCTTCGATCCGCGCCCTGAACTACGACATCGTCACAGGCAACGCCGAGACCATGGCTTTTGTAGAAGCTGAACCCCGCGCGCGCGGCCTGATCGTCATCAACCCGCTGGAGATCGAGACCTCCATCGGCGAGATCGAGAAGTACCGGGACAACCCACGCTTTGTCGGTATAAAGACGATTCAGGATTTCTATGGCATGGACCTGGACGACCCGAGCTATCTCGAAATATTCGCCCATCTCGACAATATGTCCGGCTGGCCCATCATGGCACATCTGCCCGGCATGGATCGTCTGGCGCAACAGAAACCGCATATCAATTTCATCGCTGCACACGCCACATGGCGCTACTGGGATTTTGCTGAACTCAAAAATGTCTGGTTCGACATCGCTACCAGCACTGCCGACCGTCAGGACGCAGACATCAAGGGCATGCTCAATCGCGTCGGTGAAGACCGCATTATCTTTTCTTGTGACGGTCAGCTGATGAACCCCGCCTGGACACTCGGGAAGCTTGCGAGCGCGGATTTGCCAGAGACCGCGTTGCAGAAAATATTCCAGATGAATGCTTTGGATGCCTTCCCAAGGCTAAACGACACAGAGGCTGAATCTGCATGATCGGCGTTGTCAGTTACGGGATGGGCAACATCCAGTCTGTGTGCAACGCGCTCGAACATCTCGGTCATCAACCATTGGTCGCCAGTACGCCCGAGGATTTGGACAAGGTTGATCGGATCATCCTGCCTGGCGTGGGTGCATTCCCCGCCGCAATGGAGCGGCTCATGAAAACCGGATTTCTCGACGCTCTGAACAATCAGGCACGTGACAAGAGCAAACCAATCCTCGGGATTTGTCTTGGCATGCAGCTGCTGGCGGAAACCGGAACGGAGTTCGGTGAATGTGCCGGTCTTGGCTGGATACCCGGGCGGGTCGAAATTATCTCACGCGGATCATCGGATCTGCGCCTGCCCCAGATCGGTTGGAACGAATTGGAGTTACGTGACAACGCGCAGCTGTTTGCCAATATCGAAGGCGATACGAGTTGCTACTTTGTGCACTCCTATCAGTTGCTCCCGACAGAGCCATCGGACATTGTGGCCACGGTTGAATATGGCGGCCCTGTCACCGCGGCGGTACAGCGGGACAATATTTTCGGCGCGCAGTTCCATCCGGAAAAAAGTGCGCGCGTCGGCCTTGCGGTCCTCGATAACTTCGCGAAGGTCTGACGCGGCGGCGATGCTGAAGACACGGATCATACCGGTGCTGTATCTGATGAACGGCCTGATCGTTCGCAGCGAAGGGTTCCGCGAGTTCAAGGTGATCGGCAACCCGATCAATCAGCTTGAACGCCTCAACGACTGGCTGACCGACGAACTGGTCTATATCGACATCACCCGGGATGGTGATTACGACCTGCGGCGCGACGACATGAAACTCAAGGGCGCCGATGACGTGGTCGGTATCCTGCGACAGATTTCCAAAAGCGCATTCATGCCCCTGACCTTTGGTGGACGCATCAAATCCATCGAGGATGTCGACAGCTTTATTCACAATGGCGCTGATAAGGTGCTGATCAACTCACAGGCCTATCACCAGCCCGGACTGGTCACTGAAGTGGCCGAAAAATACGGCAGTCAGGCCATGGTCGTGGGCATTGATGTCCACCGCGAGGACGACGGGCACGCCATGTATGTAGATCAGGGGCGCACCCGTGTTGATGGCGACCCGTTGAACTATGCACGACAAGCCGAAGACCGTGGTGCAGGCGAGATCATGCTGAACTCGATTGACCGGGACGGCAGCGCCGAAGGCTATGACACCGAGATCATCAGCGCCATGGCCGCCGCCGTCAGCATCCCCGTGATTGCCTGCGGTGGCGTGGGCACCTTCGAACATTTTCGCCCCGGCATCGACAAGGGCCACGCCAGCGCTGTGGCCGCAGGCAACATTTTTCATTTCACCGAAAACGCCTACAAGCGCGCCAAAAAGCAACTGCATCGGCGCGGCTATAACGTGCGTTACCCCTATGACATCTGAGCTGAGAGAAGACACCCGATGACCGGCACCTTCGAACCACGCATCACGCCGCCACAAATGCAGTACTGCACGCGATGCGTCTATCCCGCCGCATCAGCGGCAGCCATCGTCTTTGATGAAGAGGGTGTATGCAGTGGTTGCCGCACCCATGAAGAGCAGTCCACCGTCGACTGGGCAGCACGCGAAGCAATGTTCCGCGACCTGTGTGACGACTACCGCTCACCCGATGGCAGCAATTACGACTGTCTGATCCCTGTTAGCGGCGGCAAGGACAGCTTCTACCAGATCCACCTGCTCACCAAAGTCTACGGGATGAACCCATTGCTGGTGACCTATGGCGAGAACAATCACACCGAAGTCGGCATGCGGAACATCGAGCGGATGCGCAATGCCTTTGGCTGCGACCATTATCACTTCACATCCAGCGTTGAGACCCTGAAGAAACTCAACCGCGCCGGGATGAAGAAAATGGGTGACCCGGACATGCATGCCCATATGGGCATCAATGCTGTCCCGGTTCAGATTGCAGTAAAGTTCAACATCTCCCTGGTGATCTGGGGTGAGCATGGCTTCATGAATATGGGCGGCATGCATTCCTACAAGGACATGGTCGAATACACC
>Ga0055584_100006250_pt1 | contig 11677 bp, 11 predicted proteins | sample OSDHelmetaG_FD_58716 | JGI IMG/M metagenome (GOLD analysis project Ga0055584, IMG submission 58716) | Pelagic marine sediment microbial communities from the LTER site Helgoland, North Sea, for post-phytoplankton bloom and carbon turnover... | ecosystem: Environmental > Aquatic > Marine >... | reverse complement strand
GCGTTAGGATGACCCAGGCCGTCGAATACGGTGCGAATCACATAACAAACCGAGGAGGTTATGTATGAAGGTTTCCGCCACTCTTCGGATTTCTTTGCCTTGTATTTTGATCGGCGGCATCATTGGGGCGTTGGTTATGGGGGCTTTCGATCTCGGGCTCAACGCAATCAGAGCCGGTATTATTGCCGGGGGAATCGCAGCCTTTGTATACCTTCGGCGGAAGAAGTCTGGTTCTGGTTAGAGGGTCGATTTATGTCGTGGGCATTTTGCAGAACGCGGTGGCTTATTGCTGTCAGCCTGTCATATGACGATGCGTTAGATAGCCAACTGGACAATGCGATCCCATCACTAAATCACCACAACTTCAGAGCATCGTTCTACATTGTGCCGACGTCGCAGTCAATCCGAGACCGGCTGTCGGAACGGCGCGAAATCGCCTTGCACGGACATGAGTTGGGGAATCACACACCATATCATCCATGCAGCGGTTCTAAGCCGAATTGCGACTGGGTCAAACCGGATTTCTACTCGGGCGACTACCTCACGCGCGCGAGGAATTTCCTAAATCGAACCATTCGGGAATGAAGTAGTCACACGACTCCGTGGCCACCTGATGGCGTGCTCAAATAGGTCAGCGATGCCTAACATGGGTTGGAGCTGGCGGACATGACAGTGGGGCTCATTCGTGCGTTAACCATTGGAGAATCACGTGACTTCGAAACCAAATATTTTGTTCATCATGACGGATCAGCAGCATGCCGGCATGATGAGTTGTGCTGGCAACAAGCACTTGACGACGCCTGCCATGGATAGCCTAGCGAGGGACGGCATCCAGTTTAAAAAGGCATATTGCACTAATCCGGTGTGCGCCCCCAGTCGTATCAGCATGGCGACAGGGATGATGCCAAACCGTTTGGGAGCGAGTAACAATGCTCCGGGAATAGAGTTTATGACCCTTCCCACCGAAGTGGACGAGAACTCTCTCGGCAAGGTGGTACAATCTGCCGGATATGACACATTTTACGGTGGGAAAGTGCATATGTGCGAATTGCTGCACCCTGAGAAGGCGGGGTACGATGAGTATTTTCAAGATGACCGGGAAGCCTTGCCTGCTGCCTGTGTTGAATTCATCAGGCAGAAGAGGACTAAGCCTTTCTTTGCGGTAGCCTCGTTCATAAATCCACATGACATCTGCTTTGCTCACCGTGCTCACAATGGGAAGAACACCCAAGGCGTGCTTGAGCTGTACAAAGAAGCGTGCTCACTCCCTCTGGAGCAGTTACCGTTGCTTCCTGACAATTTTTCAGTACAGCATGGCGAACCCTCTGCTGTTGAGGCCAATGCAAGCACGACAGCCATCACTCCATCAGGGATCATGCGCAAGGAGTACAGTGAGAGGGATTGGCGCATATATCGCTGGATATACCACCGTCTGACGGAGCAGGTGGATCAGCATATCGGTATTATCCTGGATGGTTTGCAAGAGGCCGGGCTTGAAGACCATACCCTTATCGTATTCACCAGCGACCATGGCAATATGGATGCAAGCCACCGGTTGGCCTCTAAAGGCTTTTTTTATGATGAGTCGGTCGGCGTTCCCCTCATTATCAAATACAAGGGTGCCATCGCTGCGGGTAGCACCGATCAACAGCACCTGGTCTCCACCGGACTTGATATCCTGCCAACGATCTGTGATTACGCAGGGGGCCAGAAACCGGCTCATCTCTTGGGCGAGAGCCTTCGCCCGATCGCCGAAGGCAAAGATGTCGATGTATGGCGTTCCTATGTTGCCTCCGAGAACCACTATGCCCGAATGATTCGAAGCGACGGATATAAGTATTGTGCTTACGACTCGTCCGCTAGCAAAGAGTCACTAGTTGATATGGAGAACGACCCAGGTGAAATGCGGAATCTTGTCAATGATTCCAAATATCAGGGCATACTGGCTGAGCATCGCCGACTCCTTACGGACTGGAGCAAGCTTTCCAGCGACAAGGACGCCTCGAAGTACTTGAAGAATGGCTAATAAGAGCATCGACCAGTATACGTTTCACACCGCGCTTCGCACGGTGCAACACGACTATCATGCTAGGCGTTATGTGTCAAAAGAAGGGGCTGCTTTAAACCGCAACCAAGGAGCACTGAAACCAAATTGTACTAATACTAGAAAAACTGGGCAGAAAGCAGGATGACAGTATATGATAGCGGATGAACGGGCCACAGTCAGACGAATATTAAGATCCACATTGGCGTTACACATGTGTTGTGACGAAACGGACTTTGACCGAAGTGATACAGTAATCGTACCTTTCCGAGAGTCGAAAGGAGGCCTACGATTCCCGGTAACGCGGCCGCTGCTCCGTATTACCAGCCTCGGTTGCGGCGCTATTGTGTGCTGCTCCGAGGATAAAATGGAGTGGGTACACTCGCGCTTTGCGCCCAAGAATCGTGATGAAATCTTTTCCATCGGGTTTCTTGCCGATGTGTCGTCTTTCATCGAGAGTCGCCACCAGTTTTTAGCTGGACCTGTTATCAAGTATGCCTGCTCAATAGATACTTTCCGACCAATAGTGGCAAACCCTCCCGTTGAAATATGCCTATACCACCGAGACCGCATGGCCGAGGTCTACGAGTTGGGTGGGTTCCGATACGCTCTCAGCTATAACCTCGATCATGACCGCCCGGATATGCTGGCAACGGTGGCCTTCAAGAATGACGAGGTTGTTGGGATTGCAGGAGCGAGTGCAGACAGCGATAATATGTGGCAGATCGGGGTCGGCGTCGCCGACGGTTACCACCGCTGCGGAATCGGTAAGGCGCTCGTCAACGCTTTGGCAAAGGCCGTTATCGAGGCGGGGAAAATTCCCTATTATTCGACTTTTCCAGCAAACATAGCTTCGAATGCCCTGGCTCAGAGTCTCGGCTTCTGGCATGCATGGACGGAGATCTATGTTCGAGACAAGAAGCAACCATGATAACTTTGCTAGCTCAAAACGTTTGATAAGCGCATCAGACATTTAAACGACCTTCGTCAGTGTTTATGGAGCGCAGACCATGTAGAATAGTCTGTCGCGTCTGCGAGACGAGGGTGGCCTGCGCCGCGTCACAACCGTTGAGGCCGAAGCCCCAGAAAGCGTTCCAGAGCGTCACCAAGGTTTGCGTCACGACCCCAGGTTTCGTATTACCCCAGGACAAATTATAGGAGGAGTCATGCACGGATTAGTTCAGTGTTCCAAGGTTTTCGTAGCAACGTCGAGTGACAAGGGCGCGGGGGCATTCGCCGCCTGTGACATGAGTGAGGGAGAGGTCGTCGAGTGCGGTATCGTTCGTCGACTGCCAGCCGCCTTCGACGGCAACGCGAGCCCCTACGTGTTCACTTGGAGTGAGGATCGCACGGTGTGGGCCATCGGCTCGGGGTGCTCCACCTTCTACAACTCCTCTGAGACCCCGAACACAAAGATGCACCGAGACTTCGAAAACGACACCTTCGAGATCACCGCACTGCGGCCCATCTCGAAGGGCGAAGAGCTCACGCACGTTTACAAGAGCCTACAGTGGCGAGGCTGTTTCGCCGATCTGCGCTGACCTTGTGGACAGCGGTGGTCCGGCACCTATCTGAGGCGGAAATCGGATTCAACTATGGATTGGACACAAGCATTTTACCAACAGCAGTATGAGCTACTCGCTCGGGGCGATGTATGGCCCAACGTGTGGAAGAAGATGAGTCCGAGTAATCCGCCGCCTCGTGTACAGCTGATCGAGCGGCTGACTGGTGCTGGGCCGAAACGGATTCTTGAACTTGGCTGCGGCAGTGGGATTGTCGCCGGTGCGACGGCGGCTGCCGGTCACACGGTAGTTGCGGTTGATCTGGCACCAATCGCAGCGGCCAACGCGCGGCAGATCGCGGAGAGTCTCCCCAAGGGACAGATGGAGGTCATGGAAGGTGACTTCTTCGAGTTCGAGCCGCCGGGGCCGTTCGACGTGGTGAGTTACTTCGACGGCTTCGGCATTGGTTCCGACGACGACCAGCAACGACTTCTGCGCCGGATCGCCGGATGGCTATCTCCAAGTGGCTGTGCATTGATCGACATATACAACCCGTACCACTTCGCGCGAATCGACGGTATCGAATATGAGGAAACCGACCAAGTTCAGGGCCGAACGGACTTTGACCCGGAGGCGTGCCGACTACTCAACAGCATCTGGCCCAGTGGAAATAAAAATGAGATGATCACGCAGTCGCTGCGCTGCTACTCTCCAGCCGACCTTCGGGTACTACTCGAAGGCACGGGCCTACGACTGGACATCATGGAGCCCCATGAGTCGGGACCTGATGCCCGGCGTCTCCAATTCAAAGAAGCGCCGACCTATCTGGCGAAACTAGTATCTTAGTGCGGCATTATCAAATGCTGAATCGAGGATTGGGGCTCGGGATAGCATTAATGGCAGAGGGAATGATGGACCGAATCCTGCGCGTCAACTTTCTCTGCTAGGTGGCAATCGCCGTCCCTGTGAACAGACCCTTCATCAAAAGTAGTTGTGCGCACATTACTGCCCGTAGGAGAGCATAAATGGGAGTCTTCTTACTCGTACATGGTGCATGCCATGGAGGTTGGTGTTGGCGGAAGGTAAGTGCCTTGCTGAGGGCTCAAGGGCATGAAGTGCTTACGCCTACGCTGACCGGTCTGGGCGAAAGGAAACATCTTCGAACAGACTCAATCGGCCTGAATACCCACATCGAAGACATATCCAACGTCCTGTTCTACGAGGACCTCGAGCAAGTGATCCTCGTGGGTCACAGCTATGCAGGCATGGTTATAACTGGTGTTGCCAATCATGCCCCTGACCAGATCCGTCATCTTGTATACCTAGATGCAGATACACCGATCGATGGCCAGACCCTTTCCGATCTCCACGCTGAATCGGTGAAGCGTATAGTAGATCTCGCCACTGAGCGGGGAGATCACGTAATTCTGCCGCCAAGTGGAGAAAGCCCCTATGGAGTCACAGAGAACGCTGACCTTGAATGGCTCATGCCACGGCTTGTTCCTCACCCGATTGGGGACGGGGCGTTAACAACGAAGGTCTCTTTCAACAATCCCAGGACCCTTGAAATACCAAAGGTGTTTATCAACTGTACAATGCGTCCTGACGATGATCGGAGGAGGAGTCTAGTAGACCGAGGATTTCAATACGTAGAGATACGAACTGGCCATGATGCGATGGTAACAGCGCCTCACGAAGTGGCCGAATTGCTAAACGACTGTGCGCATGGAACGAATATTGGGGGAACGTCTGAGGGGGGATCGGAAAACATTGGCTTGAACGGATAACATCAAATGGAGCCGACAAACTCTACTGTTAGCTGTGGGGATTCAATTGGTGCTCTGCTGGCCTGGATCGCTTCGTCAACCTATGCGGTGGAATCTGGTCGCGGCTCATTCGTACGGCATCTAACAAGGAAGCGGAAGTAGCGCCCCATAGAAGAAGTGGCAGAAACCGGATAAAAAAGCGGCATCCGCCAGACGTCGCTGGACAATCCCTTGAAATGCTTCACGAGCCCCGTAGAATGGAAGTTGCGTGGCAGTCTGCCATCGTCTTCAAGGGAACGCATTACCGGCGAATACGCTAACACCCGCGTCTGAGATCGTCTCGACCACTCAAAACGTGCCAGATGAGGTGATTACTCTCTATTGATGACAAGAAAATGTCAGTTATGCTGGTGACTTCATTGATTGTCCGGCTGCACCGCCTCATCGTAACGAATGTGGCCATTTTCCTATAAAACAAAGCGAGGTGTCTCATGAATGAACACTCCGACGATAACAACCTCAACCTACTACACGCGCTGTTACAGATCCCCTGCCCTTCTGGTCGCGAGGAGCGCATGGCGGCTTTTGTCTGTGAGCGCATCGCCGAACTAGGCTATCAACCCGAACTCGATGCACAGGGCAATGCCTGGACACATCTCGAAGGGCGCGATACAACCGCCGGTCCCGTAGCGCTGGCCAGCCATATCGACGAGATCGCGATGGTCGTCAACGCCATCGAAGAAAACGGCGAGTTGCGCGTGCAGCGCAGCGGTGGCCTGCACCCGTGGAAACTCGGCGAAGGCCCGGTGCAATTGATTGGAGATGGCACGAGCCTAGTGCCCGCCCATCTTAGCTTTGGCTCTGGCCATACCAACGATCCCGACGACCCCATCACCCAATTTGCCAGCGGCGCACGCGGCCTGACCTGGCCCCATTGTCGCTTGCTGACCGGTCTCTCTACAGCCGAATTGAAAGACGCCGGTGTGCGCGTCGGCACCTGCGCCGTACCCCTTAGCGCCATGCGTGGCCCGCACCTCTTGGGCCCCGCAAACGACCCACTCGTTTCGGCGTGGATACTCGACAATCGCGGCGGCACCCTGACGCTGCTGCGTTTGTTGCAGCGCATCAAAGAGGCCGGCTTAAAACCCGCGCGATCGCTCTACCTCTGCTTTATGGTTCAGGAGGAGGGCGGCCTGCTCGGCGCCAAAGGCTGGGCACAGCGCAATCCCGTGGAGACCTTTATAGCCGTAGACTCCTCACCCGTACCGCGCGGCTCGCAGCTACAACTAGACGGCCGTCCCGCGACCTGGTCCAAAGACGCCGGTGCCCATTTCCACCAGCCACTCATCGGCGAACTAGCGCAGGCCGCCACCCGCGCCAACACGGATCTACAGTACGCCGTCTACAGTGCCGCCGCCTCCGACGCCACCGGTGTACTACAGACTGGACTGGCCCCACGCGCCGCGACCATCGGTTATCCGCGCGCCAACTCACACGGCTATGAGGTCAGCCGCCTGAGCGTCTTCGACCATCTAGTCAATACGCTCTTCGCCTATGTAGAAGAGCTCGCATGAGGCTAGACAATCGCGTTCAAATTCTTGTCGAGTATTCATCTAAAAGAGGGCCGCATTATGAACCACACCGAACAGCAGTTGCCCCTCGACCTCACGGGCAAGATCCAAACGGTCACTGGATTGATCGACCCTGCAACGCTTGGGGTCTGTCTCACCCACGAGCATCTCCTCATCGACTTGTCAGACCTGCTGCCTCCTCCCAATACCGCGACCGCCCGTGGCTTCTATGCGAGTCCCCTGTCGACTGAAGCGGCGGCGCACTGCCGGAATTACTCCGAATTCAGCACCGCCCACCACAGGCTGGACAGCGTAGAGACCGCTGTTGAGGAGCTCGGGCTTTTCAAGCAGCATGGGGGGCAGGCCATGGTCGACCTCACCCTGGCGGGTATCTACCGCGACCCTGTCGGGCTCCAGCGCATCGCCCGGGCGGCCGGGGTCCACATCGTAATGGGCTGCGGATTTTATGTGTCAGTAACTCATCCGCCGGCGCTCGCCGACTGGCCGGAGGAACAGATCGCCGAGATGATCGTCGCCGACATTGTCGAGGGCGCAGCAGCCGAGGAGGAATCGCGTTCCACCGGCAAGGGTGTCGTGTACCGCAAGAATACCGGGGTGCGCGCCGGGGTCATCGGAGAGATCGGCTGCTCCTCGCCTCTGCACGACGACGAGCGCAAATGCCTGCGAGCAGCTGCCCGAGCCCAGCGGCAAACCGGTGCCTGTATCTTCGTACACCCCGGCAGAGAAGAGACCGCCCCCTTGGAGATCCTCGACGAACTCCGCGCGGCCGGTGCCGATCTACAGCGCGTCGTGCTCGCGCATCTCGACCGCACGGTCTTCAACCGGGACACGCTGCAAGAGATCGCTAAGACTGGGGTCTATATGTCGTACGACCTCTTCGGAAACTACCCATCCGGGTTCTATCCCCACAACCCCGCGGTACACCTATTGAACGACGCCGGGAGGGTGGCTGATATCCTATGGATGATCGAGCGAGGTTGGACCGAGCAGATCTTGATCAGCCACGACATGGCGCAGGCCTTCCGACTGACCAAATGGGGCGGCCACGGATACCACTACATCCTGGCTGAGATCGTCCCGCAGATGCGCACGCGTGGAGCCAGCGAAGAAGAGATCGACCAGATCTTGGTGGGCAACCCGCGGGCGTTGCTCACCTTTGTCGCCCCCCGGGATACTCCGGCTTAAGCTGGGGAGTGCGCATCCTTTTCAGTACATCAAAGGATCTATGCATGCAGATCGACCATGAGCCGCACTTCTTCATCGACGACCACATCGTAGACAATCGTTGGGGGGTCGAATGGCTGACGGAGACCGTTACGCGTGTGTTCCATACACCGGTCAAACACGAGGCCAATCCCGTGATCGAGGGCAAAGGGGGCCACGTCAATGTCGTATGGGATGAGGACGCGGATCTGTATCGCATGTGGTATACAGAGTATTGGGACCAGAGCTTAGAGCCCCGATTGTACACCTACGCCATCGCCTATGCCGAATCGAAAGACGGCGTCGATTGGCACCTGCCGCACATCGGCAAACACGAGTTCAAAGGCACGAAGGACAACAACATCGTCTTGTTGGGGCCGACAGGTGGACGTGCAGAAGCGGCCTTCGTGTTGGATATCCCCGAGCATGTACGACGCGGATACAAGTATGTCGCGTTGTATATGACAGACAATCCAAAGAGCACCCGACTGATCGGCTCCCACGACGGGATCAACTGGGACCGAGACAGCGATATAAGCATTGCCACGGGCTTCACCCCCGATACGCATAACAGCATTGTCTGGGATCCAAAGACGGAACGTTTCGTGTGGTTTACGCGGGCGACCAACATCTATCGCAATCGCGGTGAGCGACGCAAGGTGGCCCGCCTTGAACACACGAGTCTTTGGGAGGAATGGCCGATTCGCACGGAGAATATCCTGCTGCCGGATCAAGTCGATGCGCAAACGTTGCACAACTATTTCTACGGCATGCCGACGCGGTATCATGCGGGCATCTATTGGGGATTTCTGTGGTCCTATCGCCATCAGGAAGACATCTTCGTGTCCCTTGCTTTTAGTAGGGATGGACGAAACTTCCAGCGCCCCGCTGATCGGCCTGCGCTCATCTCACCCGGTGACGAAGGCGACTGGGATAGTGGTATGGTCACCGCGTCGCATTGGTTGGAGGTCGGTGATGAGTGGTGGATCTACTTCGCCGGCACCAACGGTCGCCATAAGGTGCGCGAACCCGTGCCTGGCGTCGGGCTGGCACGCATGCGCAAGGAAGGGTTCGCATCCCTGCGCAGCCCCGAAGGCGGCGGAGTCATCGTGACGAAGATATTCACCTGTCCCAGTGGCAGCTTATTCGTCAATGTCGACGCGACACACGGCGAACTCCGTGTGCGTGTAACGAACTATGAACGACAGGCGCTGCCCGGGTTCGAAGCAGAAAGCCTCCCAATCTCAGGGGATCACGTGCGGCGCGAAGTGACGTGGGCCGACACACAGCTGGAAACGCTGCATGGGCAGGAGATCCGTCTCGAATTCGAGATGAAGGGGGTCGTTGATCTCTACAGTTTCTGCTTCACGACACACGAGTGATCCAACGCGTGTCACTCATTGTCGAGTAGCAGATGCTGTCGGTCCGCGCGAAAGGACCCCTGCAGTTTCTCGCGCCAGGCGGAGCGGACCTCGCGAAGGTTGTGATTGCCACTGGTCTGTTTCATCATTCCCAGAGGACAGAAGTTGACGAACATGATCTTGCGCGGCTGCGTGTCGATGTTTGTGCTGCCACAGTGCACGACGGCGGTGCTGAAGGCGGCGGCTTGACCTCGTCTGGCCACGATCGGCGTCAATTCGGTAAAGGTCAGCTCCCGCGGTAAATCGTCGAATCTCGTCGGTTGAGCTTTGACGGGTTCTTCACCGTGTTCGCGCAGCCATTCGGCGATCACGCGATGGCTGCCGAGGCGCACGAAGGTATTGCCGCGGCCTTCCGGTAGGTCATCGACGATGACCATCATCATCGCCAGCATACGCCGTGGCGTGGATTCCATCTCTTCGATGCTGAATTGAATGTCTACATGCTCACTCTGCGTTTCCCATTCGCTGACATCTTCTGGTCGCTTGAACAAACAGGCCGAGGAATTGAGTACGACGTCGTCGGCACCGAGCATGATCTTCGCCGCCGCTTCGAGATTGGGATGTTGCAGAACATCGATCAGACCGGGTTCGTCGAAATACTGCGTAATGCCATTCGTCTTTTCGCCGTGTGTGTAGAGGTGGTCGAAGCCGGCACTGGCTGCCACCATCTCTTGCTCGGTACACACGTCATCGATCAGGGTGAGTCCGTCGTTGACGAATTGATCTATGTGTTTCTGTTCGATCTGCATTGATTTGGAATCCTAGTGGTGTCAGTTGCGGGCCCATTCCCGCAGCTTCTCATCGCTATTTAATTATAGGGCAATAAGACACCACAGCAATTGACCTGCCCCCCGAAAAAACCCTTTATATTTCCTACACTCAACTCGCCAGAAAGAATCAAATGTCAGATCAACGACCCAACGTCCTGTTCATCATGTCCGATCAGCACAGCAAGGCGGTCGCCGGATGTTACGGCCATGACATCGTGCAGACGCCGAATATTGACCGCCTGGCGCAGCGCGGCCTGACCTACGACAACGCCTTCTGTGCCTCGCCACTATGCGGTCCCTCACGCGTGGCCTGGATCACAGGAACCCAACCACACACCAACGGTGTGGTTACGCACAACAACTCCAGGCATCGTTCCGGCAAGGCCTACCGCAAGTGCATCGATCCCGCCGTGCCCTCGCTCGTAGACTGCATGCGGCAATCCGGCTACGATACCTTCGGCTCCGGTTTCATGCATGCCGATATGCACGTCGATGGAGAGGATCCATTCCACGAGCTCGGTTTTTCCCGTTATGGCGTCAAACCACAGACCTATGGCGATCTCGTTGGTGACGTCGTGCAGCAGCGCTACAACAAACACCACATTATCTCCGAGATGTGGGAGCACAGCTACCGCAATGTCGAGGGCGATGCTTTTCCCCACGGCGAAGAGAAAATGTTCGATACCCTCGTAGTGGATGATTGTCTCGATTTCATCCAGCAGAGCGATGGCGAGCGTCCGTTTTTTGCCTATGCCGGGTTTCGCGCTCCCCATCCACCGTGGTGTGCGCCGCCGCGATTCCACGATATGTACGACCCAGACGACATCGGTGAGTTACCCAACTACCTCGTGAACTTCAGGGACCGACCTCGCCGGGTCATAGAGCGGGTCAATTATTACGAACTATGGAACCTGCCGGAGGAGATGATCCGCAAATCGATCGCCGCCTATTTTGGCTTCGTGTCGTATACTGATTATTGCATCGGTCGATTGGTGGACGCCATCGACGCCGCGGGACTGCGAGAAGACACGATCATCGTCTACGCCTCCGATCATGGAGAGATGCTTTATAAGAATGGGATCTGCGAGAAGCACACCTTCTTCGAAGATGCCGTGCGCATTCCGCTGATAATCTCCCAACCCGGGGTTGTGCCCGAAGGAGAACGCTCCGATGCACTGGTCAGCAATATCGACCTTCTGCCAACAGTGTTAACCATGTCGGGGACAGCCGTTCCCGAAGTGGTGGAGGGCAAGGACCTGGAACCGACCTTCCACGGGGAACAAGTGCAGGAACACGTATTTTCTGAGTACTACCACAGTCTTGATCCGTGCCGCATGGTCGTCGACGGGCGTTTCAAATACATCCATACCGAAGAAGAC
>Ga0055584_100006249_pt1 | contig 11677 bp, 10 predicted proteins | sample OSDHelmetaG_FD_58716 | JGI IMG/M metagenome (GOLD analysis project Ga0055584, IMG submission 58716) | Pelagic marine sediment microbial communities from the LTER site Helgoland, North Sea, for post-phytoplankton bloom and carbon turnover... | ecosystem: Environmental > Aquatic > Marine >... | reverse complement strand
ATATTACATCTCGCCACATCTTCAACATATATAAAATCATATGCTTGAGATCCATCTCCATTAATTTGAGGAGCTTGATTTTCATCAATTTTATTCAACATGATAGGGACAACTCCACTATAGACAGCATGTTGATCTTGTCCTGGACCATATACGTTCATGTATCTAAGACTAATTACCTCTAGTCCATAACGATCGTTGAAGGCAGTGCACATGGCTTCCCCTGCGATTTTCGTAGATCCGTAAAAGTTTTTATTGTTAAACGGGTGATCTTCTGTCATCGGCACCTGAACAGCATCACCATAGACAGAAGCAGATGAAGACGCAATCAATTTTTTAATGTTATTTTTCACACATGCCTCTAACACATTAAATGTACCTGCGATGTTAACATCAAAAGCGGTTCGAGGGAAGTCTTTGCAATGCAATAACCACATGGCAGCTAAATGAAATACATAATCCATGTCTTTCATTGCCGCATCCAGAATGTCGGTTTCACGCACATCACCACCTAGAGGAAAAATGGAACAGCGCGTGTCCTGAAGCGCAACATCAATGTTATCCTGCTTCCCTCGCGCAAAATTATCATATATCACCACTTCTTTGACTGGATGTTTTAATAATTCACTTACAACGAATCCACCTATAAACCCTGCACCACCAATGACGAGCACCCTTGCGTTTTCTAATTTCATTTTATTCGATTTATTTTAAACTCATTTTCAAATGCTACTGACCCCAATGACTTCGACCAAGTATACTTTAAGTTTTTGTTTCTGCCTAATTCCGAAATTTCAAACGAACCATAACCCAATACTCCGTCATAAGGATAACCCATCGTATCTAGAACGCTAAAATTAACATGATAACTTCCTGGAAGCAAAGATTGGTTGGTGACCAGTTCAAATTCGTATTCGCCTCTATCTAAAACCGGATGAGTTTCTGAAATCAAATCATTATTTGAAGAATGATAACTGATTCGGTCTTGAATTTGATCACCAAAAGATGCCAAACAAATGTATTCGGCGCCTATATCTTTAAGTATTTTAACCTTCACCTTGATTGTGATTTTCTCTTGATAAAAAAAGCGATCGATATCCTCCCCAGATTCATTAAATAATTTCAATGAAATAATTTCAAGTCCATCTTTATTTACAATGGTCCTGGGGTAAGTCGCAGGAATTAAACCAAATTGAGAATTGGAGTGGCCTGCTGTAAGATATTCTTGGACCACTTTTTCCGTATCACCATCCAATACTATACCCCCTTTATCCAGAAGTATTGCTCTAGAACAAAGCTCGCGAACGGTAGACATATTATGACTCACAAACAGAATGGTACGACCAGATTGAGCTATCTCACGCATTTTTTTGATGCATTTTTTTTGAAAATCAGCATCACCAACGGCTAGAACTTCATCGATAATTAGAATCTCTGGTTCCAAATGAACCGCAATAGCAAATGCCAACCTAACATACATCCCCGATGAATATCTTTTTACCGGCGTGTCAATATATCTTGCAACTCCAGAAAAAGCTATGATCTCATCATACTTACCTTCTATCTCCTCTTTAGCCATACCTAAAATAGCTCCATTTAAGAAAATGTTTTCTTTTCCTGTCAATTCAGGATGAAAGCCAGTACCAACTTCCAATAAAGAAGCCATCCTGCCTTTAACTTGAATGGTCCCAGTTGTAGGGCCAGTAACGCGAGACAACAATTTTAACAGGGTAGATTTTCCGGCCCCGTTTCTACCGACAATGCCCAGAACCTCTCCTTTATTTACACTAAATGAGAGTTCATTCAGTGCCCAAACGTATTTAGAATTACCAATTACACTCCGGTCATTAACTTCTGTATTGTCAAATTGACTCACGGACATGCCCACCAATCTTTTCAAAGTCTTTTTGAGATCTCCGAAATAAGACATTCTGTCTATCTCACCCAGTTTGTATTGCTTTGAAATATTTTTAATTCTTAAAACTTCCATTACACGGTATCAATAAAGTTTTGTTCCGTTTTATTAAAAATTACTACCGAAACTAAAAATATAACAAGTGCAGAAGCTATTGAGTACCAATAATAATTCCAATTAAAGATATCTAATCCATGATTGCAGAACCCTACTCGAAACGACTCAATAATACTAGTGACTGGATTAGCAAGTACAATAACCTTCTGGAAGCTGAAATCACCTACAGCCTCTGATGCATTAGCCCATTCTATTATTTTAGAAAGTGGATAGATAACGGTGGTCGTATACATCAGTAATTGTATGCCAAAACTAACTAAGTGCGTAAAATCTCTATACTTCGCAGTTAAAGCTGAAGTGATATTACCTAAACCCATTGCCAAAATTCCCAAGACAATTACACTAATTGGTGTTAGCGCTATAAAATCAAGGTTAGGATCCACTTCCCCGTTTAGCCAATAGTAGCAAAATACAACCAATAGCAATAAAAATTGAACCAAAAATTTTAGCATACTTGCTAACATGACCGATATCGGAACTGCCATTCTCGGAAAATATACCTTCCCAAAAATGTTGGCATTTTGTCTGAAAATATTTGATGTTTTCACAAAGACATCTGCAAAGTAATTCCAAACCACAATACCAGACATAAAAAACAAAGCGTCAGGAACTCCTTCAGGAGCAAGTCCTGCTAGATTACCAAACACGAAAGTAAATATTACAGTTGTTAAGATCGGTTGTATCACAAACCACAACGGACCAAGCACGGTCTGCTTATAATTAGCAACGAAATCTCGTTTAAAAAAGAGCAAAATTAAATACCTGTACTTCCAAAGTGCTTTAAACTCAAAATTCCAAGCAGTACGTTTTGATTTTATGGTGTAATCCCAACCTTCTTTCATTCTATGGGCGAAAATAACAAAACAAACTATAAAAACACCTTTTTGGAGCAGCATAATCGAATACCTTCATTAATTGAATAATCAGCATTTTATCGATGATAAATTCTATCTTTGTCGCATCTTCTAATACCGATAAAAATGCATAATGATGAAAAAGTGTTCAGCTTAATTGAAGCTGAGAAAAAAAGACAAATTTCAGGGGTTGAACTCATTGCTTCAGAAAATTTTGTAAGTGATCAGGTAATGGCAGCAATGGGTTCTGTTTTGACCAATAAATATGCAGAAGGGTTGCCAAATAAAAGGTATTATGGAGGTTGTGAGATTGTTGACCAAGTAGAACAATTAGCAATAGACCGTTTAAAAGAACTTTTTGGAGCAAAGTGGGCAAACGTACAACCGCATTCTGGTGCACAGGCCAATGCTGCCGTTATGCTTGCATGCTTAAACCCGGGTGACACCATTTTAGGGTTCGACTTAAATCATGGTGGCCATCTAACCCATGGATCAGCAGTGAATTTTTCAGGAAAGCTGTATAATCCCACCTTCTACGGCGTGGAAGAATCAACTGGAATCATCAACCTCAATAATGTTGAAGAGCAAGCAAAAAAACACAAACCCAAAATGATTATTTGCGGCGCATCCGCCTACTCAAGAGATTGGGATTTTGAACGATTCAGAGAAATTGCGGATTCTGTTGGCGCGATCTTGTTAGCAGACATTTCTCACCCAGCAGGTTTGATTGCCGCCAAAATGCTGAATGACCCAATTAATCATTGTCATATCGTAACAACTACTACCCACAAAACACTGAGAGGTCCAAGAGGTGGAGTGATAATGATGGGGAATGATTTTGAAAACCCATGGGGTAAAACACTTAGAAATGGTACTATTAGATTGATGTCTTCTTTGTTAGACTCCGGGGTTTTTCCTGGTACGCAAGGTGGACCTCTAGAACATGTAATCGCAGCGAAAGCAGTTGCTTTTGGTGAGGCCTTGCAACCCGAATACAGATCCTATTGCAAACAAGTAATTATCAATTCCAGTTGTATGGCTAATGAGTTTGTGAATTTGGGATACAAAGTAATTTCAGGAGGTACAGATAATCATTCTATGCTCATTGACTTAAGATCGAAAAACATTACGGGAAAAGACGCTGAAAACGCGTTGGTAAAAGCAGACATTACCGTCAATAAGAATATGGTTCCTTTTGATGATAAATCCCCATTTGTTACTTCAGGAATTCGAGTTGGCACGCCCGCAATTACTACTCGTGGTGTAAATGAAAATGAGGTTCCCAAAATCGTTCAATTGATTAATGAAGTTTTATGCAACCCAAACAACGAAACAATCATTCAAAAAGTAAAATCTAGCGTGAATGAGATGATGTCATCGAGACCACTATTTAAGCTCTAGTAGATGGCTTATCGTACAACTTAAAACTTATTTTATTTTCAGGGACATAGAAGGCGAAATAAGCTACAACCATAGCTATACCAAAAGTAAATAAGCCCATTCCAAATGCTATGAATAAATGAAGTCCTACCCCGCATAATAATACCCATTTCCTAACTTTTTTCACCCAAATTAATATGGGAAATAGAATTTGATACGCAAGAACAAAATAAGTACCAAAAGTCAATAGAAAGTGATTACTTACAAATATCTCCTTAAAGATTGGGAGTGTGTATTCATCTAACATCAGCGTCTGCCACAATGCGGAACCGTCCAGCCATGACTGTCCAATGATTTTGTACAAAAATGAAATAAAATAAATCATGCAAACCTGTATTTTTATAGCAAGCATGGCGGCTTTATTTATTGCATTGGACCATGAATTAACTATCGAATGCCCTTCGTTAATTAGTGAAAGAAAAAATAGGATTAGCAAGATGACGTGATGACCACCAGAGTTCATCAAATAAGTGGAATTAATTAGATTTGCCGAAGCTAAATAAGCCACAAAAGTTAAAATTCTCTTGTATTTTAAGAAAATCGCTCCAACTAAACACAGTAGCTGAATAATAATAAGTAGGATAGCAAAACCTTCCCCACCTTCATTTAAAAGATTAACAAAATTAGAAGAGAACTTACCTAACGATAATGTTGGTGACATTTTATACTCTCCCCAACAATATTCTAGCAATGTGACATTGTGAATGGCATTTATTACACAAAAAATCAGCACACCAATACGCAAAAAAAGCACATTGCGCTCTTCTGTAAATGGCGTATTAAAGTGAGCTAATATTTTAATGGAATTTTTCAAAAAATAAATTCTCCTTCTTTAACAGAGTATAAGTCATATTTCGTCAATCGAATTCGTAAATTATCAGTAGAATTCATGCGTAAATAGCCCCGACAGAGATCTTTTAAAATATGTTGATACTTCTCTGGGTCATTTTCATTTACCCTACCAACAGCACATTCCCATGCCGCCGATCTAGCAATTCCTGTAAAAGCCAAAGCCAATCTACCTTTTTCCGTAATTCTGAATGCATAATGGTTTTCTAAAACTTCACGGGAAATATTTCGCCAAACCCCTTCCTTATCAGAAACTTCAATTACAACGTTGTATTCCGGTAAATTCGGAGCAAACAACGCCCAATACTGATGAAAAAATGGATTAATATAACGAGCAGAAATGATTTCCAGTTTTACAGAGTTGAATGTATCTGGCGCAGTGTAGAAATACGTACAAGTAAAATGAAATGTTAACAAACAAATCATAATCAGACCTTTTACATATGGAAAATGAACTTCTTTCAATTCTCTGCAATTTATTTAAAAAAAGACTGCATCGCTTCAACTTAGTACTTACATTTGCCAAAATTTATTTCAATGAACAGAGCTAACGACCCTTCAAGAAAATCATGGGTATTCGTACCTAACAATTCAGATTTTTCTATACAAAACCTCCCCTTTGGTATATTCTCTGAAGGGCTAGGTGGAAAACGTGTCGGAGTTGCAATAGGCAATCAGATTCTCGACCTTTCGGCTGTCGAAAAACTAGGGCTTCTTAAGGACAGTGGCTTTCATCAATCTGATTTTGCTTCAACAACTTTGAACCAAATGATGGGCAAAGGAAAAAGTCTACTACGAGAATTACGTAATCAGATTTCAGACCTTCTTCTTGAAGGTAGCGATGCAGAAAAAAAATCTGATCTCATTCTTGTCGATCAACTCAATGCGAGCATGCATTTACCAATAAAAATTGGTGACTATACAGACTTTTATTCAAGTGAGCAACACGCCTATAATGTGGGCTGCATGTTTCGAGATCCTAACAATGCGTTATTGCCTAATTGGAAACACATTCCAGTAGGCTATCATGGCCGCGCATCTTCGGTAATTAATTCAGGGACACCTGTTCATCGCCCAAAAGGACAGCAAAAACCGACGGATGATGCCCCTCCAGTTTTTGGACCGTGTAAGTTGTTAGATTTTGAATTGGAAATGGGTTTTATCACTTTAGAAGGAAAGCCTTTAGGTGACTCGATTTCTACAGCCGAGGCTAACGAATATATTTTTGGCATGTGTTTATTCAATGATTGGTCTGCTAGGGATATTCAAAAATGGGAGTATATTCCACTTGGACCATTTCTAGCCAAAAATTTTGCATCTTCTATGTCGCCTTGGATTGTCACCCTAGACGCATTAGAGCCATTCCGTGTTCCAGGACCTGTGCAAGACCCTAAAGTTTTGCCATACCTAGATTATGAAGGCGATCATCATATTGATATTAATTTGCAAGTAGCCATTCAACCCGAAGGCTCTACTGAATCCATTGTCTGTAATTCAAATTACAAACACATGTATTGGAACATGCAGCAACAACTTGCTCATCACACGATCAATGGTTGTGATATTCACGCCGGTGACTTACTAGCATCCGGAACCATTTCTGGACCTGAAGAAGGTCAATTTGGCTCCATGTTGGAAATCAGTTGGAAAGGAACAAAACCGTTTGCTATGGAAGATGGCTCAGAACGAAAATTTATACAAGATCTTGACACTGTCATCATGCGGGGTCATGCAGAAAAGGATGGTGTCAGAGTAGGTTTTGGTGAAGTTTGTACAAAAATTTTACCTACCAAATAGTAGTATTTATTCATTTAGCATTTATTTATTGCCCGTATTTTGTAAAATTTTACTTTAATCTACTTCTGGTATAGCTGACTTTTCTATATTTAAATTACAAGAGTTAAGATTAGTGGCAATAGATTTAGAAAAAGAAAATAAAGAAATTCTCAATGCTTATCGTGGGCTGCTGCGTTCAATACTAGTTGACCGTTCAAAGGAAGACACCAAGTTTATTAGAAAAGCATTTGATGTTGCCGTAAATGCGCACAAAGATATGCGCAGAAAATCTGGTGAACCTTATATTTTTCATCCTATTGCAGTAGCTAGGATTTGTGCAGAAGAAATCGGACTAGGTCCGAAAGCCATCGCTTGTGCACTTCTTCATGATACAGTAGAAGATACTGAAATTGCACTTGATGACATTGAAAACATGTTTGGCGAACAATGCCGAAAAATAATCAACGGTCTTACCAAAATTTCTGGTGTATTCGATTTGAACACATCTCAGCAAGCTGAAAATTTTCGCAAAATGATTCTTACGTTACCGGAAGATGTAAGAGTTATCTTAATAAAGTTGGCTGACCGTCTTCACAACATGCGAACATTGGAGTCTATGCGCAGTGATAAGCAACTCAAAATTGCTTCCGAAACACATTTCCTATATGCTCCACTCGCGCACAGGCTTGGATTGTATGCGATAAAAACAGAACTAGAAGATCTTGCCCTTAAATACACGGAGTCAAATGCTTATGTAGACATCAATAAAAAATTAGATAAAACAAAAGACATAAGAACTCGTTTTATTCGAAAATTCAGCTCTCCTGTTAGATTAGCACTTCAAGAAGCAGGACTTAAATTTCAAATTAAAGGAAGACAAAAATCAATCTATTCCATATGGAATAAAATGCAGAAAAAGTCTATTAATTTCGAAGAAGTTTATGACGTTTTCGCGATAAGAATAATTATCGATACTCCACTAGAAACTGAAAAATCTGACTGTTGGAAAGCCTATTCGATTGTTACGGATAATTACAAGCCTAACCCAGAAAGACTAAGAGATTGGATTTCTCATCCAAAACAAAACGGTTATGAATCTCTGCATACAACTGTAATGAGCCCAACTGGTAAATGGGTCGAGGTTCAAATACGTACTAAACGGATGGATGAAGTAGCTGAAAAAGGTTTAGCTGCTCACTGGAAATATAAGTCAACCAATGAAAAAGACAGTATTCTGGATAACTGGGTAGATAAAATTAGAGGGATTCTAGAGAACAGAGATGTGGACGCAATGGAGTTCATAGATGATTTCAAACTCTCCTTATTCGCCGAAGAGATATTTGTATTTACTCCCAATGGTGATTTGCGGCGATTGCCTGTAAAAGCTACTGCACTTGATTTTGCTTTTGAAATTCATACACAAGTTGGGGCAAAATGTATTGGCGCAAAAGTAAATCACAAATTAGTGCCTCTTAGTCATGAATTAAAAAGTGGCGACCAAGTCGAGATCATTACTTCAGCCAAGCAAAAGCCTAAAGAAGATTGGTTGAATTATGTTGCTACTTCAAAAGCGAAAGCCAAAATTAAAGGCTCTTTAAAGGAAGAACGAAAAGTAGCTTCAGTAGACGGAAGAGAAATTTTAGAAAGAAAGTTAAAAGCACTTAAAGTACCCTTCGATGAAGACAACCTAAACGAACTCATCAAACTATATGGTTTCAAGGAGCACACTGAAATGTACTATCAGATTGCTAAAGACAAAGTTAATTTAGCTCGAATAAAGGAGATTATTGTTAAAGGTGGACGATTAAAAAACAGCTCAATAACGGATTCTTTAAAGGGAAGTTTGACTACACTGGTTAATAAATTCAAGAAAAAGACAGAGGAATTAATTATTGGTGAAAATGACAACTTCGATTACAAATTTGCTCCCTGTTGCAATCCAATACCTGGTGATGCCATTTTTGGATTCATCACAATCAATGACGGCATTAAAATTCACAGAAACAACTGCCCGAATGCCCGACAACTCATGGCCAATTATGCTTACCGCATTATACGCACAAAATGGCGTGGACAGGAGTATGAAGAGTTTTTAACGGGAATGGTCTTTACAGGAATTGATGATATGGGTTTAGTGAATAACATTACCAAAATTATTTCTGCTGATTTAAATGTCAATATGAAGTCAATTACATTTGATTCCAATGACGGAATTTTTGAAGGTTGCGTAATGGCATATGTCAGAGACACAGAACATCTAGACAATCTAATGACTAAATTATTACAGATTGACGGCATCAATTCTATTGAAAGAATCGACAGTGAATAAATTTATTAGACTATTTGTTAATAAAAGTAAGTAAGATGGGGGCTCAGTCCTTTATAATTCTTAATTTTGAGCCTTAATACTTGACTATGACCGAAGAAACGGTACAGGAAAAAGTTGAAGAAATTTTCGCACAGTTTCTAGAACAAAACGGACATCGAAAAACACCGGAGCGATTTGCCATACTCAAAGAGGTATATAGCTACCAAGGTCATTTTGATGTGGAGACATTGTACGTGAAAATGAAAAATCAAAATTACAGAGTTTCACGAGCTACGCTTTACAATACCATGGATTTGCTATTGGTCTGTAAATTAATTACAAAGCACCAATTTGGTTCAAATCTCGCGTACTTTGAAAAAAGTTATGCGTCTAGACAGCATGACCATATCATTTGTACAGATAGCGGCGAAGTCATCGAATTTTGTGACCCTAGAATTCAAGGAATAAAAGACACGCTAGAAGAGTTATTTGATATAAATATTTCGCACCATTCCCTTTATATATACGCTACTAAAAATAAGAATTAACAGTACTAATGAACTTAGAATTCAATTACCAAACACAAGACGATATTGTCTTTTTTAAACTAATTGGCAAAATAATGGGCAAAGAAGATGCTATAAATCTTCTGGAAGAAGTCGATAAAAACACCCTGGATAATAAAGCCAATTTTATATTAAATTTAGCCAAAATCACCCACATTAATAGTTCTGGGCTGAACGCTTTAATTAATATTCTTACCAAATCCAGAAATGCTGGAGGAGATACTGTTATTTGTAACGTTAATGAGAAAATTTCTAAACTTTTTTTAATAACCAAATTAAATACACTTTTTACAATTTCTGAAGATGAGAGTTCTGCTCGTAAATTATTCAGTGAAAAACTTAACATATGAAAGGGACAGATGTTCTATTAGGCCTGCAATGGGGCGACGAAGGAAAAGGGAAAGTGGTGGATGTTCTCACTCCAAACTATGACGTTATTGCACGTTTTCAAGGTGGTCCAAATGCAGGACATACATTAGAATTTAATGACATTAAACATGTCTTACACACTATTCCTTCTGGCATATTCAGAAAAGACACCATGAATCTAATTGGAAATGGCGTCGTAATTGATCCCGTAATATTTAAGAAAGAAATAGACAGTCTTAAGAAATTTGGAATAGATGTAAGTCGTCTGTTACTGGTTTCAAAGAAAGCCCATCTTATTCTTCCTACTCACCGAATTTTAGATGCTGCGTCAGAGCAGGCAAAGGGTAAGAAAAAAATAGGTTCTACCTTGAAAGGAATTGGTCCAACGTATATGGACAAAACAGGACGGAATGGTTTAAGAATCGGTGACTTGTATACCGCTAACTTCCAAGATCGCTATGATGCTCTTGTTGAAAAACATAAAAGCATGCTTACTCGATTTGATTTTGAATACGATTTAGATCAGTATGAAAAAGATTGGTTCGACGCCATTGAATCTTTAAAAGAAATTCCGGCCGTTGACAGTGAACACTATATTAACAATGCCATTAAAGCTGGAAAAAAAGTACTTGCGGAAGGAGCCCAAGGAACCATGCTTGATATTGATTTCGGCTCGTATCCTTTTGTAACCTCTTCAAATACAATTACTGCAGGAACGTGCACAGGTCTTGGAATAGCTCCGAATCGAATCAGCGATGTAATAGGTATTTTCAAAGCTTATTGTACTAGGGTTGGTAGTGGTCCGTTTCCTACGGAACTTCACGATGATACTGGTGAAGAAATGAGACAAGAGGGACAAGAGTTTGGTGCAACAACAGGAAGACCTAGACGTTGTGGATGGATTGATTTACCTGCCTTAAAATATGCCATCATGATCAATGGAGTAACCAAGTTGTCTATGATGAAAGCAGATGTATTAAGTATTTTTGACACCATCAAAGTTTGCACGCACTACAAGTATCAGGGAGAAACCATTGATTATTTACCCTATGACATTGAAGATGAAAGTTTAACCCCTGTATACAAAGAAATTCCAGGTTGGAAAGGGATTGATCTTACGGGGCTCACGGATGTTTCTGAAATTCCAGCCAACTTGAATAATTACATAGCGTTTTTAGAAACTGAATTAGAAACGCCTATAACCATTGTTTCAGTCGGGCCAAACCGAAAACAAACCATTATAAGAGATAAGGTTTTGAATTAATACAATATTTCTTTTGAAGTCTTCGTATTATTGTTCTGTGGCATTGCCTAAAACATTTTTATCAAACGTCGTAGTCGTCGCTATCGCGTTCCTGTGTTTAATAACATTATTCAGTAATTACTGTAATGCACAAGTTGGTGCAGGATCCAATCGAATTCAGATTGTTAATGCGGACGAACTAATTAAAAAAAAGAACAGTACAGCACAAAAGTTTATTGG
>Ga0055584_100006248_pt1 | contig 11679 bp, 10 predicted proteins | sample OSDHelmetaG_FD_58716 | JGI IMG/M metagenome (GOLD analysis project Ga0055584, IMG submission 58716) | Pelagic marine sediment microbial communities from the LTER site Helgoland, North Sea, for post-phytoplankton bloom and carbon turnover... | ecosystem: Environmental > Aquatic > Marine >... | reverse complement strand
CATTGTACGAGCTTTTACTAGCAGCATCGCTTTGCGCGGTTTGCCCTTAGTAAACTTACTGACTAGCGTATTTACCCCGAGCGCACTCGCCGAAGTGCAGGAGCCACAATGCAATCTCAATTGTTCCAATCCGCAACTGCCATGGCTGGCGCTATTCGTAATGGCGAAATCAGCGCGCTCGAAGCTCTAGATCTGTGTTTGGCCCGCGTTGCTCAGCACAACAACTTAGTGAACGCTGTGGTGGTGCTCGACGAAGAGCGCGCCCGCGCACGCGCCACCGAGGCAGACCAAGCGCAGGCTCGAGGTGAGCTTTGGGGGCCGCTGCACGGCGTACCGATGACCGTAAAAGAGGCCTTCGATATGGAAGGTCTAGCAACGACATTCGGATTCGAAATACATCGAGATAATATCGCAGACCAGGACGCCTTAGCGGTATCTCGTTTGCGCGCGAGCGGCGCAATCATATTCGGCAAAACTAACGTGCCTGTGGCTTTGTCGGATTGGCAGACATTCAACCCCGTCTATGGCACCACCAATAATCCTTGGGATCTAAGCTGCACACCTGGCGGCTCGTCTGGCGGTTCGGCCGCGGCACTTGCCGCGGGCATGTCGTTCTTAGAGCTTGGCAGCGACATCGGCGCCTCGATCCGTAATCCTGCGCACTATTGCGGTGTATTTGGCCACAAACCGACATTCGGCATCGCCAGCTCAAAGGGTCACCAGGTCCCACCGTGGGAGTCTTCGCCAGAGCTCGACATTGCAGTGATTGGGCCGCTGGCGCGCAGCGCCACCGACCTCGCTACCGCACTAGATATCATCTCCGGGCCTGATGCCATTGATGCGCATGGTTGGCAGCTCCAATTACCACCAGAACACCGCACATCGGTGCGCGAGTTCCGGGTAGGAATTGTTTATACAGATCCGCTAGCCGAGGTCGACAACCAAGTCCAAAACGCGTTGCTCGAACTCACAAGCGTACTTCGAGATGCGGGCGCGCGCGTTGATGTTGACGCGAGCCCAGCAATCGACACTGTCCATTCACATCAGGTTTACATTGGTTTGTTGCGAGCCGCCACGTCCCAGTACATGGCCGACGCAGATTTCGAAATGCATTTAGAAAAAGCCGCAGCATTAGCGCCGACGCAAGGCGGTTATGAAGCGCAGATGTATCGAGCCACCACCATGCGCCATCGCGAGTGGCTAGCCTTAAACGAACAACGCTATCGCTTACGCCACACTTGGCACGAATGGTTCAAGAGCTACGACTTATTGCTGTGCCCGGCCGCGACCACAGTGGCATTTCCGCACAACCAAACTGGCGAGCGCTGGGAACGCATGCTCGACGTAAACGGGCAGTCGCAGCCAACAACCACGCCTTTGTTTTGGGCCGGACTCTCAGGGCATGTGTACTTGCCATCGACTGTCGCACCGATAGCACTTAGTGCTGACACGATGCCAGTCGGCGTGCAGATTGTCGGACCGCAGTACCACGACCATCGCTGTATTCGCTTCGCGAGTCTCATAGAAGCGTTAACGGGTGGTTTCCGCGCGCCGCCTGGGTACAGAGATTAAATTTCGACCGACGCGCCTTCATGCAGCGCAACTGCCGTGCCCTAAGACTTCAAGAGCGTATTTAGGCATGCTTCAGCGAATTTCAAAGAGTTTCGTATTGTTCAGTGCTGTTGCGCTAATGCAGATCAACTATCTCAGTGCGCAAGCGGCACCAGCGGATGGCTCTTTGCTAGCGACCATGAGTTGTCCGATGTTTCAATCGAAAGCAAAACAAACAAACCCAGGCAATATTCGCAGCCGTGTTGGTCAGCGCTACCAAATTATCGAAGTTACGCCGAGCATACGCGCTACGAAGTGGTACCGGGTGAAGGTTTCCGGGACGCGCTTTCCACGTTGGGTTGAGGGAAACTGCGGCCGTGTTGCGCGCGCGACACGGCGTGACCCTGGGCCAACCAACACCGCGCTCGCAAACAGTTGTTCGACGCCACGGCAACAGGATTCCAACGTGCTAGCGTTAACATGGCAAGCGGCGTTTTGCGAAAGCCGCAATGACCGTCCAAGCGAGTGCCGCAGCTTACGCACGCGCAGCTATGCAGCGAACAACTTTTCCTTACACGGCTTGTGGCCAAATCGGGACAGTTGTGCACGAGACTACGGTTTTTGCGGTGCCGTAAAAGATAAACGCCGCTTTTGCAGCTACCCATCGCTAGAGTTGTCACCCAACACCCGCAGCAAGCTGGCTCGGGTTATGCCCAATTCTGCACAGTCAAGCGGCTGTTTACAGCGCCATGAATACTGGAAACACGGGGCATGTCTTACGACTGATGCGAACGCGTACTATGAAATTGCGATCAACTTAACGGATGCCTTTAATCGCACAGCATTCGTGACGCGCTTTATGCGCAAACATGTAGGGCGAAAGGTCGCTAGATCGGCAATACACGATGCCTTCGAACAACAATTTGGCACCGGCAGCGCGCGCCGCGTGCGCCTCGTTTGTGCTGATGGCATGCTGAGCGAGCTGCAAATCCAGCTACCTAAATCGCTCAGTGCCGATACTAGCATAGGTAGCGCAATCGCCCAGGGCGCGCCGGTGAGCGGTCGTGACAGGTGCCCACCTAAGGTGCGAATAGATGCAGCGAATCGCTGACTTGGAAAATATTGCGCACGGTCTCACCGATTCCACATTGACAGCCTATGCCCGCAAGTGGATCAGCAAGCGTTAAATGAGGCGGTCGCGGAACCTTAGAGGAGCCGACCCGGTCGGAACTGCAAGTTCAACCTCTTAGTACCCAAGCTTGGAACCTCGCAATGCGCATTCGAGACACCTTATTACTCACATCGATCTTTATTAGCGCGAGCTTCAGCTCAGCCCACGCAGTGGAACTTGATAGCGGCGACAAGCAGGTCGCGCTGGTCGAGTTATTCACATCAGAAGGCTGCAGTAGTTGCCCGCCAGCGGATCGCTGGCTGAGTACATTGCGAAACGACACCCGTTTATGGAAATCAGTTGTGCCTATCGCGTTCCATGTCGATTATTGGGATTACATCGGCTGGCCGGACCGTTTTGCAGTTCCTGCGCATGCGCAGCGCCAACGGGTTCATCGCGAAGTTGGCAACGTTCACTCTGTTTATACGCCAGGTTTTGTGGTCGCGGGCCAAGAGTGGCGCGGCTGGTTCAGAAATCCGGACCTGCGCCTAGAGCAGCAGCCGTCCGCCGGGCGCCTGCGTGTAAAGGTATCCAAGAGCCAATTGAGCGTGCAATACAAGCCCACCGGCCTGACCCAATCTGCAGACCTTGAGCTGACTTTTGCGCTGCTGGGTATGGGACTCAACACGACTGTCAAAGCAGGCGAAAACGACGGACGTAATCTCGCACATGACTTTGTCGTGCTGCATACGCAACGCTGGAAGATGCAACCCGGCGCGGATGGTTTCGTTGTGATGGAGAAAATCCGTTTGCCTCGCACCGAAGCGAAAGAGCTAGCTGTTGCATTGTGGGTTTCGGAAACAGGCACACAAAAACCACTGCAGGCAACTGGTGGCCTGCTCAACTAGCACCGCAGACAACCACTACCAGCGCACTATTGTGCAGACTTCGTGGAGTCTAAGTGGAGCTCGCGGCGCAAGCTGGTGCTTGGCAATTAGGCGACGCAATTGGTGCTAACCGAGTCCCAGCGCGCGAGCACACTCGCGCTTGTTGTACTGAGCCGCCTCCAGTGCTTGGCGCAACACACTACTCTCGAACTCATCAACCCTGCCTTTAAAGTCGAGCAAAGTAATATCAGCGTCCGAGTCCGCGCGCGTAAATTTGGGTGCAGGCCGGCGCGCCAAGGCGCCGCTTGGATCGGTGTCAGCACTGACTTGCGGTGGTGCGATGCGCCAGGGACTCGCAAACGGATCAAACACGGAAACTTCGATGGCTTGCTCATCAGGGTTACTTTGGTAAACCGCGCGCTCGACCACATTCTTGAGTTCCCGGACATTGCCAGGCCAGTGGTATGCCAACAAACGCACCTGCGCCTGCGTACTAAACCCGGGAAAATCGTCTCGACGCAATGTGCGCATCATCTCCAGCGCAAAGCCTTTGCCAAGGGTTAAAATATCTGTTGGGCGGGCGCGCAGCGGCGGCAAGGTCACAACATCAAACGATAGGCGATTGAGTAGGTCGGCGCGGAATTGGCCAAGCTCTACCGAATGCGGAAGATCGACATTACTCGCGCCGACTATGGACACATCAACCGAGCGCGTTTCACTACCGCCGACACGCTGCAATTCACCATATTCGATGACCCGTAACAGCTTCTCCTGCACCGCTAGCGATGCGCACGCAATTTCATCGAGCACCAAAGTGCCGCCATCCGCGCGCTCAAAACAACCAAGATGTTTGCGCGTCGCGCCCGTGAATGCGCCGACTTCATAGCCGAACAGCTCTGATTCCAACAGTGTTTCCGTCAAGGCTGCACAGTTGACCTTGATAAGAACCTACTCCCAACGCGGCGACAAATAGTGCTGGCGCTATCGAAACACACGTCAGTTCAGACGAGTATCGCTTACGCGGCGAGTTCCGTGAGCTCGACAATAGACCTAGCTAGTTCGAGCTGTACCTCAGCTCACGCATCACGAGCACTACAACGCGCATACGAGCTCCCTGGTCATGGCCAAGGAGCTCGTTGTCGTCATCAGCCGCAGATCTCGACACATGCCGCGGTATTCGCCCGCCTATCAGAGCAGGCCCTAATTAGTTCTGACTGCGGTGAGGCGCCACGTTGATGCCGCGCACGCCGTCGTAGCCACGACCGATGTTCAATGAAATTGACGCGGTCCTAGAGATGCTCGGGAACACCCGGCCCATCTGCGCTAGCGATCTAGCTCACGTGCAATTAGCTCTTTCATTATTTCGTTCGTGCCGCCATAAATTTTCTGCACGCGCGCATCCGCATAAAGATGCGAGATGGGGTATTCCGCCATATAACCGTAACCGCCGTGCAGTTGCAGGCACTCATCAACAATCTCGCATTGCATCTGCGAAGCCCACCACTTGGCCATGGACGCAGTGGCCGCATCGAGTTGCCCTAGCTCATGCTGGGCAATGCATTGGTCAACGAACGCGCGCGTCACCTCTAGCTTAGTCTTGGCTTCGGCAAGCTTGAAACGAGTATTTTGGAAATCCATCAAACGCTGATCAAAGGCTTTGCGGTTTTGGGCGTACTCCAGCGTTTGCTCAAGTGCGCACTCACTCGCTCCAACCGCCGTAATACCAATGATGAGGCGCTCCCATGGCAGCTGCTTCATCAGCTGGTAGAAACCTTGGCCCATGGTACCGCCCAAGACGTTGGTTATCGGAACGCGCACCTGTTCGAAAAACAACTCCGATGTGTCTTGGCCCTTGAGTCCCAGCTTGTCGAGATTGCGTCCGCGCGCGAAACCAGGGGCTGATTCGGTCTCAACAAACACCAGCGACAGCCCTTTAGCGCCCTCGCCCGGACCAGTTTTTGTAACCAAGCAAATGAGCTGACCATTTTGGCCGTTGGTGATGAAGGTCTTTGAACCATTGATGACTAACTCGTCACCTTCAAGCACGCCCTTGGTTTGCACTGCCTGCAGGTCTGAACCAGTTCCCGGCTCACTCATTGCAATAGCCCCCACCCACTCACCGGATGCGAGCTTTGGTAGCCATCGCGCCTTTTGCGCATCGGTGCCGTAGGCAACCACATAGTGCGTGACGATGTTGTGCACGGCGAAGCCCCAGCTGGTATCACCAGTTAGCGCTTGTTCATACAAGATGACCGCATCTAATGCGTTGCTACCGCCCGCGCCTCCATATTCCTCGGGGATCGATGCAGCCAATAGGCCTGCGTCGCCAGCCTTGTCCCAAAACGCTTGCGAAACAATCCCAGCATCGCGCCAGATCTGCATGTTCGGGACCAGTTCGTCAGCAAAGAATCGCCGCACGCTATCGCGCAACAAATTGTGTTCTTCGGTCATCCATGCAGATGTATTCGGATTCATGTCGATCCCCTAAGATTCTTTGACTGTTCAGCGCCTACCGACTGCGGACGCAAATTTGATCCTGCCAACACTAATCCGCGCCATAGCTGATCGCCGTGATCCAGTATGTTTTGTCGCCACTCGGCGTATGCACAGTGACTTCATCGTCTACTTGCCGGCGTAACAGTGCCTTTGCAACCGGCGAATCAATACTGATCCAACCACGTTCCGGCGCCAGCTCATCCGAACCTACGATGCGGTATATGACCGACTCCGCCTGTTCATTCTCTAACTCCACACTCGCGCCAAAATACACTCGGTCGGTAGCCGAATCCGCGCGCCGTGTCACCACCTCCAGCTCTGGCAGGCGCTTTTGCAGATAGCGAATACGCCAATCCAATTCGCGCAGCTGCTTCTTACGGTAGATGTACTCCGCATTCTCGGAGCGGTCGCCCTCTGCTGCTGCGGCCGACAAATGCACTACGACTTCCCTACGTCGGCGCCAAAGCTCGTGTGCCTCCGCCTCCAGAGTGCGCAAGCCAGCAGGCGTGATGTAAGGAGAGCGGCGTTTCGATTCTTTGCGTTCAGGCATTTGGGCAATTCGACCAGTCAGTCGCTAGTAGGGTGGCACGAGCACCAAAGGCACGTGCATCTCGGCCGCGCTCAAGCCGCCGTGAGCACTCGCAAGGGCATAAGGCCGTTCGCCTGGCAACCAATCTCGTACCATGCGGTTAGTCGTTGGCAATAGTAAGAAATCGCCAACGCGTGACGCCAACTCTGGATGCGCTTCGCCAGGCCCAAACCAACCCTCGCTCAAGATCTCCTCGCTACGCCGAATCACCACGTCGGTGCCGAATACGGTATTAGCTTCTTCAATGAACGCGCATTCATTGTGCCCACGCACATACGCGTACGCGGCTCTTGGTTCCCCACATAACGGCAGCAACAACTTCGACGCTAGCTTCGGGTAATCATTAAGCACGTGCGTGTAGGCAGCGCCGGAATTGACGTGACCATGATCTGCACTCAACAAGATCATAGTGCCGTTGCCACGACACGCTTGCACAAATTCACCAAATGCCGCATCGAGTTCGCGCAGCAAGTTCAAAGTGGGTTCGCTGCCCATGCCATAGCGATGTCCGGTCGAGTCCAAATCTGGCCAGTAACTGTAAACATAGTTGCGGTCTGGACCATTGAGCGCCTGGCGAGTGTAGTCGAACATCTCTTCTAGCGTGTCGTAGGCGGCGACCGCAGACTTGCCACTATGCGCACGATTAAACGGAGAATCGGCAATGCTCGCAGGCGCGATCATGTGGCATTTAACCGGGAGTCGGTCCGCGAACGGCGTTGTGCGCAACAATGCATGTACCGCATCACCGTCTTTATAGTGGTTCGCACCGCTACGCCCACGTCCTGGAAGCACGGCGAGCACCGCAGCTAGCTCGCGCAAATACATGTGCCAACCGGTTAAACCATGCTCTATGGGGGCAACACCGGTGAGGTAAGTGCCGATCCCGGCCGCTGTAGTCGACGGAAACACAGACGTAATCGAGCCGAGTAGATGCGTATTTAGATGCGGCGTGAGCTCCGCATGTTGCTTCAGGAAATCAAAGCCAAGGCCATCAATAACAAACAATACGACGTCTTTTGCCTGTGCCACCGCGTGCCCTGAAAGCAAACGGAGCTCAGCATAACGTCTGCGATCCGCACCGAATCCAGCGGCAATCGACGCCATCAGATTGACGATACTGCCGCCATCGTAATCCGGTAAGAATTGGCTCATTGGGGGCTCTTCGCAAATGTCAGTGAGTTTCTCGCACACGCACTAGCAACATCACACGGCATGGCCATCCTCACGCGGCGTAAAAGGGTGCTGGTCGTAACAAGCACACATAGTCGATAATTTGCCAGGCAACTGCAACGCCCAGTATCTAAGACGCGTAAGGAGGACACATTGAATTCTGAGCCCCACGGCCACACGCTCGACATTGACTCTATCGGCGAGTCAATTCCATTGCTGGAGGCGATGCGCTCTGCTCGCTCGATCCGGCGCCTGGATTCACGCCCCGTCCCACAAGCTCTGATTCGGAAAATTTGCGAAGCTGGGACGTTTGCACCCAGCGGCGGCAACCGGCAACCGTGGATTTTCGTCGCTGTTACGGAAGAATCTTCCCGCCATTGGATCGCCGAGCGCTATCGTAATGAGTTTCGCGAATACATCGCACCAGCCAAGCTTGCGGCACAGTCATCTGACTATCCGCAGGTAAAACGTCGCAACATGCACGCAGCGATACATTTGGCTGAATACATGCACGAAGTCCCTGTGTTGCTGTTTGTCGCCGGCTGGACCCGCCGCGGTGAGCCACAGACACAGTCGCTGTTTCCATGCATCCAGAACATCCTGTTGGCGTGCCGCGCGGTTGGACTCGGCTCGTCTTTGACAATGCTGCACCGGCATTTTCAACGCGAAGTTGATGAGCGCTTGGGCTTGAGCGTCGATACACCCAGTTGTGCGATGCTGCCGATCGGCTGGCCATTGGGCAAATTCGGACAACCGCCGCGACGTTCTGTTGATTCCTGCCTATTCTTCGAACGCTACACAGGCCCCGAACTCACGCGCAAACAACGCACCTGACGTGCTAACTTATGCGGCGAAACCCTAACCGGCGAAGAGAATTATAAGATGTTTGACTTCGAAAAATTCGTTGAAGACTGTAAGGTCGCGGTGCAGTGTGATGATGGACGTGACCAGATCGAGGCGCTTGTAACCAAAGCAGTAGAATCACCAAGCGCATTGATGGCGGCGATCGGCGAGCCGCAACAGGCGGGCGTAAATCGTATTTACGTAGCTGACGATCTAACCATCTTGAACCTGATTTGGGGACCGGAGATGGATCTATATCCGCACAATCACGAGATGTGGGCGTGCATTGGCTTGTACACGGGTAGGGAAGACAACACCTTCTACCAACGCGGTGACGATGGCTTGGTGCAACATGGCTTGCGAGTCATGGAACCTAAACATGTGGCACGCTTGGGCCACGACGCGATCCATTCTGTCAAGAATCCGCTGCCGCGCCTAACTGGCGCGCTACACGTCTATGGCGGGGACTTCTTTGAAACACCGCGTAGCGAATGGACACCCGATACGCTCGAAGAGCAGCCGTATTCAGTCGCTGCGGCGCTGCAAATGTTCACCGACTCCAACAAACGCTGGGAGCAGTTGCAAGCGGCAAACTAAGCCCAGACCCGCCTCGCGCACCCGTATGCTCAGCTGCGCGCAGCGCTAGGCGTCGTTTGTGCTTGTTCTGCCGCAAGCGCCTCTGCCGCCGCTTCAGCACCTGCGGCGGCATCTTCTTTGCCGCCTTTTGCAGACGATTCAACAATGACTCTGCGGGTAGCAAACTCGATGCCATTGTCGCGAAACAACTGCTGCACGTTCTGAAAAACATGCCGGCGAAGCACAAACTGCTTACGCGGCTTACACATAAATTTGGTGCCGACAATAATCGCTGAATCTTCGATCCGGCGCACCCCTTGGGACTTCAACGGTTCCAGAAAATGATGTCCGTATTCCGGATTCTCCAACATCGACTGCCCAAGCTTTTTGACGAGCTTACGAACCTTCTCCGTTTCTACGTCATACGGTAGCCGAAACTCTTGCTTATAGATGACCCAATCGCGATTGTAGTTGGTGATTGATTTGATTTCGCCAAACGGCACCGTCTGCACCGGGCCACGGTGGTGGCGTAACTGCATTGAGCGAATAGAAATTTTCTCTACCTCGCCACGCAGCTCTTCGATTTCTATGTACTCGCCTATACGAAAGGCATCATCTATCAAGAAAAACACGCCGGAGACCACATCACGCACCAGTGCCTGAGCGCCAAAACCGATGGCTAAGCCAATCACGCCGGCACCTGCCAACAAAGGTCCGATATCAATACCAATAGATGACAGCGCAACCATTGCCGTGATTGCCACGATGAGCGCAAACACGGTGCCGCGCAGCAGCGGCAGCAGCGTCAACGCGCGCGTACCAACGATCATGTTGCCGCCTTCACCGTCACCTTCGCCATCCTCAGCAGCCAAGGCTTGAGCCTTAGCAAGCTCGCGCGCACTAGCAGTATCGATCAGCGCTCGTGCGGCCCCCCAAACTAGGCTCGCTAACAAAAAGGCCGCGAGGACTTTTATCACGGCGCCGCCAACCGCACTGCCAAGTGGAGTCGCAAACCACGCAAGAATCGCCCCGCCGGCAACCTCAACGAGAAGCAACAGCGCCGCTGCGGCGAGTAATCCTAATACCGACACACGCAGTAGAAGTGCATGGCGGTCTATTTTCGTTTCTTTTTCGTGACTGTCAGGGGACTGTTCAACGCGCACTAGTAAGCGATCAATGGTGGGTAGGCTCAGCACCAATACGACGCTCAAAAATGCGGCGAAGATGGCCTCACCCAGCCCCAATACGACATTCAAAGACCACAGTGCGCACACTAAAACCAGGAACAAAAACGAGATTAAACGCCAGTGACTAAACCAGGATGACTGAGAGTCCGCTTGTTGCTCGCTAGTCAGGATATTGACCGCCAACACTAAGCCAAATATCGCGACGTTAAATAATCGCAGCAATGCAAGCGTGGCCTCATCCGCGCCGATGATTTCGAGGAAGCCAGCTGAGAAAAATCCGACTCCGACAATTGCGCTTAGGCCCAGCAGCACTCGCGCGTTACGCCGCGCACAAGTATCTGTTACGGACCATAAGCGTTGATCCGGAGCGTGCGGCGCAAACACGAAACGAGCGAGCACCCATGCGAAGTACATGAACGCGACAACACTGACATAGGTCACAGCCAACAAGCGCATCGGGTTGACGCTTTCGAACAGCGCAAAAGACAAGGCAATCGCCACCACCACGAACACGCCAAGCGCAAGAACATCGAGCAATAAGCGCGCGCTCAAAAAACCTAGCTTGCGCAAGGTAGATGTGGTCGCGCTCGCGGCTAGCCGACGCGTTACCCCGACTGTCGATCTATTGAACGCGATCGCGGCTACAACACCGGCAACTAGCATTGCCACAAGCCGCGCAAGGCCGGGCCACAGTGCCTCAATTCCTTCTAGATCCGTAAGCAGTAGAATCATTCGCTCGAAGGTGCCAGGTAGCCGTTCCCAAGCGTCACCGAGAGCCTCGCTACGCAGCGCGAGAGTCGCGAGCGTAGTGCGGAAAAAAATCAACAGATCTGCGAATGACGACGCTTTAGATTGTTCCAGCTGTCGCTGCGTGCGCGTTTGCAGCTGCTCAATGAGCAGCTGACGCGCTTGCTGATCAGACAGCGGAGCTACGAAGCTCCCAACTTGTGCAGATCCTAAATCGGTCGGCACCTCAAGCTTCGCCATTGCCGAAGCAGTGCCCGTAGGCATTGGCGCGGCAGCTTGCGCACCTGTAGCTAGCGCCAACAAACACACTAGCAGCGCCACGCTGGTATTTGTGCGCGCTACACACGCAAGCCGAATATTTCGCAGCCTAAGCATAGCTCGGATACCAACATCAGAAAGAAAGTCGGCATCTATGCTAACGCATATTGATCGGTGCAAACCGCGGCAATTGTGTACGCCGCCAAAGACTCCCCACCCCAGTCATTTCAAAACTGCAAGTTTGCGCTGAGATTTAGCCGTCGG